>Ga0163148_10000784_pt1 | contig 43216 bp, 44 predicted proteins | sample OliLakLV19MP7P2_FD_148606 | JGI IMG/M metagenome (GOLD analysis project Ga0163148, IMG submission 148606) | Freshwater microbial mat bacterial communities from Lake Vanda, McMurdo Dry Valleys, Antarctica- Oligotrophic Lake LV.19.MP7.P2 | ecosystem: Environmental > Aquatic > Freshwater > Lake >... | reverse complement strand
ATAGGAACAAATCGGATCAAATTAGGTCTCAACTGGACAGACAGCTGAAAAAAGCGGTTATTGTTTTCGATGAAGCTAATTTGCTTAAACCAAACAAAAAATAATATTAGCATAACTGCTAAAATTGAAAGAAGAAAAGCCTGCTAGTAAATTACTAGCAGGCTTTATTTTGAGTATTATAATTAATCATCTTACTTAGCTTTTACACTATCTTCTGGTAAAAACTCTATAGATACTGAATTAATACAGTACCTATTGCCAGTTGGCTGTGGACCATCATTGAACAAATGACCAAGGTGTCCGCCACACTTTTTGCATACAACTTCGGTGCGAACCATACCATGGCTTCTATCTACGATTTCCAGAACTTTGCTACTGTCTATTATATCATAGAATGAAGGCCAGCCGCAATGCGAATCGAATTTAGTCCCAGAAGCGAATAGTTCATTGCCACAGGCAGCGCAAGTATATCTACCTTTGGCTTGATGAATATTGTATTTTCCTGTGAAAGGACGCTCAGTACCTTTGCCTCTCAGAACTTCATATTGCTCAGGAGTTAGAATTTTCTTCCATTCTTCTTCTGATTTTGCGATTTCATATTTTTCGTTGGACATTTTCTTTACCTCGTTTATATCTTCTAAATTTATAATTCCAGAAGAGATTAGCTCTGTGAAAACCACTAATATCAATAGAATAGACACTGTGGAGAAAATAAATATTTTGTTTCTCATAAACAACTTCTGTTATGAATAATTAATTATGACGTATGAATAAATAAATACTTATAAATATTGATAAAATTAGTAAATTTGTAAAAAGTAAAATGAGCAAAACCAATGAAAAAATTAAACTTTATGATCCTGCTTTTCCTTGCCTTTGCGAGCATGGGAGCAATTGCCAATCCCACAGAGAATTTGGCAAATGAGCAGAAATTCGACAATGCAAACAAGTTCTATAAAAATGGCGATTTCAAATCATCCTTGGGGCAGTACCTCGAGATTTACAATACAAAAGAAACTAGCGAACTTGATTTCAATATTGGGAATTGTTATTTCAGAGAAAGAGATTTCGCCAAGGCAATTCTATTCTATGAGAGAGCTAAACTTTTAACTCCAAACGATATAGAAATTGAGCAGAATTTGCAAATAACTCAATTGAAAATTCAAGACAAAATTGAAGCAATTCCAGAATTTCAATTAATAGAATATTTAATTAATATTAGGGATTCGTTTGCGGCAAATGCTTGGGCTTTGCTAACTTTCGTTAGTGCGTGGCTTGTGGCAATATTATTTTTCTTATTTTATTTAACCCATGGGCAATTACGCAAATTATCATTCTTTGGTATAATACTTTTATTATTCGCTTTTTCATTTAATTTCAGTATGGCATCTTGGCGAAATCAATTCGAGCAAACTCGCAATAAAGCAATAATCACAAGCATTTCTATATATATGAAATCGGCGGCGACGGACTCTTCGCAAAACTTGATACTGATTCACTCTGGAACAAAAGTAGAAATTACAGAAGAAAATGGAGACTATGTGCGAGTGAGGATTGTAAATGGAAATATAGGGTGGATTAACAAAAAAGATATTGAATTAATATAGTTAACCTACTTTCTAATTGTTATTAACCTCTGAAACAAAACAACTTATTGAAAAGTAGCTAAATTAGCTACTTTATTCTTCTTGCATTGTTTCAAAACTTATTTTAACTGGCGTATAATTGGCAATGTTTATGACATCAAAGTTGACTGGACATCATTAACCGCTTTTTGCAAACCTCTAAAATACCTATTCCATCTAACTCTGGCATTTGCAAATCAAGCAAAACCACATCAATTTGGTGTCTCTATTGAGCATATTCCATGAACGCCAAACCATTTTGAAATCCTTTGCAATTAATGTTTTGACCTAGTCCATTGCTATAATCAGGTAATGTTAATTATATTAATTCTATAATTTAATTTCGTAAAATTTCATCATCATCTACTATTGAAATATTTATTGAATACATATAACTTTCAAAAATTACATATACTTACACTATTCTAATTTAATAAAAATTTAGGATAATAGCAATAAATATTATCTACACTTTCAGAAATTGAACAAAATTACTAAAGATAATTTAAAATTAGATTTAAGAAACCCAAAAGATGACATACTATTTGAACTTTGTGAAGACGAAAACCAAACTCCTGAAGAATATTTGTTGCCAAGTGAGCACATTCCATTTTATATTGACAATGAAATAGTTTATACATCTACAAATAAAGATGGATTAAAAATATACAAAGTAAAACTTAAATGATTAGAAAGCAATACGAAAAAGGTATTCATCATTTCGAGAAGGTGAAGTAAGAGAAAGTTATTTAAGCGGAAACTACTCTTTAAGGGTGGCTTTTTTATTTTATTCTTTAAGTCTTTGTAAATTAAGAAAAAAATGTTATTTTGGTATATAATTATTCACAATTATTAAGGATTATGTATGAGTGTTTTGAAAAAAGTATTGATAGGTTTAGCAATAGTTATTGCTATTCCTTTTGTTATAGCAGCTTTTGTGAAAGGAGAATATAAAGTTCTTCGTGAGATTACTATCAATAGGCCAAAACAAGATGTATTTAATTACATAAAGTTTATGAAAAATCAGGAAAATTATAGCAAATGGGATACAATGGATCCTGCAATGAAAAAATCCTATAGTGGAACTGACGGCACGATTGGATTTGTTTCTGCTTGGGAAAGCAAAAAAGATGATGTAGGAGTTGGAGAGCAAGAAATTAAAAAAATTACCGAAGGCGAAAGAGTTGATTTTGAAATTAGATTTAAAGAGCCTTTTGAAGCCACAGACGCTGCTTTTATGACTACAGAAACATTGTCGGACTCTCAAACAAAAGTACAATGGGGATTTGAAGGGAAAATGAAATATCCAATGAACTTAATGATGCTATTTATGGATTTCGAAAAAATTATAGGTGGTGATGTAGAAACAGGTCTTAGCCGACTAAAAGTAGTATTAGAGAAATAATTCAAAATATATATTTGAATGAATGGGCGGGTTCTCCTGCCCATTTTTATATTCGGTCAACAATATACTTTTTACAGCTGCGTCAGTTAGTTAACGCAACAACTAATAAAGGAAATACTTATGAATTCAGTTCTTCACATAGCGGAAACACGTGGGATAGCAAACTTTGGCTGGCTAAACTCTCGACATACTTTTAGCTTTGGTCATTACAGCAATCCTTCAAGAACTAATTTTGGGAGTATGCGTGTGCTAAACGATGATATTATTGCAGGTGGCACTGGATTCGATACCCACCCACATGCTAATATGGAAATTATTTCGATTCCCATTTCTGGTGCATTGCAGCATAAGGATAGTATGGGTACTCTCCAAGTAATTAGAGATAATGAAGTGCAGATTATGTCGGCTGGCACAGGGGTTTACCATTCGGAATATAATTATTTACCCGATGGCGAAACTAATTTTTTGCAAATATGGGTTATGCCAAAAGAGCAAAATATTGAGCCACACTATGACCAAAAAAAGTTTGAGAATGAAGATATTATGAATAAATTCAAAACAGTAGTTTCGCCAGAAGGTGCTGATGCTCTATGGATTAACCAAGATGCGTATTTTAATTTAGGTCATTTTGCTGAAGAAACTACAACAACATTGAAGCTAAACATTGCTAGCCAAGGAGTATATTTCTTTATAATAGAAGGAAGTGCCCAAATAGCAGATAATCAGTTAGAAAAAAGAGATGGCTTAGGAGTTTGGGATATAGAAAATGGCGAAATTAATTTAACTATTTCTCCAAAAACTAAAATCTTAGCAATAGAAGTCCCAATGGTTTAGAGGTTTAATTCTTGCCTAAATATAAATTGACTGATGCGATAAACTAAATTAAAAGACGGGTAATCACTCACTTATTTGTGGATTAGCTTTAGTGATAGATTGAAAATTGAAACTAAAAATAACAATTTACGTAAGAAGTTATTTAAGAAAAACTCTTCCAAAATTATTGATTAAAATATTGTAAGTAAATTTTAGGCGATTAATAGGTGTAATTTAATATGAATACAAACAAATGAAAATACATACAACTAATTATAAAAATACTTTTATTGAAGTTGCGGTCAATTGCCCAACGAAATTAGCAGAAATATCACCTGTAAAGGGTGAGAAAATAACTGTGGCAAATATTCAATTTGATATGGTTAAGGAGTGCATAACGACCAAAACGAAAAGATGGCAATATTTGCAGTACACAATGGAGAATATGATAATCTTTCCAAAGATAAATCATTGAAAGTATTAAAAGCAATGAAATCAAGTAAATAAATAATATGAATACATTAACATTAAAACAAGTAGCATATAGATTGCTAAGCACATTATTAACAGCTATTGTGCTGTTTCACTTTTGCATTATATTTAAACTTATTCCATATAATATTGCTTGGGGTGGTAGATTAGAAAATGACAATCAAATGTATGTTTTTGAGGCCGTATCAATTTTAATTAATTCGATACTAATAGTGGTCTTATTTCTAAAAAATAAAAAAATCACTCAGCGAATATCGGATAGAATCTTAAATGTAATACTTTGGTTCTATTTATCTGTATTTTTACTTAATACAATCGGTAATATCTTTGCAAAAACTAACTTCGAGAAATTCTTTGCAATTCTAACTTTTTTGTTTTCTCTATTAATTTGGGTAATTCTGAAAAAAGACAAACAAAATGTAGCAGGCATAAGTATTTAACAAAACAGTAGTTTTGCAATAATATCAAATATACAATTTTATATTGTGTCTTTAATAAGAAGTACTACCTCATCCCATTCAAAAATGTATATGAATTATGTTTTAGATAAGAATGTGAATGTTTTACAGTTTATGCAAATTGTGAGGATAAAAGATAAAGATGACACAAAATCATTATTTGAAAAAAGAAATTTCAAAAATGATAGATATACTTGAAACTTAAATACTCTTGTACCCAAAATAAAAAACATTTAAGGATAATTAAGGACGTTAGAGAATTCGAAAGTAATTTCGTCGCAAAACCCAATAAATACTAGACAAAAAAAAGCCCTTAAACGTAGTGTTCAAGGGCTTTCCACTTTAGAGCCGCTTGTCGGACTCGAACCAACGACCTGCTGATTACAAATCAGCTGCTCTACCAGCTGAGCTAAAGCGGCAGCTGCACTCAAAAAGTGAATACAAAAATAGGGGTTTTTCAAATTCTATGCAAGAGAAAAATGGTTTTCTGACTAAAAATACTTAAAATAACTTTAAAATTCTTTCTTTTTGCTTTGGAATAATGTGTCGAATATATAGTCCCAAAGTGGGCTACTCACACCGAAACCTCGCTCTGGCTCTTGGAAATGATGCTTCATGTGGTGTTTCTTTAGTTGGATCATAAATTTATTTTTGAATGCGAAGTGATGCATTGCATAATGGCTGATATCATAGACCAAATAGCCAGAAAAAAACCCAGAGGCAAATGAATAACAATTATTTTTGCCTAAAACTAAATAGAACAATGCAAAAAACATTGAACCAAGTATCAAACTTATACCAGGTGGCATAACTAATCTAAATGAATCGTTTGGGTAATCGTGATGCACACCATGGAACAACCAATGAAATCGTTTGCCTAAATCAGTTTTAGGTTCATAATGAAAAACGAATCTATGAAGCACATATTCGATAAAAGACCAAAAGAACAAACCTGCTACTATAAATAGCAAAGTAAGCAAAAGAGTTAAGTGTGAATTGAAAAGTAAGAAAGTAATGATTGGAACAAAAGCTATTATTGGCATTGTCCAATGAGTTTTTGATAAAAATTCAATAACATCACTTTTAAACATTCGGACGCTTTTGTCCTTATTAGATATAAAATGTTTTACCATAAAAAAATTGGTTAGTAATATTCACAAAGACAAAATTATCAAAAAATATTTTAAATTTACATTTGAAAAGTAGAATAAATTTCTCTAATTTTGTTCAAAATTATTTTTAGGTACAGCTAAATATGTTAACACAATCAATAGAAGACTACTTAAAAGCTATTTATAAGCTAGAAACCTTAGGTAAAGTGAGTATCAGCGATATTTCTTCGGAGCTATCGGTTGCCCCTTCTTCAGTTACCAAAATGGTGCATAGACTTGTTACCCTTAATTTAGTTAGCCATAATTCCCATAAGGAAGTAATTCTAACTGAACACGGACATAAAGCAGCGTTAAATGTTTTGAGAAGACATCGCCTGCTTGAAACATTCTTAGTGGAAGTGATGCAATATACTTGGGACGAAGTACATGAAGAAGCTTGCAATTTGGAACACTTCATTTCTAAAAAGTTTGAGGATAAAATTGCTGATATGCTTGGCAATCCAGCATTCGATCCACACGGCGACCCAATACCTAATAAAGACGGCGAAATAGCTGAGCTAAATGATATTCGTTTGACTTCAATTGACTCTAATATAGCGGTTATAGTAACACGAATTGAAAAAGATAAACAGGATTTGTTGATTTATTTGGCGGACTTGGGCATAACGCCACTCAAGAAAATGCTGGTGCTTGGGCAAGATAAATTCGGTGGCTCAATTAAATTGAATATTGGCGGAGTAGAACAGCAAATAGGTCCAGATGCTGCTAAGTATGTCTATGTATCGCTCGATGATTAATAAAAAAGCAAATGTGTGCAACTTCAACATTGCACACAATCTTCTTTTTATCAAATTTTAAAACACAATAGCTTCAGCCACTTTATTTGCTTTTTCTTGCCCTTTGAGTATCTCAACAATTGTAAGTGCGAACTGAATTGCAGTCCCAGCTCCACGGCTTGTAACTAAATTTTTATCTATAACAACTGGATTATCCATATAATTAAAATCCATAAGCTGTGTTTTCACGCTTGGGTGCGATGTTATGGCAGTAGTTAATGGAATAATTTTATGCTCAGCCAATAGTAATGGTGCTGCACAAATAGCTCCAAGTAATCTGTCACTTTTGAATTGTCGCTTAATCAATTCCACGATAACTTCATTTTCAGATAGATTTTTCACCCCAGTGGAACCACCTGGAATAATCACTCCATCGAACTCGTCATTTATGTCCAGTTCTTCTATAAGAATATCTGGCAAGATTCGGACATTGTTGCTACATTTAATAATATCGAATTCGCCGACTATTATCACATCCAGACCAGCTCTACGCAATAAATCTGCTATAATTACGGCTTCCATTTCTTCAGTTCCTTGCGAAACTGGTATCAAAATTGATTTACTCATTTATGTTAATTCTAAGAAAAAGTATTAATAGTTGACAAAATGAAACTACAAAATTGTAATTTTCGTTTGTAAGTTTGGTAAAATTAGTAAATTTATCTACTAGTTTTGCCGATAAAATTGAAAATGTATTAGAAAATTAATTCTATTCGGAGAATATAAACTATGTCACTCAAAAATACCATAAAAGAAGCTGAACTTTGGCTAGATAGAGGTGATGAGTTTATTAAGCAAGAAAACTTTGATAAAGCTCTGGAATGTTATACCCGTTCAATAAGTATTAATCCACGTGCAGCGTTTGCTTATTTCAAAAGAGGCAGTGCTTATGAGACAATTGGCAAGCTTCAAGAATCTCTGAATGATTACAACAATACTATCTTAATCAACCCAAATTTTTCGTTTGCACATTTCAGACGTGGCAGTTTACATTTCGACGATAATCAGCTCGATAAAGCAATTATGGACTTCACAAATGCCATAGAGCTAAATGAAGAATTCTCATTTGCATATTATAAGCGTGGCCTTGCAAGAGCTATGCTCAAATATAACGATGCAGCAATGGAAGATTTTAGCAAATGTATTGAACTGAACCCAACTTATATATTAGCTTATTTAAACAGAGCTAATAAATATTTTGAGCTAAAGAAATATGAAGACGCAATTCAAGATTACACAAAAGTTGTACAGATTGACCCTAAACATGAGAGAGCATTTATTTCGCGTGGTATAGCTCTTGGAAATCTATTGCAATATAAAGAAGCACTTTCTGATTATTCTAAAGCTATTCAAATTAATCCCAATTCTATAGTTGCTTTAAATTATAGAGGTTTGATTTATAGCAAAATGAAGGAATATCAAAAAGCAAGAGATGATTTTGCTAGGGTTATTAAGCTCAAACCTGGTATGCACGAAGTACATAACAATAGAGGAATTGCAAACTACGCTATTAAAAACTATTCCGATGCGGTTGAGGACTTTTCAATTGCACTTTCTCTTCATCCCAATCAGCCAAATATTTATTTCAATAGAGCTAATGCATACTATAATATGCGTAACTTTACAGAAGCACTTGCCGATTATGAACAGGCAATTGATTTGGAACCAAGAATGACCTCTGCTTACTTTGGAAAAGGCAATGCTAATGTTGCTTTGCAACGCTATAAAGATGCGATTAGAGACTTTAGCAAGGCTATTGCTGTGGATGTAAAATTCACTCAAGCTTATGTGGGAAGAGGGAACGCATATCTTAAAATGAAGTTCCCACAAAAAGCTTTAGATGATTTTTCTTTAGCTATAGAAATATCGCCAGATAATCCTCAAGTTTATTTGAATAGAGGTACAGCTTATAAAACTGAAAATCAAATTGAAAAAGCTGCAAAAGACTTCAATATATTCTTGAAATTAAGCAAGCCAAGTGTAATCACTAAGAAAATTAGAGATTGGTTCGATAAAGTAGATAAAGTACCAGAATTTTAATTGGCTATTACGGTTCTAACTTTTATAGAGCATTCCGATCCAGAAAGTGAACTATTGCTTTTTGGATTGATGCTTATTTTGGTACTGTAAGCTCCCATAGTCGCAATATATTCTTTCAATGCTTGTGATCTTATATCAAACATCTCCTCGCCAAGTAATAACTCTAATTCTATCGTACGATTGAATCTAATTAGTGTTTTCAAATCGTCTAAACCCTTTTTACCTTGTGCGGACATAGTAGCCGTGGAATTGTCAAATAAATTGAATTTCTTGATTTCCAATCCTTTTTCAATTTTCTTAACTTTGAAATTCATTATTTGTTCGTTGTAAGTATCTTTATGGTCTTGAGTTCTAATTTCGATTTCTTCTCTAAGCACATCTTTTGAAACAAACGTAACAAGATATTTAGTGTTTGTAGAAAGAGCTTGTTCATATTTGCCTTGCATTGCTTGCACTTTTATTTTGGGTGAAGCATCTGCTTTGAATTCAATGTCTATATTCATTGGTTCACCTGAAACACTGGTTGTCACAGTGCCTTTAAGCAAAGTAGTTCTGCCATCGTTTGCATTAGCATTAATAGTAATCATCAAAATAAGCAGAAATAATAGTGAAAATTTTTTCATTTTGGGCATTAAAAATTGGTTTAACAATAACTTAAGAACGAAATTTGTATTAAATTTGTTTGTCTTATAATTACAATTTAATCTAAAATTAATCTAAATTTTAAAGAAATGTGTAGTTTGCAAAAAATTGTTGTATACTCTTTGTATTGGGACCCTAAAAATGTTAAAAAATGAATTTGCTGATTATTTAATAACAAAGAATCTAGATTTGCCAGGAATTGAAGCGCAGCTGAAAATGGCACCAAAATTTCAAGGTTTAAATTTTCGTAGTTTCAAGCCCAAAGCTGATGCCAAGTCATCGGCAGTATTGATTCTGATAGTTGGAGAAAGTAATAATTTCGATATTCTATTCACATTAAGAAGCGAAAAGCTAAGGAATCACAACGGACAAATTTCATTTCCTGGCGGAAAAACCGATTCAAATGAAACTCCAACCGAAACTGCATTGCGAGAAACTTGTGAGGAAGTAGGAATTGAAAAAAATCATATTACAATAGTAACTGAGCTTACCGAACTTTATGTCCCTCCCTCCAATTCAATTATTAGACCAATAGTAGGTTATATTAATAGCCTACCCAATTTAATAATCAACGAAGATGAAGTGCAAGAAGCTTTCTTTGTGAAAATTGATGAATTTTATAATGTTGAAAACTATAAAGTTACAAATAGATTTTTGCAAGAACAGGAAATTGAAACCCCCGAATGGTTAATACACAAAAAAACACCACTTTGGGGAGCTACTGCAATTATTATGAGTGAGTTTTTGGAACTCCACAGATTGTTTAAATCAAATAAAATTTAGAAATGCAATCTATACTATATAAACTGAATTACGATATAGTTTGGATTACAATTGCTAAAAAATTAACATAAATAAAGAATATCATTATAAAAACCAGTACTTTCACAAAAAGATAATCCTGTAAATTAGGTTATTAATTCTGTAATATTCTACTTAAAAATGTATATAAACTGTAATTTTTAACTGATTTATCTCAATTATTTGCAAAATGTTAATAAATTTTTAATTTATTGTTAATATTATTTGGATAATATTATATAATTATTTAATTTTGAGTGTGTTAAAACTGGTGTGTAATAATTAATTAAAGAACCATTATGATAAAAAACCTAGATTCAGTTACATCTCAATTAAAAGAGTTGTCAACTACGATCAATTCTTTCAAATCTGAAGCAGTGCAAGTAAGATTGATTGAATTATTATTAAGCGGCAAATCAATTGCTGCTTCTGATATAACTCCATCTGCTAAAACTTCAGTTCCTGCTGTAGTAAAAGTAAAAGATGGACGTGGCAGACCTAAAAAAGTTAACAATGTAGCCGCTCCAAAAGCTGCTCCAGTTGCTAAAGTTGCTGCTGCTCCTGCTGTTGTAAAAGCAAAAGATGGACGTGGCAGACCTAAAAAAATTAACAATGTAGCTGCTCCAAAAGCTGCTCCAGCTGTTGCTGTAAAAGTTGCTGCTGCTAAGCCAGCAAAAGCTGCTAAAGTAACAAAAGCTGCTAAACCAGCTAAAGTAGCAAAAGCTGCTGCTCCTAAAGTAGCAAAAGTAGCTGCTCCTAAAGTATCTAAAGTTGCTGGTGAATCTCGCGGTAGAGGAAGAGCTTCTTTGAATGGCAAGCCAGGTGCTTCTAAAGTTTTGAATTCTTTATTGGGTACAAAATTTTTCAATCAAAAACGTACTATGACTGATATTTTGAAACATTGTGCTGAAAAAATGAATTCTCCATTCAAAAGCAATGAAGTTTCTGGCATCTTAACTAAATTAGTTAGAGATGAAAAATTAATCAGAGAAAAAAGTGCAAAAACTGGTAACTTTGAGTATAACTTGAAAGCTTCTTAATTGAACTTTAAAGTTTAAAAAAATAGAAAGCCGTTTACTACTTGTGGACGGCTTTTTTTATGTTAAATAATTATGAAGATGGATAATGAACAATTTACTTTTACTGCACGGTGCCTTGGGTAGTAATGCTCAATTCAAAGAACTTGAAGAAATATTGGCTGGCTTTTATAACGTATTCTCTTTATCATTTGCAGGGCATGGCAGACAGCAATTCCCAGAAGAAGAATTGTCTATACCGCTTTTCGCAAATCAAGTGATAAATTATTTGGATATCAATAATATTGCTACTATTGATATATTTGGTTATAGTATGGGTGGTTATGTGGCAATATATTTAGCTCTGTATTTCCCAGAAAGAATAAACAAAATATTTACTTTTGCTACTAAGTTTGATTGGAGCGAGGAAAGTGCAAAAAAAGAAAGTAGCATGCTTAATTCTGTTGTTATAGAAGAAAAAGTGCCTGCTTATGCTGAGCAATTAAAAGCAATGCATGGAGAATCAAATTGGAAAACCTTACTTGATAAAACTTCTGAAATGATGCTGCAAATGGCAAAAAAGAATTTATTAGATAATAATTCTTTGACTACTATTAATCATAAAGTAATGATTGGAATAGGTGATAAGGATCGAATGGTAAGCCTCGAGGAGACAATTTCTGTATTTAGAGCTTTGCAAAGCTCAACATTGATAGTATTCCCAAATACTGCACATCCATTCGATAGAATTGATTTGCAAAGATTAAGTGCGGAAATAAAAAAGTACTTTATTAGTTAGTTTTTGTGATAGACTTAATGAAAGATTTGAATGATAAATCTTGATTAGCTGGCTCAATCGCTTCAAGTATGGCAGTTTCCTTTTTTATTTTAGCGGCCACTTTATCAATTTTGCCATCGCCAAAAGAAACTGTTTTAGTTTTAATGTTTTGATTAACTTTTTGTTCTTCCATTTGAAGTAATTGACTAAAATCGTTTTTAGTATTAATTTCTTCAGTAATAGATTCGTTATTGATTGTAGTGTTGAACTGTGGAACTGATTGCGATAAATCAGCTAATGTATTAATAGAACCCTCGGTTACTCCCAAAAGTAAATCTCTATCGCCCACTTTCACAATAAACAAATGGCTTTTGGGCATTAAAGATAACTTTCCAGTTACCTTCATTTCGGTTGTATTATTATTTCTAGTCAGCTTGCTTGAGTATTTTCGGAGAAAGTAAAACAATACTCCAATCCCACCCACGCAAAGAGCCAAAAGAGAAAAAGCTTTTAATATAGTAGCGTCCATCATTCTTCGCAATTAGTTTGCTAAATCAATAATTATTTTTTCATACCACGCAATCTTTCCGAAGGATCCACTAAAGTAGTTATCCTTATACCGAAGTGTTTATCAATAACAACCACCTCGCCTTCAGCTACTTTCTTTCCGTTAATTAAAACGTCAACTGGTTCAGATACTAATTTGTCGAATTCAACAACCGATCCACGTCCCAATCTTAAAATATCTCTGATAAGCATATTAGTACGTCCCAATTCAATTGAAACTGGTAATTGCAAATCATAGAGTAGCTCTAATTTCGGATCCAATGGTGAATAAATTGTACTTCCCGAGCTAAATTCCATATTTGGAAAATCTGGGCTATCCATAGAATTACTATTTGAATCCCCACCAAAGTTAGCGCCTGTATCTTCCAGTCCGCCACCTGATATCAGGGCATCTATTTCTTCTTGAGTCATTGTCATAACTCAATCTCCATTAATTTAATTTCTAATTTATTTCTTTATTTCTTCTTTGAATGCCAAATCCTGTTCGACTAAGTCTTCATCGTTTAGCAATCTAGTAACTCTTACGGCTTTTTTACCTTCCACAGAGCCAGGTCTGCCAGCTAATTTTCTTTTGCCAGCAATAATAATTTCAATTTCCTGATTGACTCTGCTATTTAGTTTAATAACATCGCCTTCTTTCAGCTCCAATACCTCTGCCACAGATAAAGCCGTTTTGCCAAGTTCGGCAGTAATTGGCAAATAAGTGCTAGACATTTGCTGAGTAATAATCTCCAAATTCTCTTTCATTCTAGCACGGGATTGCTTTACTGTCGTGGAAGTAACCAATTGTTTGTTCAATTTAGCTAAAACTTCTTCAAGTGCGAATGTAGGAAAACAAAGATTCATCAAGAAAGTATGTACACCAATAATTACATCGAATGAAACCACCACAACAATCTCTGAAGAAGGAGCAATTTGCACGAAATCGGCTTCCATTTCCAATCGAGAGTATTTAAAGTTAATCTCAGCTATTGATTTCCACGCATTTTTCAAATCGGATAAGGAGTGTTCGATTATTCCACGCACAACAGCTTGTTCAATCGGTGTAATATTTCTTGGTTTTGGCTGTATTTCGGCAGCACCCCCCAGTAACCTTTCTACTAATGTCAGTGCAAGTTGGGGACTAATTTCCATAATTCCATTCCCATCGGTACCTTCTATATCAAATACATAAAGGCAACTTGGGTTTGAAACTGATAGAATAAATTCAGAATAGAACAACTGATCCACAGAAGTAACCGAAATTGAAACTACTGTTTGCAATTTAGATACTAGATAATAACCAAATACCTCCGCAAAACTATCATGAACGTTTTGTAGAGTTCTTACTTGGTTTTTAGATATCCTATTTGGTCGGCGGAAGTCATAGTTAGTAACGTCTCCCTTATGCAGGGTTTTGGATAAGACCTCATCTACATCCACACGTCCACTTGTCATCTCCGACAGTAGGCTATCTATCTCATTCTGCGATAATACATCAGCCATAATACACCGTAATTCATTCTATTGCTAAGCTAAAACTTTTATAGTTAGCAATAAATTAATTTATTTTTTTTTATCAACCCTGAAGAATGAATTCATTCAGAATAATTTCTCTTAAAAATATTTGCCTCTCTTTGAAAATTGGTCTTAGCTTATCTCTGAAGATAACTTCTAAATTTGGTCTTTTTGCTTGAATTTCTTCTACAGACATTTGACCAATTTCATTGATAATTGTTGACTTCACTTTCGCAATTAGCTTTCTCATATACTCACTATCAGGTTTGGCATCCACTTCATTTAAATGAACTTTTTCTCTATAAATACAGCCAACAGAGATTACTAAGAACTTACCAGAGTTTTTAGGATTGGTTGTTATTCTACCAAGTTCAAGGAATTTTCTTTCTTTTTCGTTTGCAAAAAATTCTTTTTCTGCATCTTCATCGCCATGGCCATCGCTTTCTTCACTATCTTCAGCGTGTTTCACAGCAGCAATTTTGCTTTTTTTATCGTGACCTTCGTCGCCACTGCTATTGAAAACAAATTTAACCAACACAATAATGATAGCCACATTGAGAATAAGTGCTCCCACACCAATCCCAATATACATCATCATCTTGTTGCCGCCTTTCTTATCTTTTCCAGATTGTTCTGGCTCTTGCAGCCCGTCTTCTAAGTTATCGAATTCATCAGCCATTTTTATTCTCTCATTTTTAAAATATTCACAAAGTTGTTATTCAAATTAGCACTATGTGTAGAATAATATTCGACACTTTTTGATTAAAAGTTTAATTTTAGCCAATTTGCTATCACTTTGATGCATTTCTTATAGATAGTTAAATAACTGTGCCAAGATTAGTTTTCTTAGCTAACTAAAATCAAAATTGCAAAGTACTGATTGCAATTGTAGGGTTAATTGGATTGGTAAAGAAATTATTTTATGAGTGCAGCAGCACACTTAACTAAAATAGAATAAAGTACTTAACTTAGAATCAAATCTTGGTTTGTTATAACTATGGATTATTTGGAATTGTAAAAAAGAAAGAGCTTCCTTTGTCAAGATTATTCTCCACCCAAATTTTACCGCCGTGTTTTTCTATATACTCTTTGCAAAGCATCAAGCCCAAGCCAGTGCTTGGCTCTCCAGCAGTACCAATTCGAGACGATTTGGAATCAATCTCAAAGAGACTAACTATCATTTCTTCTGGTATTCCAATCCCATTGTCTGCAACACAAATTTCCTCATAACCATTATTGGTTTTTGAGCTAATTATAACTTCGCCTCTTTCTGGTGTAAATTTCACTGCGTTCGAAATTAAATTGCGTAGCACAACATCGAGCATTTGGCTATCAGCTTTAATATTAACAATATTTGGTATATTGTTTGTCAATTTTATTGATTTCAGTTCTGCTTTTGAAAAAATTAGTTCAAGATTCTTATTCACTTTATCAAACAGAGAAATATGTTCAAGAGTGAATTCAACCAAACCTCTTTGCATTCTAGACCATTCCAAAAGATTTTCAAGCAACTTAAATAGGTTATTGGCAGAATGATTTAGCTGAGAAGTCAAATATTTTAGATCCTCAGTAGATAATTCTTCCAATTCATCTTTTATAATATCGGTCAAACCTATAAAGCCAGAGAATGGGCTTCTTAGGTCGTGGGCTATAATTGAGAAAAATTTATCCTTTTGTCGAATAATATCTTGCAATTTATTATTTGTAGTTTCCACTTGCGACAAAGTTAGATTTAACTCATTTTGAACCTTTTTGCTTTGTGTAATATCTTTTATAGACATTACCATACCTACTATAAAATTATTCTTTGATTTCACTGGCGAATAAACAATTTCAAACCAATCTTCTACCTCAAATTCATTTGACTTAAAAGTTTCAAGTTCTATTCTTTCGCCTTTGTAAACTCTATCTAATATAGATTTAATGTATTCATATCTTTCGTTGGGGAAAAAGTCAAATATGTTTCTACCTTGAATTAACTCTTTCTTGTGTTGCTTGGCTGTGAAAAAATAAGCTGGAGTATTGAAAGTAAGTATATCCGAATTCAAATCAAAAAGGATATAACCAATTTCTGTGCTTTCAAAAACAGTTCTTAGGTTTGCTTCTGAATTTAGCAAAGCTTCTTCAATTTCTCTTTCTTTTGTTATGTTTTCGCAAACTATGCTTATAATTACTTCATTAGTTGAGTTTTTCATTGAAGTAGCTGAAATTGACAACCAAATCACTTCATTGGATTTCGTAACTGAGTCTATTACTAAGTTATATAATCTCCCCAAACTATTTCTACATACGTTTAAGAAGCTTTCAACTTTATTGATATTTTCATTTTTAAATAATTGCAAGAAAGAATTACCAATTATTTCATCTTTTGTAAATCCTAACTCTGAAGTACCCTTAACATTAATAGATATAATAATTCCTTCATTGTCCAATGTGATATTAATAAGTGGATTTTTGTCGAATAAAATTCTATGCTGTGCTTCGCTTACTTGCAAAGCCAAATCTAAGAGTTTTCTATCGTGAATATCTTGGAAAGTACCATATATTCTATTTCTCTTTCCGTCAATATAATCGAGTTTTCCATTTGCTCGTACCCAGCGATGATTTCCTTTTGCAGTTACTATCTGTAATTCCAAATCCCAAGGAACATCATTCTTAACTCCATCTTCAACTGCTTTAGCAATATTTTCTCTATCCTCTCCTTCTTTATAAAAATTTATTGCTGTTTCTAACACAGGAATAAAATCTAATGGTACTTCGTGTATTTCTTTTGTAATATCGGACCAACTTAATTGATTATTGGTTAAATCTAATTCCCAGCCGCCAACTTTTGCCAAATTATTTGTATCTTCAAGTTGCTCTTTCGAAAGTTGCAGTTCTTTCAAAATATTAACTTGCTCGGTGATATCTCTGAAACTTGAAACCCTTCCAACTATATTATTATCAATCACTTGAGGAATAGTATATCTTTCTATTACTTTTCCATCAATTAATTCAAACCTATCAAAAGTGACAGAATTTAAATTCCCAATAATTTCTAATGATTTTTTTGAATATTCAGCTTTATCTTTTACTTTAGAAAGAATAGCTGCTCTATCAAGTTTATTATCTTTAATAATCAATAAGTTTTCTTGATTTGCTCCCCATATTTCCAATACTCTATCATTATATAAAGTTACATTCCCTTCCAAATCTACTACCAAAATTCCATCGGCAGTGGAATTGAGAGTAGCTTGAATGAGTGATAAAGATTCTTTCAATAATTTATTCTGTTTCTTAGTGCCAGAAACATCAAGGAAACCAGAGAATATCATTTTCTCATTGTTGATTTCAATTAGTTCGCTTGAAATAACTATATCTAATACATTACCTTTTAAATCATGGATTTGCAAATCATAGTTATATACTTTTATTTCATTTAATACTTTTTCAAGTAGTGTTTTTCTGTTTTCTGGATTAACATAAAAATTTGGTGTTGCATTGCCAATTAGCTCTTCAACTGGAATATTTAATAATTTCCCAAGTTCTTTATTTGCCATCACGATCTTACCGCTAATTGCACTAGAAAGGAACATAGGAATAGGAGCACTGGCAAATAGAGTGTTCAGCACTGCTTCATTTTCTTTTATTGCATCAGCTTGTTTTCTATTAAATGTCACATCTTCGGAAACACATAAAATGAAATCAACTTCTCCGCTGATGTTATTCAAAATTGGAACTTTCTTTGAGTTCAAATAAATTGAATTACCAGATTTTAATTCCACAAAGTTATCTGGCAAATTTAAGATTATATTGTGTTTGGACACTTCTAAATCTTCTAAGTAATACCTATCTGCTTTTTCTTTTCCCCAAAGATCAAAGGCATTTTTCCCTAAAATATCGTTTTTATCCAAACCATAAATTTCTTCAGCTTTTTTATTCCATAAAGTAAATCGCAAGTCATTTTTAGCATCTTTAATAAATACGGCAACTGGAAGATTTTCAATAATATTATTATAAAATGATTTTTGTTTTTGAATTTCTTTTGATTTCTCAATAATAATTTGTTCGTTTATTTTTGATTCGGAGATATCCGTCACAAATCCTTCGAATGCTACAATTTCGCCTTTTTCATTTAAAACACATTCACCTCTATCCCAAACCCATTTTATTCTTTTATCTTTTGAGACTATTCGATATTCATTATCGTAGGAATTTTTAGCTTTTACTGCATTTCTACGTGATTCAAACACTTTATGTTTGTCGTCCTGATGTAAAATGCTAGCAAAAAATTCTGGATTCTCTAGGAAAGTTAATGGTTCATAGCCAGTAACTTTTTTTATGCCATCGCTAATTAATTCAGGTGTTTCATGATTGTCATTTTTTAATCTGTATGCAAAGCCAGGAAGATTGTTTATTAAAGAGTTTAAGAATCTTTGACTAACAATAAGTTTAATTTCATTTAACTTATTGTTAGTAACGTCAATTGTCAAGCCGTCCCATTGAATAAGTCCATTAGAAAGTTTTTTCTGCTGAGATCTTGTGTGAGCCCATTTGACTTTCCCATTTACTTTTATGCGATACGTATATTCAAAGTCTTTTTCATAAACTCTAGCAAATGCTAATTCCTCTAGAAAACCCGCCAAATCCAATGAATGAATAGATTGGTATGATATGTTGGGATCATTAATAATCTCTTCTGGAGAATGACCAAATAAATCTTTAGCGCCAGCACTCATAAATGTAACTTCAGCTATATTGTTGTTTGAGTCAACTAAATACTGAAAAATTGAGGCATTAGGGAAGTTATTGGTAATATTTACAATTCTAGTCTGTGCTTCATTGATTTGGGTTTCTTTTTGCTTTAGTTCGGTTATGTCTCTATTTATTGAAAGTATTGCTTTTCTACCATTATATTCAATTACAGAAGCACTTACCAGTAAGGTTAATTCTTTTTTGTTTTTATTGAATTGAACAGTTTCAAAATTGATAAATTCATTTTTTGAAACTGTTTCTTTGATGTGTTCTTCACCAAACTCAATATTTTTAGTTAATTTTTTTAAACTAAGTTGTAGAAATTCTTCTTTGGTAAAACCATAAATTTCACAAGCTTTATTGTTGACTTCTAAAACCTGTTCAGTGTTTGGCTCGAAAATAATTATAGCATCAATTACTTGCTCAAATAGCAATCTATACTTTGTTTCAGACTTTTGAGAATGAAATGCTATGAGATTCACACTCTTTACTTCTTTTGCCAAAACTAGCAGAAGTAGTACTTCTTTTTTATCGTTCAAGATTGGGGTAAGAGTAATCTCGGTAAGTAGCAGCTTGCCTTTTAATTCAATATTTTCTTCAAATACTAATTGTTTTTTGGATTCTACTGCAAGATTGAATTTGTCTAAAATCGCATTAATTTTTGCTGAATCAAATACATCTAGTATGTCTTTGTTCAATAGAGTAGTTCTATCTTTGCCAATACTTTTTAGATAAGATTGATTTGCACCAACAAATCTAAATTGATTGTTCGGCATTGCACTTAGCAAATACATTAAATCATCTGTATTTTCAAAAAGTAAACTTTGATAAGAACTTACATCAAATTCCAGTTCACTTTTTAAAGCAGTGAAATCAGCTCCCAAACGCAATAATTCCAACTCTTTTTTCAAAGAATCAATTTCATTTTGCTTTTCTGTAAGTAATGCTTCCAATTTCTTTGGATTTGTACTTATTGATTTCATTTGCTAATATCGAAATTATGAGTACTCATTCTACAAAATTACATTAAGAAAATCACGTAACCAAATGAAAAATATTGAAATTATGTTTTGAATATAAATTTCAATATTCTATGCTTATTTTTTCTATTTTTTGCAATTTAATCATAAATCTCTAAAAAATAAATGTTTATTGATAATTATAGAAAGAAAAGTAATAATTATACAAATCAATAAAAGCCGAGCTAATATTGTGGAAATTGCAATTTGCAAAAAACTTACACTTAAAACAAAAATAAGAAATTTGTTATGGCAAAGAACTTTTTGTAAATTTCGATGGCCATAGTTGTTTAAACAACTGACGACATTAAAAAGATTTATTTTAATTTGAAAAATTAATTAAATATATTTTCTGACAAGTTCACTATCGCTAAAATGAATTTTCTTCGTACCTATCACTTGATAGTCTTCGTGTCCTTTTCCAGCTATTAAAAGTATATCGCCAATAGTAGTTTTGGCAATTGCAAATTCGATAGCCTCTTTTCTATCAATTTTAGAAGAATAGTTATTGTTGCAAGCACCCTCTTCCACATCTTTAATAATTTGGGCGGGGTCTTCGGTGCGAGGGTTATCACTAGTAATGATTGTGAAATCTGCCAAACTTGTAGCTATACGAGCCATTTCTGGTCGTTTGGATTTATCTCTATCGCCACCGCAGCCAAACACTACGAACAATTTACCTTCTGAATCAAGCAAATCCTTGCAAGTTTTCAATGCTTTTTCTAAGGCATCTGGAGTGTGGGCATAATCCACCACTGCCACTGCTTTATTAGAAAGAATGTATCGTTCCATTCTGCCAGGGGCACCTATTGTTTGGGCAAGTCCTTGGGCTATATGCGAAAACTCAATTCCTAATTTCAATGCAAGAACAGCCACCAGTGCAGTATTCTCAACATTAAATCTGCCAATTAACTTAGTAGATAAATTATAAATGTTACCATTTTCTTCAATTGAAAATGAAGTGGATTCTTTGCTTAACAAAATGTTTCGGCATGCAATATTACCTTTAATTGAGCTAAAGCCAATTGAAAATTTCTCAGCTTGTGTGTCATTTAGCATTAGTTCAGCATAGCTGTCATCGGAATTAACAACAGCGATTGCACCAATTTGTAGCATATCGAAAAGTATTTTCTTAGCTTTAGCATATTCTGCCATAGTTTTATGGAAATCCAGATGGTCGTGTGAAAGATTAGTGAATATAGCCCCTGCAAACTTAATTGCTGCCACTCGCTTCAGCACCAAAGAATGCGATGAAACTTCCATCACAACAGTCTCAATTCCTGATTTGCGAATTTCATCGAGCAATTCAAATAGCTCAAGTGATTCGGGAGTAGTATGGGTAGCTTCAATAAATCTATCTGCAATGTAAATACCAGTAGTTCCAATTATTGCAATACTCTTGCCAGCCGCGTCCCAAATAGCTTTTGCTAAGAATGTGCAAGTAGTTTTCCCATTAGTGCCTGTAATTCCAATCACTTGCAAATGCTCAGCGGGGAAGTCATAGAACGCATTGGCAAGCTCGCCCAATGCCAAACGAGAGTCCTCTACTTGAATGAACGCAACATTGGTAAAATCAGCATAATTAGAGGGTAGCACTTCGCAAACTATCACAATAGCACCCAATTCAATAGCTTTGGCAATGTAGCTATGTCCATCGAAATTGTCACCTTTTATGGCTACGAAAAGGCAATCAGCTACTATTTTTCGGGAATCATAGACTATGCAAGAGATTTCACTCTCAAGAGAGCCAAATACTTTTAATGAATGTAATTTCTTTGTAAGTTTGGATAAAGTTTTCATTTTTGTGAAATAAGTGATGTAAACCAATTTACAAAAATAAAAAAAAGATACAAAACAATTAAAATTTGTTTGCTATTTCCCAACATCTCCCACCCCTTTTTCTTTCAAAAGTAGTTATTTATTCCTTATTTTGCTTTCCAAATATTCACAAATACTGAAACTTATGTCTGCTCTATATTTAATTGATGGTATGTCGCTTGTTTTCCGTGCCTACCATGCTATGGCAAAAAGCAACCTCACTTCCGCTACTGGTGAACCTACTGGTGCTGTTTTTGCTTTTGCTAACATACTAACAACTTTACTCGAGAAACATAAACCAGAAAAGATTGCTGTTGTTTTCGATACTTCGGAGCCAACTTTTAGGCATAAGTTATATACCGAATATAAGGCAAATCGTGCTGAATTTCCTGAGGAATTAGTTCCGCAATTGGGCAGAATTAAAACGCTACTGCATTATATGGGTATCCGCCAAGTGGAGCTGCATGGCTATGAAGCAGACGATATAATTGGTACTTTAGCAAAGCAAGCAGCTGGGCATGGAGTTAATGTTTTTTGTGTTACTTCTGATAAGGATTTCTATCAATTGGTTGATGAGCATATTAAGATTTTGAAGCCAAGCCGCACTGGTCCAGATTTGGAAATGGTAGATTACCCAGAGGTATTTGAAAAATTTGGGGTGAAACCAAACCAAGTTGTTGATGTGCAAGCTCTGATTGGCGATGCGGTGGATAATGTTCCAGGAGTGAAAGGAGTAGGCGAAATGTATGCTAAGCCATTGATTCAAGAGTATGGAAGCTTGGAAGGACTTTATGAAAATATAGATAAAGTGGAAAAGAAAGCAGTCAAAGAAAAACTTATAGCAAATAAGGAAATGGCGTTTCTTTCTAAGCAACTTGTTACGATGGATTTGAACGTACCGATAGACGAAACTCATTTGGATTGTGATTTGCAATCACCAAATGGCAATATGCTTAGTGAGTTTTTCACTGAAATGGGTTTCAGAACTTTGAAAGTGAAATGGGCAGAACGCTCTGGCAATCTATCTTTAACGATGGAAAGTGAGTTAGCCGAAGAAGAAAACAAAGTAGATAACATTTCGGATATGCAGCACGATTATAAATTGGTTGACGATTGGAGTGGCTTCGATTCAATGTTTAAGGATTTAGTTCAGTTTAAAATACTTTCGTTCGATTTGGAAACAAGTTCGCTTGATAGAAATAATTGTGAGATAGTGGGAGTAGCACTTTCGGCAAAAGAATATACTGGGTATTATATTGCGACTGTTGATGGTGGAGCTGTGCAAGGAGATGATTTGTTTTCTATCCCACAGGAAGTAATAAATTATAAAGCTTTGCCAATTAAAGATGTCCTTGAAAAATTAAAACCAATATTGGAAGACCAAGCTATAGGCAAATGCGGTCAGAATTGTAAATTTGATACGTATATTTTAAAAAGATTTGGTGTTGAAGTTTCGCCGATAGAGTTCGATTCAATGCTTGCATCCTATGTACTGAACCCAGACAGCAAGCATAATATGGACGATATGTCTGAGAAATGGTTGAATTATAGACCAATTTCTATTAAGTCATTGATTGGCGAGAAAAAATCAACTCAAAAATCTATGAAAGATTTGGATCCAAAAGAGATTTCAAACTATGCTTGCGAAGACTCCGATGTGGCTTTAAGGCTGCGTAATAAATTAATTGCAGAATTAGAAAAAACTGGACAAACTCCACTTGCAAGAAATTTAGAATTTCCACTTGTAGAAGTTTTGACAAGAATGGAATCGGCTGGAATTGCAATAGATTCAATAGCATTGAAAGAAATATCAAATAAAATAGAAATTACTGCAAGGGAACTGACTGAGAAAATATACGAAGAAGCGGGGCAGAGTTTCAATATAGACTCTCCAAAGCAATTGGGACAAATATTATTTGAGAAAATGCAGATTCCACCTGTGAAGCAGACTAAAACTGGACAATCAACCGATGTGGAAGTGCTAACTCAATTGTCTTATTCATTTCCAATTGCTGCAAATGTTTTGGAATATCGCAGCTTGGTTAAACTGAAATCAACTTATATTGATGCATTGCCAAAATTAGTAAATAAAAAGACAAATAGAATTCATACTACATATAATCAAACAGTTGCTTCAACTGGGCGACTTTCCTCTACAGATCCAAATTTGCAGAATATCCCAATAAGAACAGAATTAGGTAAAGAAGTTCGCAGGGCTTTTGTTTCAGGCAATCCAAATTCAGTCATATTATCGGCAGATTATTCTCAAATAGAACTAAGAATCATGGCTCACATTTGCAACGATGATACATTAGTAGAAGCATTTAGAAATGGTTTGGATATTCACGCAGCTACTGCGGCTGTGCTTTATGACAAGAAACAAGAAGAAGTAACTTCGGATATGCGAAGAGTTGCTAAGACTGTAAATTTTGGTATTATGTATGGTTTGGGTGCTTTTGGTTTAGCCCAAAGGTTAAGCATATCTCGCAGCGAAGCAAAGAATATAATTGACACTTATTTCGAGAAATATTCTGGCATTCGCAAGTATATTGATTTGACAGTGGAATTTACAGCAAAACATGGCTATGCTGAAACTCTTTGTGGTCGCAGAAGATATTTTCCAGAAATATTAAGTTCGAATAGAACTGTGAAACAACAAGCTGAAAGAGCTGCAATCAATATGCCTATACAGGGTACAGCTTCAGATATGATGAAAATTGCAATGATTTCAATTGATAATGAATTGCGACAAAGGAAGATGAAATCAATAATGATGTTGCAGGTACACGATGAGCTTGTGTTTGAAGTTCCAGCTGAAGAAGTGGAAGAGCTAAGACTGCTAGTCAAAGAACTAATGGAAGGTTCATTGCCATTGGGCAGGGTACCAGTATTAGTAGAAACAGGAGTTGGTAAAAATTGGTTCGAAGCGCATTAAGTATAGAAATAAGTTTAATAAGAAGCATTATAATATATTAATATTATAATGCTTCTTCATTTCAAAAGTATATCTAAATCTTCTTGAGTAACTATGTGGAATTCTTCATTTGTAAATTCAGTTGGAACTCTATAACTTTTCAGCTTAGAGCCAGCTTTCCATTTGAATTCAAATAACTTTAATCTAGTATTTTCTACTTCTACTAAATCCACTTCTTTTTTGTGGTAGTTCCTCCAAAAGTAATATTGCCTATGTTTACCGTTGTTTTGGGTTTGCTTCATTCTTTCCAAGATTGCGAAGTTTTCCCAAAGTTGTCCTACATCATTTCTGTTTTCAATTATATTGAAATTATTAATTAATGCATTTCTAATTCCAACATCATAGAAATAAATTTTATCCATTTTTGCAATTTCATTTCTTTGATTTGAGCTGTAAGCTTTCAATCGAAAAATGATGAAGCATTTTTCTAATAAGTCAATATATCTTTCTACTGTATGTTTAGAAATTTTCAATAAATTTGCAATTTCATTCAAAGAAACAAGTTGACCCATTTGGTAAGCTAATGCTTGGAGCAATTTATCTAACATATCAGGTCTCTTTAAATCTCCTAACATAAGGATAACCTTATAAAGATAACTTTCTTTAATGCCACTTAAAGTTTGATATGCGAAATTTGGTTTAGTTACTATTTCAGGGTAATTGCCATATACTAATCGTTGCGGCAAATCCTTTTTCATCTGTAGCTGAGTTCTATGAATTTCATCTAAAGCCAAAGGGAATAGTAGAATTTCAAAGTATCTGCCGCAATTTTAAGAATTAAACCTACATCTTGCAATCGCTGTGCTTCATCAAAAATTACGGTTTTATAAGTGCCAAAAGCAGAACGCAGTTTGTTTGCACTCTGTCCCTCAAGCGATTGTCTTGCTTCTGCTTCGTCGCAATTGAACCATAAGTATTCATCTCCATTAGCTTCAGCTATCATTCGAGTAAGAGTAGTCTTTCCAACTTGTCTTGGTCCATATAATAACAATATCTTTCCTGGCTGCAACAATGTGTTTGCATAAGGAATTATAGTTCTATTAAAATCAAAGTTTGTCATAATAATCTTCTATCTATATGGAATGTATAATTAGAAACTGCCTAAATTAACGTGAAATATGGAGGCTAACTGCCTATATTAACGCAATAATACCAAAAATATATTACAAACTTGTGAAAAATAAAGAAATAAAACAAACTATAAATTCAATGAAATTATAATAATACCTTGAAAAATTTAGATGCTTACAGTGAATTGGAAATAACGAGTAGATTTAGCTTCAATAAAGAAATTGTATTTGGATGATGCAAGAATGAAAGAAAGTATTTGGAATGGCAGAAGCTACCAAAAAGGGATGGCGATTCAATAAACTAAAAAGTATAGATTAGTACAAAGGTATTTGCACATAAAATTAGGGGAAGTTCAACCAAGTGTAATAACTTAACTGAAAAATATTTAGCATTATCCAATTGAAATAGTAGAATGTACATAATATACATTCCTTTATTTAATTATATAAATAATTGCTAACACATAGCTATATAGAATAGCTAGTGTAATTAGTTTGAGTTTAAGTAGTAATAATATTATTATTACTACTTTATCCTCTGATTAATTGTAAAAATCCATTTGGATTTTGATTAGCTTGAGCTAATGAAGTTAATGATGATTGTTGCAAGAATTGTGATTTAATCAATGACAATTGTTCTTTAGCAACATCAGCATCTTCCAATCTAGAAATTGCAGCGTTATAGTTAGTGATTTGTATGCTCAAAAGGTTATCTTGAGAATCTAATCTATTTGAAATACCGCCCAAATAAGCCGCAGCTTTATTCACATTGTTTAAAGCATTTGCCAAACTAAATAATGTTGTACCTATAACAGATTCAGCGAAAATACCCAAATCAGTTGCACTAACTGAATCTAAAGAAGTTAAGTTTAAATTCGTTATACCAGCAAAACTACTTGTATTTAAAGAGTTAACATTAAAGTTTCTGCTTTCAACATTCATATCAGAATTATTGAAAGTCATATCTACTGCAAGAGTAATTAAACTACTTGCATTGTTAGTTCCAATAAAGAAATTAGAGCTATATGTACCATCAAGCAATTGGCGTCCACCAAATACAGTAGAGTCTACTACAGTTTGAATTTGTTGAGCCATTCTAAAGGCAGCTTTAGCTAAAGCGACTTTCTCATCGGTACCCATAGCACCAGAAGAAGCTGTTGCAGCTTGTTCTTTAATCAAAGTTACCAAATCATTGATGTTCTCATAAGCATCCATAGAAATGTTTGTAACATTCTTTGCATCGCCAACTGTTTTTGCTGCTGATTTCAATGAACCATTTCTTGCAGCCAAAGCTTTAGAAGTTATGTATCCAGCAACATCATCTGCTGCTGAGTTTATTCTTTTTCCAGTAGATAATCTAAGCTGACGCAAAGAGATATCCATACTTGCAGAGCTTAATGAATTATAAGCATTTTCTGCTGGAATGTTCGCACGTATGCGCGATAATACACCTGTTGCAAATGGCATATCACACCTTTAACATAATTAGTTAAAAATTTAGTTAATTGTAATTGTTCAAAAAACCAGAGCTTATCTTTGCAATAATTGCAAGAAAGATTGAGGATTTTGATTAGCTTGAGCCAATGAAGTCAATGATGCATTTTGCAAGAATTGAGCTTTCACTAAACTTAATTGTTCTTTAGCCACATCTGAATCTTCGATTCTAGAAATTGCAGCGTTATAGTTAGTAATCTGGCTATTCAACAAACTTTCTTGTGAATCCAAACGATTAACAACACCACCGACATAAGAAGCAACTTTACTAACGTTATCAATTGCTCTATCCAGAGACAATAAAGTCATACCAATAGCAGAATAAGCAAAAATACCTAAGTTGCTAGAGTTAACATCGTTAAACAGTCTCATATCCAATCCAGTAATACCGCCGAAGCTAGTCACTGAAGCAGAATTAGTATTAAAATCACCACTTGCTACGTTGAAATCAAGATTTCCAGTGGTTAAATCTAACGCCAAAGTAATCAAGTTACTTGTTGCATTAGTACCAATTACGAAATCAGCAGAGAAAGTACCATCTATTAACTGACGACCACCAAATACAGTTGAATCAACCACTGTTTGGATTTGTTGAACCATTCTAAAAGCTGCTTTTGCAAGTGCTATTTTCTCATCTGTACCCATTGCTCCAGAAGCTGCAGTAGCTGCTGAATTTTTAATACTGTTGAGCAAGTCACCAATATTTTCCAATGCATCCATAATGATGTAAGAAGAGTTCTGAGCGTCTCCCACTGCTTTCAGGGCTGCTTTCAATGAGCCGTTTCTAGCAGAGAGTGCTCTCGATGTAATGTAGCCGGCAACATCATCTGAAGCGTTATTAATACGCTTTCCAGTTGAAAGTCTAAGCTGTCTAAGTGACATTTCTTTATTCGAAACCTCAAGCGCGTTGTAGGCATTCTCAGCAGAAATATTCGTTCGAATTCTGGCGTTTCCACCAACAGCATAAGCCATTATTCACCTCCGTGTGAATTTGAGTAAATCCTAAAATTTTGTTTTTTCAGTATTTGTAAAAGTAACATATAGAATTAACCAAAATGTTAAATTCATAATTTGCATAACACAAGGTACGTGCCAAATTGGAATATGGGCAATCATACTATTGTGTTTTACTGTTCTATTTAGTGTGAATGAAAATATACTTCTCATCACTCAAATACATTATGAAATTTAATGCCAAACTAATTTGGTGATAGTTTGGAATCTGCGAATAGTTAGTAATGGAGAAGGATTAGGGGCGTGCCAAAATATTTGAGTGGGGATTTTAAGCTGAAAAAATTGTCTATAAGTAGCCGAATGTTAAAATTGTGTTTGGCTAAAAAATGCGAGTTGCATAATATTCGACACTTTAAATACAAAGTATATTTGAAAATAAAAAATAATTGCTATGTGTTCTTTGAAAATAGGAATTAGCTTGTATCTAAATGTGGTTAATATTCAACTATGTCGAAAGGAAATTCTCTACAATAATAGCCATCTGGCTCTATTTCATAAGAAAGGTTTGGCTATTTTGTTTATATTTACATTCAAATATTTTGTAAAAATCAAAAAGTATAAATTAAGAGCAATGAGAGAGTACAATATAGCTATAGTTGGAGCAACTGGATTAGTTGGCCGCACAATGATTAAAGTATTGGAAGAAAGAAACTTCCCAGTGGCTAATCTTAAACTGTTAGCATCAGCAAGATCAGTAGGTACTAAGATTTCATTCAAAGGGAAAGAGTATATAGTCGAAGAGCTAACTGAAAATTCTTTTAAAGAAATGGATATAGCTTTATTTTCTGCTGGTGGCGAAATGAGTAAAATCTATGCACCATTTGCTCAAAAGGATAAATGTATAGCTATAGACAATAGCAGCTATTGGAGATTAGATTCAAATACTCCTCTTGTTGTGCCCGAAGTGAACCCTAATCATTTAAAAAATCACAACTATATAATAGCGAACCCAAATTGCTCTACAATTCAATTGTTAGTTATACTTAAAGCCATCAAAGAAAAATATGGATTAGAAAGAGTTGTTTGCTCTACATATCAGTCTATTTCAGGTGCAGGACAAAAAGGTTTGGACAAATTGAATTTCGAACTGGAAAACACAGACAACAAACAAGGCAAACATAGAATTGCTTTCAATGCAATGTTTCATACAATTGGAGCAAGTGGCATTAGCGAAGAAGAAACAAAAATGATAAAAGAAAGCAGAAAAATGCTTGATATGCCAGATTTGAAAATAAGTGTTACTTGTGTACGTTTGCCAATTCTTGGTGGACACGCAGAAACTGTAAACATTACCACCAACAAAGCTTTTGAAATCAATGAAGTAAGGGCTTTACTTGCAGAAACTGAAAATGTGATTGTGATAGATAATCCAGAAAATGAAGAATATCCCACTCCTGCTTTAGCACAAGATAAAGACGAAGTTTTTGTTGGAAGAATTAGAAGAGATGACTCTGCTGAAAACTCTATGAACTTATGGGTGGTGGCAGATAATTTAAGAAAAGGTGCAGCAACTAATGCTGTTCAGATAGCTGAAAAACTAATCGAGATGAAATTAGTCTAATTGAAAACCACAACTTACATATATAGTCTTCTATTTTTATTGCTTTCTGTCACTACTCTCAATGCAGAAAATGAAACAGATACCAAATTAAAACAATCTTGGAGATGGCACGAGTTTAATCAGACTAAAGGATTGCCATCAAATAGAATTCTACAAATGTTGGAGTCTAATTCTGGCACTATTTACACTCTAACTGATAAGGGCTTTGCTTGGTATAATGGATACCATTGGCATAAAGTTAATACTAACTTCAACATAAATTATACAATTCTAAATTCTATTCAAAGTGACAATGTAGGCGGACTGACATTTAGTTTTGAAAATGTTTTTTATAAAGTTGAAAAAAATGATATTACACAAATAGACATAAAATTAGATACAGCAAATTTTGATTATACAAGGCCTTATTTCTATTTGGAAAATGTAGTCTTTGTTAATAAAACTTCAAAAAAGGAAAGTATATCTGTTCCTACTGTGATTCAAAATGGTAAAGAAAAATCACTTGCGAGTTTTTGTAACTTTAATGAAGCAAAGTATGGCATACTGAAGGAATATTTCGTTTCTAAAAATACAATATTTATTGCTACTCAAAACAATTTATACTATTATAATGGAAAAGAATCTTTTAAAGTATTTGATAAGGATATGCCCAAAATATGGATCCCAAATATTTATTCTACTGCGAAAGGTGTAACATACATATTAGTTAGTTACCCATCTTCTATGAAAAGTGTATGGAGATACGACCCACTAAATAAATCACTAATAGAAACAAATATTAACCACGAAGTATTTTTAACTGCCACTGCCGATAAGAAACAGAATTTTTATTTTGCTATGCGTAATGGGGAAATTTCCTATTTTGATTCAGAAGGGAATTACAAAAATGTAGGATATGTAAATCAATATTTAAATGACGTTAAATTCTTTTTCTTTGATAACATGGATAATCTATGGGTAGCAAGCGATGATAGAATTTACCTTTGCAATTTGAATGAGAGAAGATGGGACTATAATGATAATTTGCAAGAATTGACAAATTCCTCAGTAAATCAAATAGTTAGGTCTAAATTCGACAATACTCTATGGATAGCAGGTGGAGATGGAGTTTATAACGTAAAAGATAGCAAAGTTATAAAATCTTTTAAAAAAATTGGTAACATTGAATTAAAAGGAATTACTGCTCTTCAAGAAGATTCCAAAGGAAGAATATGGATTGGTAGTGGTAGTTTCTTCGATTTTAGTTATTACTATGAAAATGGTAAATGGAATTTATTTGGTGCGGACAAGGGATTCCCAACAAGTGGTATTCATAATATTAAAAAAGATAGACAAGGACGACTTTGGTTTTTAACTATTGATAGAAGTTTATTCGGTGGTGGTGCTGGTGCTATTTGTGTAGATAATTTAGAAATTGTAAGGAAATTTGATGAGACTAATGGCCTAAACAATGCAAGAGTTTATAGCTTTTTGGAAGATTCTAAAGGTGCATATTGGTTTGGTACTTATCAAGGTTTACAAAAATATAATAATGGAGATTGGATTAATTGGTCTTCGGAAAATGTAAAAAAAATACATTCAGTAAAAGCATTGGCTGAAGATAAAGAAGGAAAGATATGGTTTGGGGGAGACAAAGGCTCGCTTAGATATATTTTAAATGATAAATTATTTTCACCAAATATTTTCAATGATAAAATAAACATTGTAAATAATCTAATAGTTGACGACATAAATAGACTTTGGATTCTTTCTAAAGGTCTATTTTTATATTCAAATAATAATAAAGATTTGTTAGTTTCATACACAAAAAATGCAGGTTATAGAGGAAATTTTGCATGGTCATTACTTTACGAGAAAGACAGTTTGCTGATTGGAAGTTTTGGCAATGGCTATACAACAATGTACTTGAATTATAATAACGATAAATTCCCTAAAATAATAATTACCGATAAAGCTCAAAATGGCGATAAATTCGATATTAAGATAGCTGCGATGAGCTATTACAACAGGCAGAACTCTGAAGATATATTAATAAGATATAAATTAGATGATACTCAATGGAGCGAGTGGAGTACAATCCGAAACATCACACTAAAGAATTTATCATTCGGAAAACATATAATAACTTTTCAAGCTGCAAACTTTTTTGGAGAAGTTAGTAAAACTGATTACACTAAAGAATTTATTGTTGTCGCACCATTCTACTTAAGTCCCGATTATATAGTGCCAATCTTTATTTTGCTTTCTATATTGGTATGGAGTACATACAACAACTATAAAAGAAAGAAAGAAGCAAGAATACAAATATTAGAGCTAAATATTTCACTTGAAAACAAAGTGATTGAGCAAACTGCGGAACTTACTTCAGCTTATGAGAATTTACAAGTAATTCAGTATCAAACTTCCGATGCACTTGAAGAAGAAAAAATGCTGAACGAAATGAAGTCTGCATTTATTTCATCGGTTTCACACGAATACCGCACTCCGCTGACTGTAATACTATCTTCTACATACTTGATAGAGAAGTTTGTCGAAACAAATAAAGCGGAAAGAATACTTGATACTTTACTAAAAATTAGGTCTTCTGTATCTACTCTAACAAAGTTCGTTGACGACTCACTTACAATGACCTCAGTCAAAAAAGCTGATGAAGAAACTCGAATAGAAGAATTCAGCTTAAATAGAGTTATAACCAATTCATTAGAAGAAATTCCAAATAAAGATCCACTTGTTAAAATTATTTATCCTCTAAATATTGACTTTAAATTACATACAAATTATTCAATGTTGAAGAATATATTGTATGCAATTTTGTCCAATAGTATTAAGTTCAACAAAAATCATAATACTATTAATATTGAATTTATTTCAAATCCAAGCACCATCTCAATTCGAATTATAGATAAAGGAATTGGAATGACGGCTGAGGATATGGAAAAAATGTACACTCCTTTTTATAGAAGTAAAAATGTGATTGGGCTAATAGAAGGTACTGGATTGGGGCTTTCTATAGCTCAAAGAAGTGCCGATGAAATTGGTGCTAGAATTGAATGCCAATCCAAATTAAACGAAGGCACTTCTTTTACAGTAGTATTATCAAAATAAATACATCTCCGCCCAAATAATTTCTAAATAGTTTTACATATAATCTACTAAATTATTTCCAAATAAGATTTAGCAACAGTTTATTTAGCCATATTTTCATTTACCCATAGTTTGCATCATAATTTTTCACAAATTCTGGAGCAGTTATGTGGATGGAAATCCTAAAAGAAGGTAAATTCAAAGATGCCAATGGCATTGAAAGAGAATTTACGGCAGAGCAACTTGAAGCAATAGCTTCACAATACAACCAATCTATTATTAGAGATAAAACCAAGCAAGCACCAATAGTTATTGGGCATCCCGAAGCAGATTCGCCAGCACACGGTTGGGTGGAGTCGCTATCTCGCTATGGCAAAAAGCTACTAGCAAAAGTAAAAGAAGTATCGAAAGATTTAGCTGAAGATGTGAAGCAGGGCAAATATAAAAATGTATCAGTTTCACTATATCCCGATTTGTCGCTACGCCATATAGGAGTGCTTGGCGGTGCAAGACCAGCTGTGTCAGGGCTAGAGCATATTAGTTTTAGCGAAGAGCCAGAGGTAAATACTATTAATAACAATACAGATGAGGAACAAAGTAACGAGGCAAAAATTATTGCTAAATACGAAAAACAAATAACTGAATTGCAATCGCAAGTAGAAATTCTCAATAAATATGATTTGCAAAACTATGTAGCAAATTTCTGTGAGGCACTTCAATCAAAAGGTATAATTGGAATTGACAACGAAGATATAAAAGAGCTAAGCAAGTGTTTATTGGATATGTTAGCTATCGAACAAAATAGTAATGCTGTAATAAACTTTTCTGAAGCAGAAAGCAATTCCAATATAATGAAAGCTATGAATATACTTAGCAAAATGAGACCAGAACCCAATTTAGAACCTCTAAAACTTAACCGTAAAAATAAGACTCAAAAACAAAATCCAACTTTCGATTTTTCTGAGAATCCAAGATTGCAAAAACACGAAAGAGCTCTCGAGTTTATGCAGTCCAACTCAGGCATAAGCTATGAAGAAGCTATAACGAAAGTTGATTAATTAATTATACAACAATTATAAAATGGAGTAATTATGTCCGCATCAAGATTGGACGATTTGCGAATGGTTGACCCAATTCTAACCACAATCGCACAGGAATATACAAACGATATATTCATCAGAGATTCACTTTTTCCTAATGTGAAAGTTTCTAAATTAAAAGGTAAAGTGCCTGTTTTCAATAAAGAGTCCTTCATCACTCGAGAAACATTGCGTGGAACTAGAGCAAAATCAAACAGGATAAATCCTGGTGAATTTGATTTAGTTGCATTTGAAACAAAAGAGCGTGATGTAGAGATGTCTATTGACTATTTGGAAGAAGAAGAAACAGCTGAGTTTTTAAACTATGAAACAAAAGTTACTAAACAGCTCATAGACATTCTTTCACTTGGAAAAGAAAAAGAAGCCGCCGATTTGGCACAAGACACAAGTTTATACGCCAGCGATATGAAAAGAGCAATTCTAATCGGTGAAGCTTTCGATGATTATTCGATTACAACATTAGACCCGCTTACATATATTAGAGCTGGTATGGACACAATTCGCAGTAAAATTGCAAAATTCCCAAACACTATGGTAATGGGTATTACTAGCTATAGAGCTTTAATTAACCATCCGAAAATATTGGCAAGAGTTAAAAATAGTGGAGTCAATAAACTCAATGCAGCATTTTTGAGTGAGCTATTAGAAATTCCGAATATTTCAGTGGGTACAGGAGTATATTCAAACGATGGCAATACATTCGCTGATATTTGGAACGACAATATAATACTTGCTTATGTAGATAGCAACGATGCAGCAAAACGCTCTGAATATAACCCTAGCTATGGCTATACATTCCAAAGAGAAGGAAAACCAGAAGTGGATACCTATTTCGAGAATGGCGGAAAGCTACGAATTATTCGTAATACTGATAACTACGGGATTAAAGTAACTGCACAAGATGCAGCTTATATTATTTCAAATACAAATCATTTAACATAAAGGAATTTTAAAATGGCAAAATCAAAAAACACACATCAGCCAGTTTTATATATAACTAAAAAAGCAGTAGCAGATTTGCCTGCTAATAGATTTGTTTCCTATTTTGGCGGTGTACCAACGAATGAAACAAAAACTCTTGGTATAAATGACATTAAGTTTCTCAATGGAGAAAGTGCTGGCATACAAGTACTTGGCACTGCAATAATTGAAACAGTAACTGCACTTACAATTGGAGACGCAGTAACTACAGATGGCACAGGCAAAGCAAAATTAGCTGCTGGAGCAATGCCAATCAATGGAAGAGTGGTAGTAGGGACAACTGCGGCTGGATTTGCGACTATTTTATTAGTTAGTTAATAGGAGATTTTAATGAGTTATTCCACCGATGCGGATTTGCTAAAAGAATTTAGCACGGCAGAATTGGCAAAACTCACTGGAGACATTACTGGCACAACAGTGGACTATGATAGAGTGAACCTTGCCCGATTTAAAGCTGATACGATGATAAACAGCTATTTAATTGGGCGGGTAGCTTATGTGAGTCCACTGCCAGTTTCTCCAATGATGAATTTAGTTTCGTTAGAGCTAACAATTGTTTTTCTATTCGAGATTGCTTATGCCAAGCGAATTATGCCAAGCACTATACTTTACCGCAAACAAAACGCAATTAATATTTTAAATCAATTCCAAAATGGAAAACTTAACTTCGTAAACCCAAGTGGAGAATATGAACACATCACCCCATATATCGCAAATAAAAACGAATCAAATCGCTCACTCACAACTGATGAATTGGACGAATATGATGCACTATATTAATAACTTCATTATTCGCTATGGGCTTTGGCTCAGCTTACTTTCTATTTTAATACTACTTTTCAAACCAGGACTACCAGAGATTCGCACATTTATATTAATAACAGGATTTGAGCTGATAGCTATTATGCTATCGGGACTGGCAGTATACTTATTCACTGAAATTAAATTCACAGACGAGATAAAATATGAAAAAAAAGAATATATCCATACACTTGGCTTCATTTTTCTGGGTGTGCATATTGCTGTTGGGCTCACAGTGCTTGGTGTCTATATCGCTCAATTCACAAACTAAGTACGATCTAAAATGTGATATTGATTTAATTAATAAATCAAAACAAGTGCTTATGGCTCAAGTGGGAGTTAAAGAGAATTCGGCAAATGATTCCCCAATGATTAGGAAATACTTAGCATCAGTTGGGATTAACTATCCTGCACCATACTGTGCGGCTGGACAATACTACTCATTTGCAGAAGCTGCGAGAATGTTGCAATTACAACAAAATGATATTCCAATTGCAAAAACTGCACTAGCAAATGTAAATTTTATCTATGCTCTAAGAAATGGTAAGCCAACTAATTATACTGCAAATGACAATGACTTAATTATATGGCGAAAGAGAAATGGTATATTTGGACATATTGAAAGAGTTATTGGAGTAGGTTTGTGTGGCTGGGTGCGAACAGTTGGGTTTAATACTTCAAATGGTAATGCAAGAGATGGAGATGGAGTTTATATTCGGAAAAGAAATATTTACCACCCATTGCAAAGAATGACTATTCGTGGATTAATAGGATTCAGTGGAGCAAAAAAATGACAGAAGAAGTGCAAGACCTCGTGATGGTATCGGACCTTGAAACAGATTGGATACTACTAAATATTGATAAAATAGAAAACATTCGCAGAAAATATAGAGCCCGATCTTTGCAAATTTGGTGGAGAGAAGTGACTGGATTGGCAAATGGTGAGATGAAGTTATACGCTACAAACGATGAATCAGTACAGAGCTTATTGCAAACAATACCTGTGACGAACTACGATAATACTGACAATGCACCATTGATATTACTGGATAATAGCTTTAAGTATATCAAAGCGAAATTCATAAAAAATAGCATTACTGGCGGCAGACTTAACTTACACATCACCTATGATTAGCCGAAGGATATAATGAAAACAATTGATATATTTGTAATTGCAATAATAGTTGCATTACTAACATTACTTTTGAATAGAAAAGTAAACGATGTTTTTCCAATTGAAATTAAGCGAGACACAATAGTGAAATTAGTTGAAAGAAATCCAACAATTATTGATAAAAAACGAGCTTCAATTAATATCAGAAAAGATACTCTAATTCAAACCAAACCATTCACTGCAAAGATAGATACTATTTACAAATATGACACAATAAGCTTGAGTTATGATTTCCCAGAGAACACTTTTTCGATGACATATTCTCACAAACAAGACACAATTAGAACTATTCAAGAAAAACAAATTATAGAAAAAGAAAGTAAATGGTACGAAGTTCCATTGTATATTTTATCAGGTGGGGCAATCGCTGAAATAATTAGGAGTATATTCAAATGATAAATGAATTAGTATTTAATTCGCTCACAAAAAAAAGAGATAACAAGTTCTTCAATAAACTTGGTGATTTGCCAAACCCCGATAGAATTATTCGCCGCAAAGGGAATTATAGCGATTTGAGAGAACTCAAAAACGACCCACACGTTTGGGCCTGTGTGCAATCCAGAAAAAGTGGAACTTTGGCAAAAGAATATAGTTTAGTATCTAACAATATCAGCACAAACATAGAAAAGTTTATAGCCGATCAGTTAGATAGAATTGATATGGATAAGCTCAAAAGCGATATACTTGAATCCAGATTATTCGGTTTTCAAGTGTTGGAAATTTATTGGCAAAAAATTGATAGCAAATTAGAAATTGAAAAAATTATTCCAAGAGAGCAAGAGAACTTCACTTTCGATTCTGATGACAAGCTAAAGCTGAAAGACTTTGGCAAGTCACTCGATATTCCATTATACAAAGTGCTAAATTGTAGATATGAAGCAAGCGACACAAACCCTTATGGGACTGCACTTTTAAGCAAATGCTATTGGTCGGTGAAGTTCAAAACTTCGGCTCTAAAATACTGGGCTGTTATGACTGAGAAATATGGAATGCCAGTGCTTCTTGGTAAGTACAATCGAGGTACAAACCGAGAAGAGGCTGAAAAGCTTGCGAATAGTTTGTTTGATTTGGTTCAGGATTCTGTGATAGTAGCCCCTTCGGATATTGATTTGCAGCTGTTTGAGCCAAACAGGCAAAGCTCTACTGATTTATATTTTGAAATGATAAAGCATTGCAATACTGAAATTTCCAAAGTACTGCTATCGCAAACTCTGACAACCGAGGTCGGAGCAGGTTCTTATGCCGCATCGCAAACGCATTTGGAAGTACGAAACGATATACTACTGGCTGATAGTAAAGCAATCGAAACCACGATTAGCAAGTTAATTCAATATCTTATTGAGCTCAACTTTGGCAAACAAACTGGGACATTAAAATACAAATGTAAAGAATAAGAAGGCAGGGAAACCTGCCTTTGTTTTAATCATATATAAAACATATCACTCGAAACTAACCCACTCTTTCAGCGATTCGGAGCTTGCCACTTCTGGCACGGTAATTTCTTATTAATTCTTCGTCGCCTGCTTCCATTGGCTTCTTAGTTAAGATTTTTAATCTTGGTTCAGAGTCTTTTGCAGTGAATTGTTTGAATGTGGATTTCACTATTCTGTCTTCTAAAGAATGATATGAAATCACAACAATTCGACCGCCAATTTCAAGATTTGGCACTATATTTTCTAATGCAGATTTAAGAACATCGAGTTCGGAATTAACGGCTATGCGAATAGCTTGAAAAACTCTAGAAAGGGCTTTAAAAAGTAAATGTTGTGGAACAGATTGTTCAATTGCGATTCTAAGATCGAAGGTAGTATTCAGAGTGTTAGCACGCCGCCGTTCAACTATGCGACGCGCTATAACTCTAGAAAAAGGCTCTTCTCCAAATTCACGAATGGCTCTTTCGAGTTGCTCGGGACTGGCGGAATGCAAAAAGTCTTTTGCTGTGGGTCCTTCCACTCCAAATCTCATATCGAGATTGGAATCGACACGATAACTGATCCCCCGATTGTTAGTGTCGAGCTGTTTGGAAGATACACCAAGATCCAGCAATATTCCTTTTACTTTGCCCTGTGTTTCTTTTATGCTGTATGCCCGACTAAAACATTGATTGAATAATTCAAGTCTTGGTTCAGTACCAGAGACTTCTGCCGATAGTAGAGATTTAGCGTTCTCAATCGCATCGGGATCTTTATCGAAGGCTAAGAGTTTTCCCCCAACTTTTAGTCTTCGCAGGATCTCGGAAGTGTGACCACCTCCGCCAAGCGTTCCATCAATGTAATAGTATTTTCCTGTTTGGTTTTCTTTATCCTGATTTTCCATTAGTGCATCTACCGACTCTTTCAAAAGTACTGGCAAATGATAATCATAATTTTCCTGGGTTTCCCTTTGGAATTTTGGCTTAATAGATTTTCTTTTTTTGCTCATATTTAGCCTATTTGATTATCGCACTTTGTTTGGAAAAACACACACCAAACTACATTTTCTAATTTCAGACACTACCCATAACTTTCTCAGCAACTGATTCGTAAGTTTCGGTTTCTTTCGCCAAGTAAGCATCGAATTGAGCAGGTTCCCAAAATTCAATTCTATCTACCATACCAACTATTGTTACTTTAGTATCAATTTTTGCATAGTCCAAAAGTTTCTTAGGTATGGAAATTCGCTGTTGTGCATCGAGTGTTACTTCCTCGCTCCACATCAAAAGCATTCGCAAGAAATAACGGTTCTTTTCGTCATATTGATTGAGCGATTCAAACTTTTCTTCGTACTTTTTCCATTCGTCCAGTGGGTAAGCCCAAACGCAATTATCCGTGCCGCGGGTAACAACAAACGTATCATTGGCTTCCAGCGAAAGGCATTTTCGCATTTTGGAAGGAATGTTTACACGTCCTTTGTTATCTATTGAAAAGGTTTCTTGTCCTTTTAAAAACGGCATTTACAATTTGCCCCACTTTCTACCACAACTGAATGCAATAAACCGTTTTTCTGCAAAAGAAAATTATTTATTTTACATTATTCCCGACTAATCTTTCCACCTTGAAAAAAATACAGTATTAACGCAGGGTTTGACAATTTAAAAATAATTTTACTGTTATTATTTTATTTAGTTCTTTTTCTTAAATCAGTGTTTAGGGGGCTTATTTCTGCACAAAATTTGGAATACTGTATAAATATACAGTATATTTGTATAGTCAAAATGAACTAAATTTGAAAGAATTATGCAAACAACTGCAGCCAAAAAATTGCCACTTACAAAAAAGCAAAGCGATGTACTTTTGTTCTTAAAGAAATATTTCGTTAGTGAGAATTTCCCACCAACGATTAAAGAGATTGCTGATAATTTCAAAATGAAATCTCAGAATCAAGTGCAAGAGATTTTGCTGGTACTCGAAAAAAAGGGATACATTGAAAGGAAAACAAAAGGTACTTCTCGTGGCATTAAAATATTAGATGAGAATATAACATCAAAAGCAAACAGTGAAACGCAGATTTCGATAAAGAAGAATTTGGATATTCCAATAATTGGCAAAGGAAATGCCGAGAATTACATTTCTGTTTTTCTGAATAATGCTGGCAAAATTGAAATATCGGAAAAGATGTTTAAAGTGATTCCTCAATTTGCTTCAAGAGTTGAGGATTCAGGTTTGACAAAATTAGGAATAATGGAAGGGGATTTGGCGTTTATAAAGCAAAGCCGAGAAATCGAAAATGGGAAAATTGTAATAGCTTTAGTTAATGAAGAAAAGCTTATACGTTTATATCATAAGCGAAATGAAAACGAAATTGAACTTTCTGCCACTCAAGCAAACTTCCCCAAAATCAAATTCCACCCAACAGACCCAACTATTTATATTCTGGGCGAAGTAGTGGGTGTTGTGAGGGAATATTCTTGAATAAAGTCTATTATTAGACATCTAACAATAATTAAATAATTGCAAAAAGTGAATTATTTGTGTAACATTTTGAATAAATTTGTATCTAAAAGATATTATTCAAAAACACAACAAATAAACTTATGAAAAAATCCTTTTACCTAATCATTGCAATGCTATTTATTACTCTTTGCCTTAATACTTTTGGGCAAGCAAACCAATACCCATTTAAAGTCAATAAGTCTGGCAGCGGCTCACAGTCAATAATCTTTATACCTGGCTTTGCTTCTTCCTCCGATGTTTGGAACGAAACTAAATCGCAATACGAAAAACAATTTACTTGCTATACGCTAACTATGGCTGGATTTGCTGGCAATCCATCGCAAGCAAACTCTTCATTTGTTAATTGGGGAAATGCTATTGCTAAATTTATTAAAGATAACAATATCGAAAAGCCAATTATAATTGGGCATAGTATGGGCGGAGGATTAGCTATGGCAATTGCGGCAGATTATCCCGAACTATTAAGCAAAATTATAGTGGTTGATGCCTTGCCTTGCTTGGGTGCTCTATCCAATCCAAACTATGTTTCAAAAGAGAATAATGATTGCTCAAATGTGGTGAACTATATAAAGTCAATGACTGATGAGCAATTCAAGCAAATGCAAATGAAATCAATTGCCTCAATTCTTGCGGATACATTAAAGCATGAATTAGTTGTTGGTTGGAGTTTGAAAACTGATAGAACAACATTTGGCAATATGTACTGCGATTTTATGAATACAGATATGAGAGATAAGATTAGCACAATTAAGTGTCCTGCTTTAATTTTGCTTGAGCCAAGTTTCTCAATTATAAAACCTAAAATCGAAGAACAGTTCAAAAACTTGAAAACTGCTCAACTTGAGTATGCAAATAAGGGCTTGCATTTTATAATGTATGACGATAAGGAATGGTACGATATGCAACTAAATAAGTTTATCTCCTTGAAATAATGGAATTTGAAGAGATATATAAAATCTATTGGCAAAAGATATTCCGACTTTGTATGGGATATGTAAATGATTTTGAGTTAGCACAAGACTTAACTCAAGAGACTTTTATTATTGTCTGGCAAAAATATTCAAGCTTTAGAAATGAATCAAATATTGGAACTTGGATATTTAGAATTGCATCGAACAATTGTTTGCGACAAATCGAAAAGGATAGTAAGTTAGTAAAAGTTGACTTTCCGCAAAATTTAGTGGAGGAGAAATCAAATACAATTGAGCCACAAATTCAAATGCTTTATAAATTAATTTCGGAGCTTCCTGAATTAGATAGAATTATTATCTCGCTTGAATTAGAAGATGTGAGCCAGATTGAAATTGCGAATATTGTTGGCCTTTCCGAAGCCAATATTAGAGTGAAAATACATAGAATAAAATCAAAATTAACTACAATGTTTAATGCTAATGATGAACGATAATTTTAATTTAAAAGAGATTTGGCTTAAGCAGAAAATTGGTGAACCAAATTTAGCTGAATTATTAGAAAAATTGAATAAGTATAAATATTCTAATTTGAGAAAACTTATGCTTAGTAATCTTTTGCTGGTGCTTACATCTGCATTTATTATTTACATTTGGATTCAATATCAACCGCAGTTTCTATCTACTAAATTAGGAATAATATTGGTAATATTGGCTATGGTGATGTTTCTATTTTCTAATAATAAGAATATGATAGGATTTACCAAAATTGATAATGCACTCACTTCAAATGATTGCTTAAAAAGTCTAATAGACTTTAACAATAAACAAAAGTATATTCAAAAGACTGTCCTGAGTTTGTATTTCATTATGCTTTCTATAGGCTTGCTGTTCTATTTCTATGAATATACCTCACGTATGTCATTGCTTGGGTCATTTTCTGCTTATTCTATAACTGCAATATGGATTGGTTTCAATTGGTTTTATATCAGACCGAAATCAATAAAAAAGCAACAAATGAAATTAGATGAACTAATTGAAAAGTTTGAAGACCTTAATAATCAGTTAAGCAATGATTAGATACTATCTTTGGCTTTGAAATATTTATTCCTTAATGAAATTAAAGTCTAATACCACATTGTTTTCTAAAGTCAATTTCAAGAAGTAAGTCCCTTTAGTTAGTTGTGAAACATTTATTTCGTTGTTCACTGTTTGGAGCAGAAAAGCTTGACCAGCAACATTATAAGCTGTTGGAGACTTTATTAATATATTTTCAGGATTTGTTATTCTTAAAATATTATTCACTGGATTAGGACTTATTGAGATTCCATTATCATGCTCTATTGGAACATCAGTCCAAGTTTTGTTTAAATCAATCATAAAAAGACCGTTATAAGAAAACATTAATAATAATTCATTCGTTTTATTAATTACTCCAAATGCAGAGCCATCCCATTTCATTATTCTTGA
>Ga0163148_10000783_pt1 | contig 43217 bp, 39 predicted proteins | sample OliLakLV19MP7P2_FD_148606 | JGI IMG/M metagenome (GOLD analysis project Ga0163148, IMG submission 148606) | Freshwater microbial mat bacterial communities from Lake Vanda, McMurdo Dry Valleys, Antarctica- Oligotrophic Lake LV.19.MP7.P2 | ecosystem: Environmental > Aquatic > Freshwater > Lake >... | reverse complement strand
GCGTTGCTGCTGCACAGCAGAAAAATGAACCCGATTGCGGAGACCTAACTTCACAAGGATATTTTTCCAGAGCAAAGGCCACTTGGCCCGTACCTCCGGATGAATAAATACCCAGGGATGCGTGGCAGAGGCCCATACCGCCGCACGGAAACTATACTGCGCCATCCCACTCGCCGAACCAGTACCCAGCGTGCCATCGCTGATCATACCCCCGCAATAGCCAGCACAGCGCCCCTGCTCATCCTCAATATGAAAAATAAAGGTCTTCTCCGAAGAGAGATACCAGGATAGCATGTGCGCCACATAGGCTGTACCTAATGCGGATGCCAGGGAGGAAGGGAAGGCCCTAATATGACAACGGGCCACTACATTTAAATCTGTATGGCCCGTTGGGACTATAGCCTCATGGTTAGAATTACTCATTGAATAAAATTCCAGAAATCGGAAGAGATGCGTTGTCTATCAAAATGACGTATAACAAATTGGTGGCCGTTTTCTCCATATTTACTTATCTTCTCCGGATGATCCAAAAAATATTGGATACCACCTGCAAGTGCTTCATCGTTTTCAGGCTCGAATGCGATCCCAGCATTTGCCTGATCAATAAATAACTCCTTTGCTTCCCCCTGGATGCCTAACAAAACCGGCTTTTTTAAGTACAGAATTTCAAATATTTTTGATGGAATTGCTCCTAAAAATAAATCCACTTTTTTTAATGGAATAATAGCGATATCCATTGCCAGGATGATGTCAATAATCTCCGATTTTGGTGCCCCGGGAAAAAAGTAAATATTGTCAATATCTAAATCCGCTTTCATTTGCATAAGGCGTTCCTTCTCCGGTCCTTCACCAACCATAATGAATTTGACCTTTGGTCTATCCTTCATGCGGACAGCAGCATGAAGAATACAATCCAAACCTTGCGCATAACCAAACAAACCTCCAAAGTAGACCAACAAATCAGCTTCTTGAAAACCATTTTCTTTTCGCCAATCTCTATGGGTAATTCTCGAATCCAGATCGGCTGGATCTACCCCATTGGGGAGCCAAATCAGTTTCTTTTTCGGAAATCGAACTTGAATATCCCGAACAATGCCCTGTGTCTGACCGGAAATCAAATCAGCATTCCGATAGATCCAGAGCTCCAATGCTGTACTTGCTTTTATCAAAAATGAATTCGTGACAATTCCGAGCTTAACAGCACTTTCTGGCCATAAATCCGAAACATTAAATACTAACCTGGCCCCTTTGATCCACTTTAAAAAGACAGCCGTTATACCCAGGAATAGCGGCGGGGATTCACAAATAATGAGATCTACTTTTTTTATTTGGAAAACGCCTACAATAAAGGATGAGATCGTAAATGAAAAATAATTCAACAGGCGATGAAGGATAGAACGCTTTTGAGAAACATAGATCCAGGAACGCCATACATCCATTCCGACCATTTCTTCGCGCCTACTAAAATGACCTTCATATCCAGGGTAAATTTTATATTGAGGATAATTCGGAAAGGCTGTTAAAACTTGAATAGTAGCGCCTTTATTCTGCAATTTCAAGACTAGATCATAAAGACGGTTTTGCGGGGCTCCCGTCTCTGGAGGAAAATATTGCGTTAACAACAATATTCTCACTTTAGCGAAGTCAAATGTTGAACAATGCGTTCAGCAGCATGGCCACCACCATACAAAGAACTCCCTTTGTGAAACTCCTTACCTGAAAAAAAAGAAATGCCTTCCTTTATTTTAATCGGATCAGCACCGACCAGTCGATTGAATCCGCCGTCGACTAATTCAACCCATTCCGTTTCGTCACGCAAAGTCAAACAGAATTTATCAAAAAAATAGGCTTCCTTTTGAAGACCTCCACTATCTGTAATCACCATTTGGGCGTGCTGTAACAATGTAAGCATATCAAAATAGCCAACGGGTGGTAAAAGCGTAATATTAAGGTCCATAGCCTGACTTTCGATGAACTTACGCGTCCGTGGATGAACAGGCATTACAACCTGGACATCCTTATGTACAGCATTAAGTGCTGTAATTATAGCAGCCATCCTATCCGGAATATCAGTATTTTCCTGTCTGTGAATAGTACACAGAATAAAAGAATTCCTTTCAAGAGCTACTTCCTCAAGAATAGAAGAACGCTTATTGGCAATAGGTGCATAATACAATGCCGCATCCTCCATCACATCACCACACAATATCAGCTCACAATCGAAATTCCGAAAACCTTCCTTCTCTAAATTACTTATGGCTGCCTCCGTAGGACAATAAAGGACATTGCTCAGTCGATCTGTCAGAATTCGATTGATCTCCTCCGGCATCGCCATATTGTAACTTCGCAAACCAGCTTCCACATGGACTACCTTGATATGCAACTTACTTGCTGCCAATGCACCGGCTAGTGTCGAATTCGTATCCCCAAAAACCAACACAGCATCAGGTTGTTCCCGGATTAAAACTTCCTCGATCCCTTCCAGCATCCTTCCCGTCATTGCCCCATGCGGCAAACTGTGCACTTCCAAAAAATAATCAGGACGAGGTATCTCCATCTCCTCAAAAAACACATCTGACATATTGGCATCAAAATGCTGCCCGGTATGGATGATTTTTTCCAACACATCGGTCTGCGCCCGCAATATTCTCGATACGGCTGCTGCTTTAATGAATTGAGGGCGAGCGCCGACGATGGTGATGAGTTTCAATTGGGAAGGATTTTCATTTCGCGAAGTCTAAGCAGTGCCCTCCTGAATTTCATCTCCCAGGCATGGTTGTTGGGATAATCCAATATGCTTTTTACCGGGGAGTAAATAATGTTTTCAAATTCCTCCGGTGTAATTCCCAATTTTTTAATTACATATGTTTTATCTTCATCCATGAGTAACGGATCAGCAGGAGGAGATTGTAGTACTTGTAATGCCTGCTCTCTACTGACTTCTTGGGTAGAAATCATCAAACATGTAAGGTGCGCTTTTCTTTTATCAATTTTAAACTTATTAGGTAATATATAAGCCTGATAAAATCGGGTATAAATTGATTCATAATGCTTGCCTCCATAATATTTCCATCCCAATTCTTTTTGAATAACTTTCATGGCAGCTTCCTTATTAAATTCAATATAATTAATAAATGAAATACTGCGAATTTTCTTTATCAAATTATAATACAAAAATCTAAAAATATTCATGTGAGGAAAACTCTTCAAAGACTTTGTACCGAATTTTCTGTGTACCGACTGGATGTACTTCCAGTCCAAATACCCTCGCCCCCATGATGGTGGGAGCATCCCTTCATTTCGGAAATTCATTCCACTAATGATGTATTTGATACCATACTTGTCGGCTATCTTATACAAAATTGTCAATATAGCATGATCAGTAGGGATTTCCCCGTCTGGTGTAGAGGCCTTTAAGAACGACAACTGCAGATCTCTAAACATTTCCCAATCCAATACCTCTGTATATAGATCGATGCCTAATTTATTAAGTATATTTTCTATGTTTTTTACAGCGAGTTCAGAATTCCATCCGTTATCCAAATGAACAGCCAAGGGTCTGAGGCCAAGTTGTTTTACCAACCAAGCTGTGTAAGTGCTGTCAACACCACCGCTTACGCCGATAATGCAGTCATACGGCTTACCACCGCCTGATTTTTTAATTTTACCCACCATTGCATCTAGCTTTTCTTTGGCTTCTGATGCAGGCGGTACACGTATCTTGAGTTTAGACTTAAATTCATGGTAATAATTACATACACCATTTTCGTCAAAGGTAATATCAGGATCCCCGATGGTGTCCATGACTGTTTTTGTACAAATCTGATAAGGGCGTTCCATAAATTTATATAAAAAGTTGTTTGAGTTGTTGTTGAGTTGGATAATTAATTAATACGGCTTTGTGTGGGCCATGAAACACGAAAAAGCTGCCTGCTGCAACGCCAGAAGCTCCCTTGTCAACGGCTATTCTAAAATCTTCAAGGCTGCCTGCGCCGCCGCAGATCACAACAGGTATTTGGGTGGCCTCTACGACTTTAGATAATAAGACTAAATCATACCCCTTCATCAGGCCATCTCTATCGGTAGCATTCAAGATGATTTCACCTGCTCCTGCACGTTCTGCATCCTGGATGTATTGGATAAAATTTGTTTGCGAATGTTTGCTATTAGAATGTGAATGAACCTGATAATTACCCCATATACTTTTTTGAACATCTACCGATAGAACAATGCTTTGGCTGCCATAAATCTGTGCGGATTGCGATATCAAATCTAAGCTTTTAAGCGCCGTACTATTGATAACTACTTTTTCAACGCCGATACTAAATAATTTTTCAATATCGGCTATATCCCGAATGCCGCCGCCATATCCTAAGGGCATAAAGCATTCAGTTGCTATATTTTTAATCAACTCGAAATCCGGACCTCTTCCTTGTTTAGATGCTTCTATATCTAAAAATACCAACTCATCCGTTTCTTTGTCGTTGAACAACTTCACTGCATTGATCGGATCGCCAATGTATTTGGGCTGACTAAATTTCACAGTTTTTACCAAGCCCTTACCTTTAAGCAACAATACCGGTATCACGCGCGCCTGCAACATCAGACGAGTTCTATGAAGTTTTTCAGCAATTGCAATCCGAATTTATGGCTTTTCTCCGGGTGGAATTGTACCCCATATACATTGCCTCTATTGACTGATGCCGTGAAAGGAAGTCCATAAACAGTTTTTCCGATAATATCCCGCTCTTCTTCTGCCAAAAAATAATAAGAATGCACAAAATAAAAACGGGCTTCCTCCCATATCTCGAATTGCCGATATAATGCAACGTCGGTATCATAATCCACCACATTCCAGCCCATGTGCGGCACTTTAAACTCAGCAGGCAAATCAAACTTAAGAACCTTGCCGGGAATCAAGCCTAAGCCTCCCAATATGCCTTCTTCGCTACTGTCGGCCAATAGTTGCATACCCAAACAAATGCCCAACAAAGGCGTACCTTCTGCTGCCTTTTGCCGAACCAGTTCTATCAATCCAAGCTCCTCCAAATTCGACATGGCTTGGTCGAATGCGCCAACGCCAGGCAATATGATCTTGTCTGCACGCGCAATTGCAGCTGCATCCGAACTAATCTCCGCCCTATATCCCGCCTTTTTTACTATGTTTTGTATTGAGCCAAGATTGCCCATACCGTAGTCAATGATTAATGTATTACGCTCACTCATTACTATCGGCTAAACTATTCCTAATTAGATTATTAATTACGATCTGAGGTTTACCTGATTTACTCGGAGCTATTGCTTGTACATGTTCCCAGTTGATAATGATAGAGCTACCTGTTTTTTTTCGAAAATCCTTCTCGATTACATCTAAAATAATGGGAGTATATTTTTTTGAGGGTATAAACTTAATTATAATTGAGTTTAAATGATCTTGAATCACTTGAAACTGATCAATTTCGTCATAAAATTCAAATATTCCAGTAAATGTATGAACTATTAATGTTTTTCCATCGGGGGTTTTGATTATATCTGTATTTCTACCTACCACTCGTTCAAGTAAAGGAAATGATAAATCTCGATGTTTTGGATACTTCTCACGCGGCAACATAATTCCTAAATCTCCAGTATCATATCTAATCAGCGGCATAGCAAAACCATCAAGCTTGGTCAATACTATTCTACCCATCTCCCCATCCTTCACTGCTTTATTGCACTCATTTAAAATCTCAACAAAAACATTTGGAGTATAAATATAAAAATAAGGTAAGTCCTTTTTTTGACCAACCATAAAACCTTCATTCAAACCATAATCCTCAACGATTGAACAATTAAATGTCTCTTGAATTTCAGTTTTGTAATGAGAAAATAGTTTATCTCCTTGACTCAAAACAATATCAATAGAAAGATTTAAATTTCTCTTCTTTGCAATTTTTGCTATTTCATAAAGACTTGAGGCGTATCCAAATAAATGCACACCACTTCTTTTTTCAGTGGATAAAGTCTTAAAAACCTCATATTCAGATAGACCAAACGCATTCATATACCTAGTTGAAAGCACAATATCCTTTAATCTTTTAATTATTCCTCGATTTGAAGACATCCCTGTTTGGAGAATTGGTTTCCCAAAATAATAACCATTCCATTCCCACCACGCAATTAGAATTGCTCTAATTATTGACTCTTCCTTCTTGTCAATGTAAACGATTGATCTAACACCAGTAGATCCACTTGATTCATATTTAATTAATTTTTCTTTATCAACTAAATTAGAAATATAAAGTTCAGAATTTAAAATATCTCTTTTAGAAATAATAGGGAACTGGCTTAACCATTTAGTAGGTTCATTATGGTGTTTTTGTTTATACTTGTAATATCCTTCACAATGACTTGTGGCATATTCAAGTAAATACAGTAATTTTTTTGTTTGAAGGCGAGCTAACTCATCAGCACTAAATTTTGAATATAGGCGTTGTATTTTTAGTTGTTTGATAACTTCAGTCCCTAACAATATATCTCCTACATATAAAAAAACATTTTCAATTAGCCATGTTATGAATTTTTGCATTAGTACTCGCCTAATCTTGTTGAATAGTATTAATAAACAATTTCTAAATGTATGATACTTAGATTCAAATAAAAAAGAAATAATATACTTCCAATTTAATTTTCATCAAACCCTCGAAGTAGTTCAATCCACTTTGGTTTGATGCACTGCCAATCGAATTCTTCGGCTTTTTTTCGGGCATTTCGAGAAAGCTTATGAGCCAATCCAGGGCTTTCAAAAATTCTGATTACCGCATCGGCAAATAAATCGGGTTTCAATTCGTCAACCATAAGAATGTTTTCTTCGTGAGTCCACATATACGGAATTTCGCCCACCTTTGATGAAACCATCGGGATTCCGCATGCGGCCGCTTCCATTACTGCCACGCCAAAACTTTCATAGGAGGTGGTGTTCAGGAATACTTCGTGCGTTTGGTAGTATTTGTATAGTTCTCTGTTGGACACAGGACCGCTAATCTGTATGTAAGGTTCAAGTTTATGTTCTCTGATCAACTCTATGGCTTCAGGCAAAGCTCCTTTGTCAGGGCCTACCATGGTTAGAGTTGCTTTCGGGTATTTTCCCAGTAACTTAATCAGCGTTTGAATGGCAAGTTGCGGATTGTAAGTGGGATCAAAGGCCCGTACCCATAAGAGCGTAAAAGGACGTACTGTACTTCTGTTGAAAGGAAAATACTCCAGCTCCACAGAATTACGAATATAACGGATATCAAAACCTTTGTCATTAAAAAAAAGCAGGAGCATTTTGGAAGGTGTGGTAATCAGATCAGCTCTATTGAAGGCTCTGTGAATTCTCTTTCTATGATTTGGATAAAAATCCGGTAGTGCACCGCCATGCAGAGTGAAGATGATTTTTTTGCCAAGCATTTTGCCAAGGAGTGATGCTACTTCTGTGATGATAAAAGCTTGGCCACTATACACGTCAATGTGAATACATTTAGCATTAGAAATAAATATTTTAAATATGATATCAATTATCCTGATAAGTCTATTTCGAAATCTTGAAACCAACTGAGCATTATAGCCAAGATCATTTAGATTTACGGCCAGTTTCTCGGAGACACATAGGCTGCCTTTGTACTTAGATAAGTAGCTGCTTACAAAAAGAATATCCGTTCTATCATTTATCGAACTCAATCTTTAATTGCTTTGCGTATTATATAGGTCTCCATTACTAAAATGTCAATGCGATCTTCTTCTAAAGCTTTAAATGCAGAAGCGGGTGTTGATACAATTGGCTCCTCATGCACATTAAAACTGGTATTCACAATAGCCCCACATCCTGTCAACTTATGGAACTCATTAATGATATCATAATAGTAAGGATTCGTATCCCGCCTTACAATTTGAGGTCTGGCAGTCCCATCCACATGGACAACTGCCTGTAACAAATCATGGAATTGGGGATCTACGTCATAAGTAATGGTCATATAATCGGCAGCTATATCTGACTCCTTATAGGAAGGCATATAGGTTTTTGCCATGTAGTCAATGACAGAAGGAGCAAATGGCATAAACTCTGTTCTGTTAAGGCGCTTATTCAAAGTCTCGTTTACCTTTCGGTCGAAAGTATTCAGAATCATCGAACGGTTACCTAAGGCACGTGGTCCCCACTCCATAGAACCTTGCCAAAATCCGATGATACCATTATCGCTTATAAGTTGCGCAATCTGAGAAGGTGCATCTGTCCCATAGTCGTCAATTTCATATAGATGCCGATTTAAACCATCTATAAAATATTTTAATTCATTAGAATAATCAGGGCCGAGATAGGTATCCTTGAATTGGTATTGATTGGTCAATCGCACGCCATGAAAATTTACATCAGTCAGAATCGCAGCACCAAGCGCTAAGCCCGAATCACCCATTGCAGGTTGAACAAAAACATCATCAACAGCCGGATGTTCAAATAATATCTGGTTCACACGAACATTGGCAAACACGCCACCTGCCAACCCCACTTTAATGGATTTTCCAGCAAATTTTTCCTGAATAACCGCATCTAACAATCCGTACATCACTTCTTCCGTAACCTTTTGACAGGAATAGGCAATATCTTCTTTGGAATACCCTTTGGTTTCATCTTCCAACCAGGCATCTAAGATTAGCGCGTTTTTGGCGTATTGACTGCCAAAATCAGACTCGCTGAAAAAATTGATTTTCCGCTTTAAATTGATGGTCTCCGCCAATTTATATTGCTGCCAGCATTCCGATTCTTTGCCATAGGGAAATCTCGACAATTCCAGGTTATTCAATTGAAACAATCCCCGAAATTTATCCAGCAGAGGACCAGGCTTGCCGTAGGCTGCCAATCCCGTAATTTTGCCCTCATGACGTGTAGGTCTGAAACCCAGCAAGCGGGTAATTTCACTATAAAACTGTCCGACCGAAACCTCATGGCCGTAGGATTTGATCAATTTCAGTCCTTCTTCAGGATCAGGTTCGTAAAAAGCAATACTCTCCCCATCACCATGCCCATCGGCAGTAAAAATCAAGTCGCAAGCATAAGGCGCCGCGTACCAAGCACTTGCCGCATGAGACAAATGGTGGTTATAAAATTTAATCGCCGCATTGATAAATCCCGCTTTCTGCAATTCTTCCTGAAAAACGGCAATATTTTTTCCCCTTTTTTCGATATATCGAAATCCAGAATAAGCGGCTATCCGGTCTGCAATTTCCAATAATTTTGTCGTTTTGTTTTTATTAAACCGGTAGCGGATTTCATTCCTATTGATACTGGAATAAAAATTACTCCCAAAAGCGACGACATTGATACTTGATGGTAACAGATTATGTTCCTTTAACAACCGATCCACCGCTGTGGACGGCCAACCAAAGTCCTGTTTTACCCGGCTTGTCTTTTCTTCTTCAATAGAAGCCACAACGCATCCATCCTTAATCAGGGTGCAGGCTGCATCGTGGCTAAAATTAATCCCCAATATAATCATTCTGCTGCTTGCTTAAGGTAATCAATAAGATATTTAGTTTGTACTTCAAGCGTGTTATCATTAGCCAATGCCACCCCGTTGGAGATTATTTGTTGACGCAGTTTATCCGTTCTTAACAGCAAGAGAATAGCATCTACAATTTCTTGCTCTTTTTTTGGTTCGATCAGAATGGCATTTTCGCGATCAGTCAGGTACTCCGGAATGGCCCCTACCCGGGAAGCAATTACCGGCAGGCTATTGGCCATCGCTTCCCAAATGGTTCTCGGAAACCCTTCGTGGTAAGACGGAATCAGGTAAATATCAGCCATTCGGTACATGGCATTTAGTTCCGTTCCCACTGTTTTTCTACCATGAAAAACCACCTGCTTACTTGCGCCCAATTCTAAAGCTTTTTGTCGCAATGCTTGCTCTACCGGCTTGTGAATATCCGGCTCCCACCCAACGATATTCAGGACAACATCAAGGTTCATGGATAGCAGTCGTGGTAAAACGCCAATTAATTCAAAAAGACCCTTTAGCGGGTCTATCCTGCCGGTGTACAACAATTGTAAAACCTCCTGCTGACAAGTATCTGCACGTTCAAAAAAATCTTTGCGAGATAAAGTAGTCGTTCTGATCTGGAATATTGACTTACTGCAGTGTTGGTACTTCCTGAATAATTTTGGTGAATTCACCACGACATCCGTATGTTTCATGGCCTTGACAAAGATCCGATCGTTGTAAGCCACATATTTCCACACCGCCCATTCCCGCAAACTTTTCGGTTTGGCATGTTCCGCTTCTTCCCCGTAATCACCCACTACCATAAACACAACCCTTACCTGTTTTGCATAACGGTGAAAATAAGGCGCAAGCGGAGAAGGCGACCGAACGATTAAATAATCGCAATGGTCAATTTTACACATGGCAGTCCGCAGAATTTTAGTATGAAACAGATCACGGTGCCAGGCCGGCGTTTTTTTGCCCAGAGTAACCCAAGTAATATTGGAATTAATCAATTCATAGTCCGCTTCTTCTATATCAATACTCTTCGGCTTTGATTCATGCATCAACAAATACAAAGACCTAACTTCATTGGCCAATGAATGTAAAAATACACCAAGATAACCAGGTACGTATAACCTCCCCTCTTTAGTAGTAATGGGAATATGATAGTAAAAAGCTATATTCATAGACATTAATTGCGTCTGTAAACCAATGCACAGGCCAATCCGATCAAAAACCAAGCAAATACGTTCACAATAGCAGAAATAAAATACAGATGCGCAGCCATGCCAATAATCCCCCAAAAAATCGGGGCTTTATATCCTTGCATTGCATTGATATTAGAAATAAAATATAAAACCAACAATCCTAAAATCAACAAAAAAGGTATAAATAAAAAAAGCCCGCCTTCTGCTAAAAGTGATATATATGAATTATGAGCACTTTTTATTTGCAAATTTTCTTTGTAAATAATGAATTTTGCGCCTTCAAAAGACTGATCAAAATCTATCTCAATATTTGAAAAATTATTTAATCCAACACCCGTATAAGGATATTTTTCAAAAATCGCCAAGCCTTTATTTACCATGGCGACTCTAGTCAGATAGGACTGGTCTTGCGTTTGAATCTTTTCCGTTTCGTAGATCATCTGGTGAATGCGTTCGCTTGCCCCAAAAACCAAGCTCTCTATGCCCTCCGTATAGATTAACAAAATAGATAGGGGAATTATGCTGATTGCCAGAAAAATCTGACGAAAATTAATGCGCGCTACAAACAACGTACCCAACCCACTGATTAGGACCAATACCATGCCAGCCCGCCTTCCTTCAATCAGTAAAATCAATACAAAAAATGACAGTAAAACCAATGCCCATAGTTTACCTTTCCACTTTGAGAGATAGTGAATAGCCAATGGCGAAAAACAAATCATAAGGAAAGCAAAGCCATTGGGTGATTGGGGAGCAAAAATGGGAATGGGGCTTAAAAAGCTTTGCAAAAAAAGGTAATAGGCAACCAAAGAAATAACCCCAAAAAACACTGCCTTATATACAATTTTTAAATCTATCCGATGTCGGTGTGTCACCATCACAATAATCAATAGGCTCCAATAGAGGTAATTAGGGAGTACGGCCAAAGCCCGCTCCGCACTGTCGTACGCATAGCCATCAGGGATAAAAAGCACTGAAAGCACAGCCCCAAAACCAAAAAACAATGCTGCCCATTGCAGCGGTTTGTTCAGCGAAACCAGAGGCGTTCTGGAATAACGGAACAAAAAGAACAGCATTCCTGCAAAAATATAGATAGTGATGTTTTGAACAATGACAACAGCAGGAAAAGCCATAAAATAAGCAAAAGCGAACAGCAGTTTATCCCACTTGTTCCGAAGATGCCGGCTCTTGGAAAGTTGAATAGCCTTTTTTTCTGTGTTGGTAATATTTATAACTGAGGTATCCAGGAGGTGGTTAATTTAGAAGTCCAGCAGCGTACTACTGGACATTTTCGCGCAATGAGATCTTTATGCAAAACATTGGTGGTTTGTCACTCCCGCAGGGAGTCTGCGTAATCGCTCCAGGCTATTCATACTTTTCCGGATTCTTTGGGGGAAGGCAATGCAAATGAAGACGTGGGCTGATGAAAACAACCGCGCAAAGCCCGCGAAACAGCAGATTTTTAAAAATGCCCAGTAGTATGCCTCCGGGTTCGCTTCAAAAGCCTTTTTGCTGTTGCAGACCCCCTGCGGGAGTGACAAACCAACAACGGGCCGGGTAGAAACAGGCATTTGGAACCTATAAGGTCTGAAGCCCCGGAATGAAAATGTCCAGTAATATGATCCAGTAGGTTTTTGTTCCGTTCCCTGTCATTATTTTGATGAATAGTTATTCTTAAAAGGTCGAATTAAAAATCCACCAACGTGTCCTAATAACAATAGCGGCAACAAAACCCAGGAATAACCACTTTTTATCATAATGGAAGGGTAAGTTGCCCAGCCCAGACAGAATACCCGCCGGGCTAAAGCAGGCTGCCCCTGCTTGATCAGACCAAAAGTGCATTTCTGGATGCTGTTAAGGACAAACGATTTTTTAAGTTCCTCCACACTGAGACCCGCCTTTGCCAGCATGGGGGTACTCGTCTCAAAACTACCCCTATATTCATCTACAAAAAACTTCAATGCGCCACTGGTTTTTTGTTGCGCCGTTTGATTATTGTCATGCCACCGATAACTAAACAATTGTTTATCAATAAAATATACGGAATCTGTTTGGCCAAGCAACCGCCAGTGGAACCATTTGTCGGGATTCATCATCCGGCTTCCACCGTACCCACCTGCGGCCAAGTAGTCTTCGGCGCGGTAACACGCCGAAACGAACATAAATGGGCCATAAAATGTCAGCAAGCACCTTCTAAGCATTTCGCCGGAAGCCACTTTATAAACAGGGCATCCGAATTTTTCAGACAAAGCTTCATCCCGATCACTTGTTTTCCAAAGCTTCGAATTGGGTCGGCCCAGTTCGAGAAAATTCCCCGTTGAATCTACTTTTGTGGTTGAGGCACTGAATGCAATTTTTTCATGGCCTACTGCTTCAATAAACCGGGCATAAAACGCCAATGCTCCCGGATTCATCAAATCATCGGAAGAAACAAGCAAATGGTAATCCCCGGTTGCTTTAGTAGATACAGCATCCAGATTCCCGGCAAAACCTAGATTTGCCACATTTTGAAACGCTTTTATCCGCTTGTCTTTACGGGTATATGCTTGAATGACCTCCCAGGAATTATCCGTACTTTGGTTGTCTGAGATGATGACTTCGATGTTTTCATAATCCTGGCTAATGACACTTTCTATGGTTTCGCCAATGTATTGGTCATAATTATAATTCGGAATACAAATCGAAAATTTCATCGCTGCTCGAGGTGTTTTTCAAAGGTGGCTTTTGCTTCCGGCGTCCCCATGTCCCACATCTCCGAAGCCTGGCTCAAGCCGATCCAAAGCCCGGCTTCGATCATTTTTTGGTAAACCGGAATTACATAATATTCACCTTTAGTTTTTTCCTGCTTTTGGAGTATTTGCTGCGCGAAATCCAAAAATTGTCCGCAATGGTTGAAAAAATAAATTCCAGTACTTGCGTGGTCTGAAATCCTGACTTTTTCTGCGACTTCAACCACCTTTCCAGTAATGTCGGTTCGGGCAAAGCTCCAGCGATCCCCCGGCAAATCAGCGACAGAAATCAGGCCAGCAGTTTTTCCAGAATACCGGGCAATATCATCTGCTAAATGCCCTATGACTAAGCTGTCGCTTGCCGCAATGATTAAAGATTCATTTTCCACAAAATATTCGCTTGCTTCCAGCACTGTACACAGTTGGCCTTCTGTCACATCCGGTAGGAAAACAAACTCCAGCGGCATCGTGATCGGGCAATGCTGCCTGAATAATGCCGACAAGCCAAATTGCTTTTCGTGCTCCTGCAAGGCGACCACGATGAGCTTAGAAATCGGAAGCCCCTCCAGCGATTGCAAAGCCCAGGCAAACATAGGCTTCCCTCCGACTTCAATCAACGGCTTGGGTACCTCAAAGCCGCGGTCGGCAAAACGACTTCCCCGACCCGCCATTGGAAACACGGCAATCACCTTTCCCGCGCGAGTTGTTCCAATAAATCATCGTCCATTTGCGCCCAATTTTCAAAGCGAAAAGCCCGGTCATCAATATAGAGGTGAGCATTGGGTTTGCCAAAATGGATTTCATCGTAGGGTATCTGATACTTATCTAACCAGTCTAAGGTGGTCTTGCCGATGTTTTTCATCACTTTGCCGAGGTTGGCCTCCTGGGTGGCCATATTCCGTGCGGTCATGATGATCAGATAGTGGCCGGCCGCCTTGAGCTGCTTTAGTTTCTCTATGGCTCCTGGCAATGGTTCCAGTTCACTGTAATGCTGATGTGTTTGCTTGATGGGACAAATAGTTCCGTCCAAGTCTATCACTATTCTCATAATTCATTAAATGATTGATTAATTGAATCCCTTTGAGGTACATCGTGAATTGTCTTTTAGGCTTTCCTACGTGGTAGGGAACCATAGAAAGGAATAACAGTGCCTCGATCAGGATGATCTCATGGAGTTGATAGCCATTTTCCACCATCAGCTCATCGAGATAAAGAGAAAGTGTCTCTTGTTTTTCAGGCGTATGCACCTGTAGGGTGAAGTTATTTATTCCTGATAATTTTTCCAGATGGAAAAAGTCAGCAATGATGAAGTCGTACAAACCACTGACACTGTGTCGTAGCTTGGCCATATCGTATCTGGGATCGCCGAATACCCCTTTGCGTCCGAAACTACCCCGTGGGTCGATCAGCCGTACTACTTGCGAATGCAGGTCATACAGGATATTAGAAAAGCAATAATCGCCATGAATGACCGCCCCGGTTGTATACTGTATCAGACTTTCAATTCGTTGATCTATTTCCCCGGTAAGTGCAGGGAGATTAGTCAGTGTTTCGCCGTTGAGAATGATTTCATCTGCTTGTAGCAATACCACCCAATCCTGCTGAGTATGCATTTCGTTTAGCCTTTGGAATGTCTTGTGCCGATACATTTCCTCTAGGTCGTTTTTTTCGAGTATGCAGGAGAATGTTTTAAACTGGAGATGCACGTCCATCAATTGTTGCAAGGCAATTTTCCAGACACTGAGGTCTAAATCACCAAATACAAATAACTCCGCTAAATTGGGGTAGCCATAAAATTCCTGTACTATCTCTATTGATCCGTCCGTTGCTGGATTGGTGAGTATTCTGGGCGTAAATATTTTTAAGGTTTCAGGGAGGTCATGGTACCAATTGAGTTCATCCTGAAGTTTTTCTGTTTTTTCACTTTTTTTCGTGAGGGTACCTTTTACCGGATCTATTGAGAGGGAATTAAAATAGCGGCTTTGCAGCAATGTAAGTTTGGCCCGATTGAAACCTCCAATATGACCAAAATCAAACCAATGCGCTGCGGGGACGATTCGGAGCGGGATCACCTCATTGTAGTTTTCCAATGCGGCGCTCAACTCTTTTCCTTGTGCTTGTATTTGTCGCACCACAATATTCCTCAAGATATCTGCACGGCTCAGTGCATATCCGCCAGCTAGTGCTGATAAATCGCCCACCCTTACCGGCATTTTGTCATAGAACTTTGAAAGAAAGCCATTAACGTCTGCTTCTGCCAGGCACCAGTTTTCCGGTTCGTCATATGGACCTGTAAAAAGGAAATCGCTGCAAGACGGTAGGTCATCTGCTATGAGCGTATCCCCTAAAACGATATATACCCCTTTGTGGGGCATAACCCAAGAAAGCCCGGCCAATAAGGAATGTAAAATACTACCTCCGGGCTGCACATAAGCATAATGCAAATCAAAGTGGTCTGAGTAAGTCCACTGCAGATAATTATACAGTTTGTGATTGTCAAATGGCAATACCACCACAGCATCCTTAAAGCCTTTGCGTTCCAGATCATCGAAAATCCACCCAATAACTGGCTTGCCATTCACAGGTATCATGGCGTTGGATCGACTGGTACCTATGGGCAGGTGGCTGTAGTTGATGTCGCCGCCGCAGAGGATGATGGGGGTGTTAGACTTCGGTTCCATGAGTCTTTATTCCAGAAATTGTAATGTCTGTTAAATTCTGGTAAAGTTCAATGACTTTATCTGAATTAATGACCGGGTTAAATTCGTAACAGGCATATTCATATCCTTGTTTTGCCAGTTTTTGAAGTAATACCGGACTTTCAATTAAACTGGCTACTGCGTCAGTGAGGGCCTTCACGTTTTCCATAGGTACTACCAGACCGTTTTCTTCATGCAATACGATTCGGCTTTTGCCGGAATGACCAGAAGTGATAACCGTTGGGGTTTTTACCGCCATTGCTTCTATAGGTTGACGGCCTAAAGCGCCAAGATGCGTAGGAATAACCATTAGGTCAAATGCTGCAATAATATCCAGTATATCTTTTTGAAAACCTAATACTTCAATACGATCTTTTAGTAGAAGATTTTGTAGATAATTTTCAAATTTGTCAAAAGGCACTTCTCGCAAGCCAATCCTCTGTAAAAACGTCTTTTTCGATGGCTTGATGGGGGCATGCCCTACAATTAAAAATTTAAAAGAACGATGAGGAAAACGTTTCACGATATTGATTGACATTTCCAAAAAATCCCAAGCTCCTTTAATTTTAGATATATTTGCAGTATATCCGACAACAAAATCTTCCGACAATAACTCTAATTTTTTACGCGTATTTTGCCTTTCTAAAATAGATGCTTCGGATTTAAAAACGTCTACTGTATTAAAAATAACCTTTGCGTTTGAATTACTTTCAAATCCTTGAAGTTCATCTTCACTAATAGAAATCAATTGAGATGCATATCTTTTAATTGAATAAGCAGATAACCATTTATTGAATATCGTATTGGTTGTAAAATAAGTACTCCGAAGGTGTTGAACAATAGGAATCCTTGTTCCTTTTAGTGATATTCCGACATTCATGCAAGCCTTGTCATTCAAATGAACAATATCTGGTTTTAATTCGAGTATTTTATTCCGGATATGTAAATTTGGTAATAGCGCTTTAATTTGCTCAACCGACTGTTTTTGATACCATTTGGGGCCAGGAGTCGTCCAAAAACACGTAAAATGAATAATTGTATAAGGAAGGCCGTACTCTTCAAATAATTCAATTAATGGTCCTTTTTGAGGTAAGATGATTTGAACCTCCACACGACCTTCAAAGCCTTTAATCAAGTTTAGCATACTGATTGCAGACCCAGTGATATTGGCGTCCTGATGAATAAAGACTACTTTCATTAACGGATATATTTTTTTATCCAGGACTCTATAATAAAAGCCGTCCATACAGGCCCCCAACCATTGGCACCTGTGTTCCAGTTGTCCCAAATAGAACGTAAGGCTGGGGAAGGAAAATAACTATCCGGATTGAATAAAACCGACTTAACTTGCTCCTCAAGCCCTGATTTGAGCCAAAGGTTAAAAGGGAGTTTAAATCCTTTTTTAGACCGTTGCCCAAACCCAACAGGCAGTTCGCTTTTAAACGCCTGGTAAAGGAGATGTTTTATTCCTGTTTTTTCAAAATTATTTTCAGCTTCAAAATTTTTCATTTTTGCAGCAGCTTCCACATGCTTTATTCTCCAAGCCTGTGGCAGGTTATAGGCCATATCTACTAATCTATGATCAATAAGTGGGAAGCGCACTTCTAATGAATGAGCCATAGCGCAAGCGTCTGAAATTGTCAACACTCGGCCGCTCATAAAAGTATGGATATGCATGGCAGTAATCTGCTGGAGCAAATCCAAGCAATTTTCTTGCCGAAAAAAATCAAAGGTTTCATATACCACTTTTTCTTGAAATCCATCCTTAAAACCTGCTATTTGTGTAGCCGCAACTGATGTGTTTACCTCTCCCCAACTCAGATACGCATCTGTAAAATCGGATAACCTGTTTTTCGCTTCTAAGCCTCTCTTTATTCTACCGGGAATCGGAAAATTTTTCCATATCGGAGCAGTCAGATGAATTGCATTTAACAATATAGCATTATTTTCACGCCAGTACAGCATCGTTCGGTCAATACTATAACCGGAAAATAATTCATCTCCACCAAGACCGGAAATTGCCACTGTGACATGTTCGGCTGTTTTTTGGCTGACCAACCAGACATTCAACCCATCAATAGACGGCTGGTCAATAGCCTCAATAAAAGCATCAATTGATTTCCATGCATCTACACTTTCTACCTGTATATCGTGGTGTTCCGTGTCATAAAATTGCGCGCTTTGCTGCGCTTCAACCGACTCGCTCAATTGACTATTGGTAGAATCGAAACCTACGGTGAAGGTTTTTAGATCGCTTTGCCCGGCTGCCCGTAACGCGGCAACTAAAATAGTAGAATCCAAGCCCCCGCTCAGAAATACGCCTACAGGACGATCCGAGACCATCTCCTCGTTGACTGCATCAATGACTAAAGTACGGATTGCATCTACAGCCTCCTGCTCACTTTTGTATGATGTTCCTTTATTTTGTAATTGCCAGAAATTTTTCGTGCTAACCCCTTTTTTACTCCATCTGAAAATCTGCCCCGGCATCAAAGCGTGTACATTTTTTAATATAGTATGCGGTTGTTGTACATACCCTTTTTGCAATATCAATGCAATGGCTACTTCATTAATTTCTTTTTGCACTAACCCTGAAGCCAGCATTCCTTTTATCTCACTTGCAAAGATAAACCCCTGTTGTGTTTGTGCATAATACAGCGGTTTTATGCCGAGACGATCCCGTATTAGCGTAAGTTTTTTTTCGAAGACATCCCATACTGCCAAAGCAAACATGCCCCGTAGTTTCGATACGCAAGATTCCTGCTCTAATTCCCACAGCGCCAGTATGACTTCTGTGTCACTATGCGAGCGAAAGTTTACACCTTGTGCCATTAGCTCGTTGCGGAGCGACTGGAAATTGTACACTTCGCCGTTGTAAACCATCACATACCGCCCAGATGCGCTGATCATCGGCTGATGCCCGGCAGGAGAAAGGTCAATAATTGCAAGGCGGTTGTGCCCCAGATGGACGCCATCTTTGATCCAAGTACCACGGTCATCCGGCCCACGGTGCTTCATGGCGGTGAGCATGGCCTTCAAATTAGGCTCTGCGTTATTGTTACTTATGATGCCTGCGATGCCGCACATACTGTTTTAGGCTAACACTTTTTGATACACTTTAAATAATTGCGCCCCAATGGCCTGATAAGAAAAATGCGCCTGCGCTCGCTGGCTGATGGCTTCCCGGTTGAACTTACGGACATACAATGCCTCATGAAGTGCAAGGGCGAGTTGTTCAGGGTCTTTGGGTGGAACGAGTATGCCGTTGGTGTCGTCCAACAATTCGGGTATGCCGCCTACATGGGTGCTGACTACGGGTAACCCGGTACAGAAGGCTTCACCAATGACACATGGGGAGTTTTCGATAAAACTTGAAATAACTAAAGCATCTGCTTCTCTCATCTTCGTGCTAATAAAGCTTTTAGATTGTTCTCCTAAAAAAATGACTTTTGAACTAATATTAAGGTCGGTTAGTTGGGTTTTGAACTGGCTTATATCTCCCTTACCTATAACTTCACATACAAAATTTTCATTGAGCTTTTCCAATTTAGATAATGCAGAAAAAAGTATAGGTAAATCTTTTTCTTCCGCTAGTCTGGCAACGCAAAGAATTTTTTTTTCGTAATGTTCACTTTTAATTTCAGTAGAACTTAGGAAGAAAATTTTAGTATCAACACTATTAAGTGTAACTGAAGTCTTCTTTATTAGGTTGACTCCTGTATATTTCTCAATTCCCTCTTTGATTCTGTGAGATACAGTAAAGACCCATTTTGCGTACTCAAATACTTTGGCCGCTTTTACAAACCTGGGTTTCGGCAATGCAGGCCATCCAATAAATGCGCTCCAATGCTCCGTCACTACCACTTTTATCCTAAACACTTTGCAGAACAACATGGCCATCAGTCCGGCCTGATGAAAATGCACATGGAGGATATCCGGGTAAAACCTTTTTATCAGAATCAAGCGCAAGAAGTATAAGAACAGGACTATCCGCACATAAACATTAGTAATCCAAAGTGGCCGGATGGTTTTAAAATAGATGCGGTCGGTGGGGATGCTATCTTCATCAGAGGTTACAATTTCAACTATTTTATTACCGGAAGGCTGATCGGAAGAAATATATACAACCCGGTTTTCGCAGTAAGGAGCTACGGAGAGGATATGCTCTTTCACAAAGATGCAGTCGTAGGGCTTTCCCCGGTCAGGGTCGGGGTAACTGGTGGGGAAGTGAAGTATCTTCACAAGTCTTTTATTAATACTTAACTGCAATTCTTCCACCAGCATTTGTTCTTGCCAAAAATAATTGAATTTTATTATCTAATAGATATTCATCTATAGCTTTCCTATGGCCCTCCCAATAACCGTAATCATCAAATATAATAATTCCTCCTTGCACCACCTTATCATAAAGATGTATTAGTTCATGTCTTGTTGATTCATACCAATCAGTATCAAGTCGTAAAAGAGCAATACCATTCAATTTATCGTGTGGCAAAGTTTCCTCAACCATACCTTTTATAAAATGAACCTTTTCTGCCGGATAGTTAGATAGTGCCATTGTTTTCTTCACGTCGTCAATATCTGCGTAGCAATAATTACTTGAATTTTCATTAATTTTCAACTGCTCAAATTTATTTATCGCATTTATCCCTATAATATTTTTGTCATATTCCGTAGGTGCATTCATTCCTTCAAAAGTATCGAACAGGAAAAGTGACCGTTCCTCAGATTTATTTCTTATGAGTGTTAATGCTGCTGCCAGCATAGAACCACCTCTCCATACCCCACATTCTACAATATCTCCTTTTATTTTGTGTTTTTCCAAGTAGTTTAATGCTTGAATTAGCTGTGCAATTTTATCGTTGCCAGTCATGGAGTATTGATTAGCTAACTCTAAAATCTTTTTTTCTTCAGCAGACAAATCATAAAATTGGTCTACTGCCTTTTTTTTTACTTTTGCAATTTGAAATCCAAAGTGCTTAAAAATTTGATTTAAAACCATGTTATTAGCTTTTTAAAGAATGTTTAAAAATTGTTAATAAGAGGAAATAAGTTGTACAATTCGACTTGTGCTAAGCCCATCTGTATAATAAATATAATCCTCCATCATTTTTTTTCGCTTATCTCTATACCATTCCGGTTCTTGCAGGCATTTGACAATAGCAGGCAGAAGGTCTTCTTGTCTTTTAATGAACGGCACCAAATCAAGTTCAATCAACCTTTTGTGGTGCATTTTTAGAATGGTGTTATAAAAATATCCACCTAAATCCGGTTGATAGTGGTGATAGACAGGAAAAACAGTTGGCGTATCGAAAATAGCCGCCTCGATGGTGATGGTTGAGCCGGGAGAAATCAACACATCGGTGTGCTGGAGCAGATTAGCAACTTCTATTACTTCTGCTTGTGACATTGTCCAACCTAAGGTGGGAACATGTCCTTTGCCATGAGAAATACGAACAAAAGGCAATTCTATATATTGAAGGAATTCCTCATAACGAGAGACCGGGTGCAATCTAATAATCAGTTGGGGATCACCGGGAATTTGTTTGCTTTGAATCAGAGAAACCAGTTGATCTACAATATAATTTTCGTCGTAACCTTGCACTAATTTGCCGATGGTGGCCAAGGTGAGGATGAGCCGGGCGGGATCCAATTGCAAACGCCTGCAAAACTCTTCTCTCGTCCAGTGGTTTTCTTCCTTGAAGTAAGGATCCATTTGGCAGGGGCCAATGATTTCAACCTGATCTCGTTTGTACCCCATCAGTTTGACTGCTTCCGCAGCATTGACATCGTTCCAGACCAAAAGTTTGTCAGGAAAAAACTTCAATCCCATGTGTAGGTTATCCCAGCTTCTCAGCATGCCAATGTTTTTGATTCCCTGACTTTTAGCAGCCATGAATAAGGGAATTTCGTTTCTGTACATTGGATTGGTAAATAACATTACAGAGGGCCGGATTCGTTTGATATGGTCCTGGTAAAAAGCTGTATCTTTATAAAAAATAAATTCTTTCGCTTTGATCCAGGTGCTGATATTGTCAGAATATTTTCCTGCTTTTTTTCTTATTCGTTCTATCCTTGATTCCCATGCGGAAGGTGAATAATGAAGCAATGGAAGCACTTCTATGTTTATTTTTCGATATGATTCCACAAAGGACGGTACGGTGGCTGCCGGAGTGAAAAAAACTATTTTAAATCCGTTCTCCTGAAGTTCATCCAATAATCCTTGATTAAAATAATTTCTGATTACGTTACCTTCCGAGAAGGAAATAACGACTGTTTTTTGCTCAGGCACGTGTTATATTTCTTGTAATGTCTGAAAGACTCAACCACTGCCACACAAAAAAACTATTATCCGATTTGTGTTCTGCAAAGTTCTGAAATTCCCGGATACATTGTTCCGTATTCAGCCAGTCGGAAATGCCAAATGTTTGATGGATTTGTGCTGTGCACCATTCTTTGAGTGCTCCGGCCAGCCATTCTCTTTGTGGCGTTTGCAGTGGGCGTTTGGGCGCCAGAGTTACTTGTTTTGGCAAGAAGTCGTCGGCGATGCGCCGGGCCAACCATTTCTGTTGTCCGTTTTTAATTTTCATGGAAGGCGGCAGCGAGAATGCCAGTTCCACCAAGCGATGATCAAGGAAAGGTTCGCGCAATTCGGTGCTGTGCATCATGGAGATGCGGTCGTTGAAGCGAAGGGCGCGGGGTATTTTGGTATAGAACAAATCGCGGTATTGCAGGTTTTGTAGCGCATTGTCGAAGGGCTGCGGGAACTCCGGCTTTGGGGCCAAGGCTCTGAATTCCGGCGTAAGGCAGTTGGGGCGCACCGGGCTGCTTTTCGAGCCTTGCACTAAGGCACCGGATTGATGGACGTAATAATCGTAGCCGCCCCAAGCTTCATCCATGCCTTGCCCGTCGAGCAATACAACGATGCCGTTTTGCCGGGCGGTCTCAAAGACCTTGGAATAAGCCAAGGTGGGAATGCCACCATAAGGCTCGTCTTCAAACCAGGCCACTTTTGCCGCCAGTTCGGGTACTTCTTCCACAGACAACCGCACAGGATGTAGCGGAAAGGCGGTCATTTGGATCATTTCCTGCACCCAGGGCAGTTCGTCATAGCGTTCATCTCCGGTGTAGAAGCTGAAAGCCTGTATGTGTTGGTCATTAGGATATTGGCGATGTACCAGCGCCAGCAGCAGCGAGGAATCCAACCCGCCGCTGATATTGAAGCCTACCGGTACGTCAGAGCGAAAACGAAGGCGAATGCTGTCCATGGCGATGCCAGTCCACATTTCCACGGCCTCTTGCTCCGAAAGTGTGGGCATGGAATGGATGCGTTCGACGAAATGGTACCAGCGCGTGATGGCGGTTTGGCCATTTTCCCATTGTAAAAAGTGGCCGGCGGGCAACTGGGAAATGCCTGCCCAGAAGGTCTCGTCGGGCATGCCATAAGTGCCGTAGCTGAGGTAGCCTGCCCAGACAGGGGCATAGGGTATTTTGGGAATCCCGGCAGCCCAGAGCGCTTTGATTTCACTGGCAAAATACAACGCGCCTTGGTACAAGGCATAGTGAAAGGGCTTGACCCCAAATCGGTCACGAGCGGCGAAGAGTGTTCGGTTCCGTTCATCCCAAATGGCAAAAGAAAACATGCCATTGAACCGGTCCAAACACCCGCTTCCCCAGTGGATAAAGGCATTCAAAAGTACCTCTGTGTCGGAGTGGGTTCGGAAAGAAAAGGTGTGTTCTAATTCCGCCCTCAGTTCCAGGTAATTGTATATTTCGCCATTGAATACCACTACATAGCGTTCGTCGGTACTGATGAAGGGTTGGTTGGAAGCGGCATGAAGGTCTATGATGCTGAGGCGGTTGTGGCCTAATCCTGTGTAGTTGACGGGAGAATAATAAAAACCTGTCGCATCCGGCCCCCGATGACTTTGCGCTTGAACCATCTGTTCGAGATGTTCTTTAAGCTCTGATTTTCCTATAATGCCGCTTATGCCGCACATCCTATTCTTTAATTGCAGTCAACCGGTGATGCCCTTGACCTATGACAATTTTTCGGGCAATACTTTCGCTCAACTCACCTTGTTGCACCTTTAAAATAATAGCATTCACATATTGCACACAAGCTGCGCATATGTTATCACCGGAGACAAAAAGACTATGCACCAATGGAGGTAATTCATCTGTGAGCGCAACTCCATTTTGATATAGCTTTTGTAACTTATTCAAGTCATCTGCATAAGATTCCAGCGTTTCTTCATGATCAAGCCTTCCTTTTTGCCATCGGTCAATTTGGGGGAAACCATTTTTTTGCAACAATTTTCTGAGCCGATCTTCTGAGTAGAAATCAATAACTGGTACAAAGAGGTCATCAAGATAAGTTCTTCTTTTATTGACGTCTAATTCACCGGCAATGGATAGAGCTTTATCAAAATTGTCAAAACCAATCTGTTGAGAGAAACTTCTGAGTATGTTAATCAAAGGCCACCGGACACCCTCTGTTGCATAAACCAGCATATAAACCATGCCCCCTGGCTTGAGAATCCGTGCAATTTCAGCAATTCCTTTTTCCGGTGCTTCCATGTGCATCAATACACCGCTAAAACATACAAAATCATACGAAGCATTTTTAAATGGTAGTTCTTCAGCTGTATTTTGAATGAATGTGACGTTCGAAATACCCAAAGATTGAGACCTTTTTCGAGCATCGGTAATGCCCTCTTTGCTGATATCCACACCTGTGACTTCGTCTGCCCCTAGCATAGCCATAGCAATGGAATAACGGCCTCCACCACAACCTACATCCAGACATCTTTTCCCCTTGAAAAAACCAAGATTAAAGCCATTGTCTTCAAAACGCTGTTTGAAGAGGTTTACGGATTTCAGGTAGTTTTTATCATCGTACGCAGAAAAGAGATTTCCAAACAGATTTCCGGTTTCTGTTTCGACTTCGCTATGTTTCATTTTGAATTATTTTCGTGAGTTTTTCAGCAATAAAAACCTCCGTCATATTCATAGATTCAAAAGTAGCACCTGCAATATGAGGCGTAATCAGCACCTGAGGATGATTTTGAGCGTATTTCAGTAATAGACTATCAGCGCGAAGCTCCGACGTTTGCTCGTTGTCAATAACATCTGTGGCAAGGGCTGCAATATGACGGGATTGCAGCAATTCTACTATGGCGCGTTCATCCCAGATACCACTCCGGGAAGTATTGATCAGCACAGCGCCCGGTTGCAGGTGAGACAACATTTTCCGGTTGAGGAAATGATGATTGCTGGCATTATAGGGAATGTGGATGCACAAAATATCGCACCATCGAAGCAACGATTCAGAGTCGTCAAAACGAGATACTTCCTGAATCGGCCACTCGGTTAAATGTGGATCGAAAGCGCCAATACTACATCCGAAGGCGATGGCGTAGTGGGCTACTTGTTTGCCCACTCTTCCAAGTCCCAGAATACCTATTTTTTGGCCAAAAAGATTGTGCCCCCGAAATAATTGGCGCTCCCATTTTCCCTCTAAAACATGCCGGTAAGCGGCTGGAATATTTCTCAATACAGCTAATAATAAAGCCCAGGTATGTTCGGCTGTGGAAGGAATGCTTTGTAAAAATTCTGTTTCGCCTTGGAGACAAACAATTTCAATGCCTTTTTGCGTGGCATACGCTACATCAATATGGTCGGTACCGGTAGTTGCGCTGACGATGTATCGAAGCTTTAACGCTCTGTCAAGGATGGTTTTGTCAATTTTTAAACCCAAACGAATGATGACTACTTCGTAATTTTCAATGCCTTCCCATAGTTCACGCTGCGTGAGGTTTTTTTCATCAACCTCCCCCCATTCCAATAGCATTTGAAGGGCTTCCCCACTGTAGTCTTCTGCTTCTGCGTTCAGTATTTTCAATTTTTTCACAGTTGACCTGATATCCAGACAGGAATGAGCGCTTCTGCGATAATTAAATCTCTTTCATCATCTATATTAGCCAGCCATTTGGCAGGCATGACATAGGCTTTTTTGTTTTTTACCATCAGGCTTCTTTTGTCCTTCAGAATTTCAGATCGAATGGCATAAATACAGCCATTTCTGTAATAAACGACGGGTAAATCCTGCCTGCGGGCTTCCTCGCCTGATTCGATGTATGGGTTCATCCATTGTTGTTCATCTAAGGTGTACATCCTTGCCGGATGAACATCGTCCATAGGTACTACGCTGATCACCGCTTCCAGATCAGGCGTGGATGCAAACATTTCAACGATGCGGTCTATATCTTGGCCGGTTCGAATGGGAGAAGTGACCTGAAGTAGAACGACGAGATCGTAATGTTCTCCATTTTCCTGCAAGGTCTGAAGTACATGAAGCAAAACAGGCGACATGGGCGTGTCATCCTGAGCAAGATCAGAGGGACGAATCAGCACTTCCGCGCCGTAGTCGGTCGCAATTTGTGCAATTGACGTACTGTCGGTACTCACAATGATCCGGTTGATGAGCTTACTTTCTTTAGCACAGTTAATAGCGTAAGCAATCAGGGGTTTTCCTGCTACAAGGCGAATGTTTTTATTAGGGACTCCCTTGGAGCCTCCGCGTGCCGGAATGATGGATAGGACATTCATAATAAGGTACTGTTATTGTAGATTGAATCTATCTCTAGCCCATAACAGTATTGGCTTTTCAAAGTAGCTAAAAGATGCATGGGCTATTAATAAACTACCTATTAAACTAACATAACCTGGTATGTTCAGTCTCATAAATAGTAAGTGCTAAATGTAGAGACTGTAACTAATTTGTCCAAAATATATTAGAAATTTACTATTGAGAAGCTGAAGGTACTTGCTATCTGCATTTGCTACAAATAATCCGCATCCTATAGAAGATATAAAGTATTCAGTATTAGATATTGGAGAGGAAAACCCTCAAAAAAGGGTCTGTCATGTGGACTTACTCCATGTATTAGATGTGCAAGAAAAACAAATAATATTGCTATACCTCTTACACCATCTAAATATTTAATTCTTTGAGATGTATTTGTCACGTTAATACTGAAAACTAATTAATATGAAATTGTCTTATGAAATTTTAATGGCAAATCATCCAATAACTGGGCAATTCCCCTGCCAGCCTGGCCTCCGCCATATACCGTAGAGCGTTGCGATCGGCCATTGGTCAACCAGTAATCTATCTGTTGCCGGATTTCGTGGCGGTTGTAGCCCGCATCCTTTACATTGTATCCACGGTCGCGGCGGTTTTGCCGGGAGCCGATGTTCACTACGGGTACGGGCAGGAAGGCACATTCCCGGATGCCGACGCTGGAGTTTCCGACCAAACATTTGGCGTGGTAGAGCAAGCGCAGAAAATCGCCAGGTTCCATATTTTTAAAAAAGTGAATATGCGGCAGCGCGTATTGTTCGCGGAAGGCACGTATCCCGGTAGAAGTGCCGTCTGCGCCTGCGTCTACGTTGGGCCAGAACCAAAAGACGGGCAGCGGCAGGTCTTGGACGGCGTACATCGTTTCTTCGATGTGTTTTCTGGATTCCCGGTATTCAGTTGTCACGGGATGCTGCATGACCACGATGTAGCCATTGGAATAATCTGGTCGGGCACCCACACCTCCGTATTTTTGATATACATCGAAATCCAACGCCGGGTTTTTCAATATTTCGGCGGCTAAATCAATGGATGGGCAGCCGGTATTAAAAACCATTTCCGGGTCTTCGCCCAGCCGAATCACCCTTTCGCGCGCGTCCTCGGAGGCTACAAAATGATAGTCTGCCAATTTCGTGATGCTGTGCCGTACTTTTTCATCAATATTTCCGGTAACTTCTCCGCCTTGGATATGTGCCAGGGGGATGTTCATGTACGCGGCCGAGATCGCCGTCGCCATCGTTTCAAACCGGTCGGCAATGGTGACCACAATATCTGGTTTGATGTTGTCGAATACCGTAGAAAGTTCCAGAATGCCGATGCCAGTTGTTTTAGCAGCAGCAGTGAGGTTTTCACCTTCCAGCACATTAAAAACCTTTGCGATAATTTTAAAGCCGTCCCGTTCGATATAGTTAACAGCAGAACCGTAGCGATCCAATAGGGCGGAAGCAGCCACGACCAATTGCAATTCCAAATCAGGGTGTTCCTGGATGGCTTTCAGGGCTGTTTTGACCCGGCTGTAAGACGGCCTTGCGGTGATCACCACGCAGATTTTTCTTTTATCAGGCATCCATGCTCTCTTCCGTCAGAAAATCCCAGGCCGATAAAGCCCGGTTTAATTTTTTTCCAATGACCCCTTCAAAGGAAGCGGCGGAAATGCCATATCCTTTAGGCTTTTTGGCTTCCAAATCTGCTTTGGAAAGCAAGTGACCAGCAGGCAGGTCTTTATTCACCGCTAAGGATTTTTCAAATATCTTTTTCAAGGCATCAAAACCAGTGTTGTCGGCTTTGTCCACCGGCGTTGCCAGCGCGGTTTCCAATTGCCGAACACCATAGACCAATTGTTTGATTTGATCAATGGTCAGCGAAGCGGGCACATCCGGCCCGAACATGCGCTTATCAAATACGGCATGAAACTCCAAGACTTCAGCGCCCAATGTCGCAGCCGCAAGACAAGCATAAATATCGCCTGAGTGATCGGAAAAGCCAATCGGTAATCCGTAGCGCTTTTTGAGTTCAGGGAGGACATTTAAGCCCCATTGTTCCGGTTTTGTCGGATAAGAAGTTGTGCATTGCAGTAAAGTCAGTGCATTCCCGAACGGCTTTAAAAAGGCGACCGTTTGATCCAACTCTTCCCAATTGCTCATGCCGGAAGATAGCAGGATGGGTTTCCCGGTTTGGGCAATTTTTTCCAGCATTAGGAAATTATTGACTTCGCCGGATCCAATTTTATAGCGTTGCACCCCTACCCTTTCCAATAAATCCACCGCAGCATTGCTGAACGGCGATGAAATAAATTCAAGCCCTTTGTCATCACAGTGCTGTTTAAGCCCGATCCATTGCTCAGAGGTGAACTCCATGCGCTTCCAGTAATCGTAGCGGGTGGCGTCTTCATGGCTGAATTTCACCCGGAACGGCTCGTATTCGCTGCTTTCCGCATGTGCGAGGTGGGTTTGGAATTTGACGGCGTCCACGCCGGTTTCGGCTAAGGCATCAATGTAGCTGTGTGCGATGCCGAGGCTGCCTTCGTGGGCTTGAGCGATTTCAGCAACTAGGAGCATTTTATTGGAATTGGGTATTTCAAAGCTACAATTCTTGTAATTCGACCATACGTTTGAATGTTGCGGATTGCTGTATTAAATCAGGATATGATCCGATATGTTCAATGCAGCCATTTCGGAGCATGACGACCCGGTCTGCATTCTTAATCGTAGAGAGCCGATGAGCAATGATAATTATTGTAAATTGCCCTTTCAATTCATCAATATTTTCCTGTATGGCACGCTCCGTTTCAGAGTCCAAAGCTGAGGTAGCTTCATCCATAAAAAGAAAATCTATATCTTTGTAGAGCTCTCGGGCAATTGAAATTCTTTGTTTTTGTCCACCACTCAGGTTGATACCGTTATTCCCCAAGCGGCTGTTTTCTGCATCCGGCTGTTCTAAAACAAAGTCAAGGATGCTCGCTTGTCCCAAGGCGTCGTGAAACCGTTTTAGGCTATCAGGTGTCTTTTCGTCCCAAAAAGTTACGTTGTTAAAAATAGTGCCGTCAAATATGACCGGTTCTTGTGTGATATAACCGATCCTTTTTTGGAAAGTGCCCATATTCAATCCCTTAGCTTCTCGTCCATCAATCAAAAATCGCCCTTTTGATGGCAATAAGAGGCCACTCAAAATATTAACCAAAGTGGTTTTCCCGGAACCGCTCTCTCCTACAATTGCAATGGTTTCATTTCGGGAGATTCGCAGGTTAATATCTCGCAAAATTGGGGTATCATGGTAAGAGAAGTACAAATGAGCCAATTGAATATCATGCCTGAAGGCCAAAAAAATTTCTCCTCCTCGTTGTTCATGACCTGTACATAGCTCTTCAGTAAATCTTACAAGATTGTCCAAAGACCCGGACAGTCCTAAGTAACTGTTATAGGCGGTTTGTAGTACGGATACAGCCGAAAGGGCGCGATAAAAGAAAAGGATGCTCAATACAATCAAACCGAGGCCCCCACCGAGCCAATTGACCTGAATTAGAATCACTGCTACAATAACGCCAATGAGTAATGGTTCCCTAAGACCGGACATAATGCTTCCAAGAATACCCATTCTTTTTTGAGCGTCTTCTATATCATAGACTTCGCGTATAAGTTTTTCCGAATACCTCAGAATTAGGCCGCTTGCCTTCAAATATTTAAAAAATGCTACCTGCTGAATAAGAAGCCCTTGAAAATCATGGCTACTTTTCGTTAAACGACTTGAAAGTTCCTTAGTTTTCCTATATAGACGGTAAAAGAGAATATTTGTAAACAGACCAGCTACTGCAACAAGAATTGCAAATTGTGGGTTAGAGAGAAAAGCTAAAAATGCATATGTAAGCACCAATATAGCTTGCTGTATCATTTGCATGTATGTTCGGTATGCGTTTGCAACCCTCCCCACTTCTCCACTCATGGTGTTTTGTATTCTCCCTGCATCGGTATTAACAAAAACATCATATCGAAAACTGGCTAATAAACTAATATTCTCCACCCTGATCTTACGAATAAAGTATTCCTGATAGGTTACATTCAAATATATTTCAATCCACTTAAAAAGACCTTTAAAAGTGAAAAATAAAAATATAGTCAACAATACTACTGTTAATGTCAAGGAGAAACCCAATTGATTTATAAAGTTTAAAATAAAACCTAAATTACCCATTTGTACTGACGTGGCAGTTCCACCTTGATTTGCAATCATCTCCAGCAAAGGAAGAAACATAGCTAAGCCCATACCGTCCATTAGACCCACTAAAACACTTATTACTAAATACAGAATTGTTCTATATCCTAAATGAGTGTAAAAATATATCATCGAGCGAAAATACTTAGAGACCATGTCTTTTTGTTAAACTCAAATTAGAATTATAATTGCTTACAAACGAAGCTATATACTGCCAATAGGAAGCCTTTTCAGAGTTTTTTTCTTTGATATTTGTAGTAAAATATTTAGAGTATGCATTACTATCAACCTCGCAAAGTGCCTTCAATTTTTCTTCGGTTAAACCATCCATGTTTTTTTCAAAACACAATATTGATTTTCCAAATTCATGAGCATTTATTAATATCGCCTTTTCAATAGGTGAGTTTTTTATTTCATTACACATAAAAAAAACAAATGGCTTGTTAGATAGAATGCAATAATCTATGGAAAGACTTGCATGCAAAACAACTAATGCTGACTTAGCAACTTGCGACAAAGTATCGCCATAAAAAACAGGAATACCGTTAACATAAGGTTCTATTCTACCCACCACAGCTTTAGGGTGGGTTGCAATAGCGGTTTTACAGCCTTTCAGTTCTGCAATTTTTTTTAATGTTAATGCTATTTTTCTATAATAGGATTCAGCATTCATTTTCCACTTGTTAAAATCTTCGGCTTCGTGATGCCAAGGCAGGTATTGATCAATAAAAAGAATTGTTTTATCATCTTTTATTTCAGGATTAGATCTAGTAAAAGTTTCATAATTTTCGCTATGGAAAAATTTAAATCCATATTGGGGAGGCGGGAAGTTATAAGCAATAAGATTATTTCTAGTCCCCAAGACAGCTAGTAAGGGATGTTGCATTCTAAAGCTATATTTACTCCAAACCCGGAATAGGGGACTGGTAGTAAACGATTTAATTAAATTTAAGATACCATTTCTCGTATTCAGCGCTTCTATTATACCTGCTACCTTATGTATCGAGTAAACTCTGTTAACCAGAACAATATACTCAATATTGAATTTTTTCAGCAATACAAAGAAAAATCTATATTTGTATTCGAGTGGAAAAACAGTGATAAAAATAGTATCACTAAACTCTGCCATTTCCTTTTTTAGTTGGTTTTTAAAAACTGCCCTTACTTTAATGTTATCTATTTTAGGCAATGCAGGTTCTTTTTCATTTGAAATCCGAGTGAAGTATTTATAAATCCAAAATTCGATTAATATTTCTCGCTTATTAAAAGCTTCAAAGTCAAAGGTTTTAAGGGAAATTTCATCTATTGCTTTAACAAGAAATATAACTTTTTTCACTTTTGCATTAAGTTGAGATATAAACAAAAAAGGTAAACATCACTACACATTAACTGTCAAATGATTACGCATCGCTAATTCTATTTTTTAAATATTCTAATTTAAATGGTGTACCTACTTCAAAATCACGATTAACAGTTTTCCCCAATAGAGAATAAAAATACTTAGGATGTAGCCCAAAGCCTGGTCTGATACTTCTTAAATTTTCTTCTGTTATTACTTCACCTGATTTAATTGATTTCACTATATATAAAGAACGACAGAAATCCTTACCCTTTAATTGTTTCTCTGTTAAACTATAATCCAACTTACCAATAGCTTTTTCTGTGTCTCTAACTGCTTTCACCATTTCTGTAAACTCTTTTTCATTCATAGAAAAAGAAGCATCCGGACCGCCAATTGACCTATCAATTATGAAATGTTTTTCTATTATTTTTGCACCAAAGCAGGCAGCAACAATAGGAGCGGTAATACCCATCGTATGGTCAGATAAACCACTGATAACCCCATAGCGTTCTGCATACTCTTTTATCATCACCAGGTTTGCCTCTTCAATGGGCGCAGGATAACTTGAGGTACATTTTAATAAGGCAATGTCAATGTTTCCCATTCTGTGGCATGCATCTATAGCCAATTCTATATCTTCTTGGGTTGCTATTCCGGTAGATATAATTACAGGTTTACCTTTAGATGCTACATACTCTATTAAAGGAATATCAGTAATTTCAAAAGATGCAATTTTATAAGCAGGCACATTCAATTGTTCTAAAAAATCTACGGCTGTTCTGTCAAATGGAGATGAAAAACAGACCAACCCTTCTTCTTTAGCTACTTTAAATAGTTCCTCATGCCATTCCCAGGGAGTGTAGGCTTCTTGATATAATTTATATAGGTTCTTACCCTCCCAAATTGTTCCTTTGATAATAAAATCTTTTTTATTACAGTCAATCGTAATGGTGTCTGCTGTATAAGTTTGGAATTTAATGCAATCAGCACCAGCTCTTTTTGCGGCTCGAATTGTTTCAATAGCAGTTTCCAAACTACCATTATGATTGGCTGAAAGCTCTGCTATGATAAAAATATTTTTAAAGTCCAATTTCATTGTGTTAATATTCATAAATTAAAACAGGACAGCCTTCAACTATGGTTTCTTCAAAAAACATAAATCCTGCCTTTTCAAAGACTTTTTTGGATGCCAAATTTTCATTTTTGACATAAGCAAATATTCTTTTATTAAACATAGTTTTAAATATATTAGAACACTCCCTTACTATAGTTGAAGCGAAGCCTTTTCTTCTAAAATGGGGTGCTACATTAATTCCAATAACAGTTTCATTTTCTTTTATGTCAAATCTTACAAACGCAACTTTTATTTGATTAAATTCCGCGATCAAATAAAAAGTCTTTGGATTATGTAGTTTAGTTTTAAACCATGCTTTATGTTCAGATACAGCTATGGGGTTAGGCATGAAAGAATTACTCCTGGAAACAGGGTCATTACTCCATTCGAGAATTATCCCCTCGTCTTCTTGCTTAATTTGTCTATAAGTAAAAAGCTTGTCTACTTTATCACTATACCATATTGAATGGATTACTACATCTCTATACTCTCCATTGAACTGAAAATGTTCTTTCAGTCTCGCTTCCTTAGTGAACCCATTTTTTTCTAGAACCTCATACAAATTCGGCCTTAAATCAAAAGCATAAGTATATAGTTTATGAAATTTCAGTTCTTTAAAAGCTACTTGTTTTATTAGATTTAAATAGGTTGACCAATGAAATTCAAAATACATAGCTTCTAAACTGGTATCCATAATAAATGAAACTTCGGCATTCATGTCCAACCAATTTATATGAACCAAACCACCGTATCCAATACATGTATCATTCTCTAAATAAGAAAATAAAATTTGAGCGGGAGTTTCTTGTTCAAATATTTGGCTTACTGTATTTTCAAAATAATGCTCTTGGTCAGCTTCGGTCAAAAGCTTACTTTGACGTAAGTGATAAATTTGTTCATTGCGCCAATTCATGATAGCAAATCGATCTACACTACGTATAGGAACAATAGAAAACTGTTGATGTGAAAAAACTTGTCTTTCTAATGGTAAATATTTAGCCATACAGTTACATTCTAACGGGTTTACCTAAGTTTGACAAGGTTGCTTTTATATCGAGTGGGGTGTATTGAGAAAAACTAAAAATACTTGCGGATCCTACTGCTTCACATCTGGTGTTTTTAAATAAATCTTCGAAATGATTCAAATTGCCCCCTCCTCCAGTTATCACTATAGGAAGATTTATTTCACTTTCTATATAATTATATAGTTCCAAATCAAAGCCTTGCATCATACCATCATTATCAACAGAATTTAGAATAATTTCTCCAGCTCCAAAATCTTGCATTTGTTTTGCAAAATCTATGACAGAAATTTCAACATCTGTTTCACTGTAAACCATGTAATTATTATCAGAGTTTCTATATGCATCAATTGAAATGCTGATACATTGAGAGCCGTAATAATTTGCAGCGTCTTCAATGAATTTCGGATTTTGAAGCGCTTCAGTTTTAATAACTACCTTGTCTGCCCCAATTTTTAAAATCTCATAAATATCCTCAACAGTGTTTATTCCACCACCAATACCAACAGGCATAAAACATTCTTTAATAACATCTTTAACAATTTTGTAGTTAATTTTTCTTTTTTGTTTGCTCGCAAAAATGTCCAAAAAAATCAGCTCGTCTACTCCTCTGCTATTGAATATTCTTGCTGATTGAACAGGGTTACCTAACATTCTCGGATTCTTAAATTGTTTTGTCTTAACTAATGCAAATCCATTGAAAGTAAGTATTGGAATTATCCTAATCTTCAGCATAAAAATCAAAAAAACTTTTAAGCAATGCAATTCCAAATTTTTGACTCTTCTCAGGGTGAAACTGCGTAGCAAAAATATTATCCCTTTGAATTGCTGCTACATAGTCATTTCCGTAATTTACAACAGCAGCTATATTACTCTTGTCACTTATATTGAAATGATAGCTATGAATAAAGTAAAAATCTTTGTTGTTAAATTTATTAATTATACTATTTGGATTTTTAATAGTAATTGAATTCCATCCCAAATGCGGTATTCTCCTACAGCTATCTTCTATTTTAACTACATCTCCATCTATCCAGTTTAAACCTTCGCACTCTATTGGCTCGGTTCCTTTAGTTGCTAACAATTGCATCCCTAAACAGATTCCAAGAAAAGGTTTTTTATTAACAACAACCTCTTCTGTCAACAAATCTACTAATTTATGCCTATGCAAATTTTCCATTCCTTGCGAAAAAGAGCCAACTCCTGGTAAAATTATATACTCAGCATTTGTGATTGCCAGTGGGTCATTTGAAACCATATTTTCAATATGCAGAAAATTCAAAGCTTTTTGAACTGAAGCAACATTTCCCATTTGATAATCAATAATTATAGCTTTCACAATTACTTTATTGCAAAATTTTTGATTAGGTTTCCTTCACTATCTCTCTTAAATGATCCATCCTCATTTACAGTAAAAATCACCGGATTAGTATATGAATCAATGATTATATCTATCTCTTCTTTTGTCATACCTGAATATTTAATAAACGATTCTACAGCAAAACGAGGATACTTACCATCAAACTGGCTAACCAGGTTTATTGCTTCATCTCTTGACAACCTGTTGTTTCTTATATCAATACATGCATGATCAGAAGCTCTACCAAAGCCATATTTTACATATTTTAAGTAATCATGTAAACCAACAAGTTTTTCATCAAGATTTTCATAGTTTGTATAGGTACCTTCAACTGGACCATCTTCTTTCACCAAGAATCCATACCTCTTTACTATTTCAAGTTGTTTTCTTGCATCCCAGAAAAAGTAATGGCCTAAAAATATTCCAGTAATACCGACCCTTTCAATATCTTCATCAGGTGGATAAAAGTAAGGGGTCAATTCTTTTTTAGTTATCCCATCTACTCCAATCATATCTTGAATTCTATTTCCTAATAATCCACCAAATTCTTCAAGCCATTTTCTATTTAAAATCCTGTTTTTAACAGAATCTAAATTAGGCCCTCCATACTCTTGTTGTGGATTTTCCCCCCATATTATGAGAGGAATATTCATTTTTACTGCAATCATTACAGGTATAGTAAAAATGCCAATATGATTTGGCCACATCTCATCTCCCACGCGTTTAAAGCTTTCAACAACCATTTTTCTATACACTTCGTGATTTTTTTTAAAGTGTATTACGTCTATACCCATTTTGGAAAGGTTATCCAGATTCTTTTGCCCAAGCGTAGTAACATCAGTGGTTTCAAAACATACACATAGTGGATTTAATCCACACACTACTTTCATGAAATATGCTTGGTATGTACTATCCTTACCCCCACTTACAGGAATCAAACAATCATAGCCAATTTCATTTTCAGGCTTTTTATAAAAATTAATTATTTCATAAAACTCTTTTTCCCTTTTTCCCCAATCAATATTTACGTTTTTTTCCTCAGATGCAATACATGCACTGCATACACCTTCTTCATTAAAAAACAAATCAGGCTTTGTTTCTGGGAAAACACATTTTTTGCAATATCTTAATTCCATAGCATTATTTTTTTTTGATTAAAAACCAAGTAATGTCATCTTGAGGAAATGCGGGGTCTCTCTTGTATACGAAACCATAATCAATTAAACTAAGGTCGTCATATTTTTCCAACATTTCTCCCGCAAAGTCTCTTTTAAATAGCCGGTTATCATTACCACGATAATTGATAGCAACAGGTGAGGGATTGTAATACTCACAAATAAGTATGTATTTTGACGATGCTTCATACAATTTTTTATAGACTGTATCTAATAAACTGGGGTTTATGTGAATTAAAACGCCTTTTATTAGGGCTACTTCGCTCTGTTTTTCAGCAGAAAAATCGAGGATTGATTCGTTGTAAACATTCGAAGAACCAATAACATTTGCAAGCTCATAAGCTGCTTTTTCGTTAATTTCGATGGCATAAAGCTGAATTTCAGGATATAATAATTGAATAGCTTTTAAATTCATCCCAACATTGGCTCCAAATTCGATAAGAGATTCAGGCTTTCCAGCTTGCTTTAACACTCTGGAGAAAAAATTAAGATTAGATGCTAATAGCTGGGTGCTTTTGTTTCTCGAAATGTACTCATCTCCAAAACTTCCAGCCCAAAATTCTTCCTGCTCGGTTTGATAATTCATTTTATGTTAGCTTGTTAGAAGAAATAAAATTCCAAATACGCTTCACGCCCCCTCTTTATACCCAAATTTTGCCTTGTACTTAAACTCAGCGATTTTCCAATCCTCTAAGTTGTCAATATCGTGAGCATCCATTTCCGATATGGTTAAAGCACCGGTATTTTTTGTCCAAAGCGTTTTATGTTCCAAAACAGCTGGGATGCTGAACCAATAAAACTGCCCACTGTCGTGAAAGGCGGGCGTCAGGTCTTGTGATCTTTTGGTTAAAAACTCCGGTTGAAATAGCTCAATCCGGCCATCGCTTCCAAGTTTTAGGGCGCGCTGGATTGGGTACGTAAACGGCAGGATCGGAAATACGCAATCATAGCCATTTTTCACGATTTGTTTTTTTGCTTTTTCCAGTAACTTAGATGTGATGAAAGGCACCGTTGGATACAGACAACATCCGTATTCGTATTTTTTGCCAGCGTTTTCATAATGCCCAATAACCTCTATAAGCACGTCTACCGTTGTTGCAAAATCATTGGCGTTTTCAGCACTCCTGAGAAACGGAACTTGAGCGCCTAATTGTTGGGACAATAAAGCGATCTCTTCATCGTCTGTTGACACCATCACCTCATCAAACAGGCCACTATTCAACGCTGCTTCAATAGAATACGCAATGATGGGTTTCCCTAAAAATTCCTTAATGTTTTTTCGCGGAATTCTTTTACTTCCTCCCCTCGCAGGTATGATCGCAATGCTACGCATAGAATTTTTTTATGGTCTCTATGACATATTCCTGCTCCTGAATTGTCAGGGTTGGATACATGGGCAGGCTTATGCAATTGGCGTAATAGCGTTCCGAATGGGGCATATCCCCCTCTTTCCACCCAAACTGGCGGTAGTAAGGCATCAGGTGGCAAGGGATATAATGAATTTGAGCAAAAATATGATGTGCCTTAAGATGATTGTACAGGCCATTTCTGTTTTCTACTTGTATTACGTACAAATGGTAGGCATGGCCTTCCATGAGGCCGGATTGTCCTTTAATAAATAGTTGGTTTTCAAAAGCCGCTTCATAAGCGGCGGCAATAGCTTTTCTTCTTGCCAACCCTGTTTTTAATCGTTGCAATTGGCTCAACCCCAAAGCTGCCTGAAAATCTGTTATCCGGTAGTTAAATCCCAGGTCTTGCATTTCCATGTACCAGCCAGGCCATTCGGCAACATCCTGGTTATTAGGTGTTTTCGGGTCTCCTAAAGCAAATTGGAGGCTATTGCTGAATTCATCGACATTTCGGGTGATGCCGTGGGTACGGAGTTTTAACAACTTTTGGTATACTATGGCATTATTGGTCGTGATCATACCACCTTCCCCGGTCGCAATATGTTTTACGGGGTGAAATGAAAAGATGGCGAGGTCGGCATATTCGCCGTTCCCGCAATTTTGCCGCTGGCCGCTGCTATCCGTAAAGCAACCGCCGGGCGCATGGCAGGCATCTTCGATTATCCACAAGCCGTATTCGTTTGCAAGTTGACGAAAAACGTCCATGTTTACTGCTCGTCCAGCAAAATCTACCGGAATAAGCCCCTGATAAGTTCCTCGTGGAGCGGCCTCCAAAAGTGTGCGAACGCTATGAATGTTCAACAGATACGTTTCAGGATCAATATCCGCAAAAACCACTTCCCCTCCACAATACAGAACGCAATTAGCCGATGCTGCAAACGTAATGGGCGTCGTAATGACTTTATCTCCGGGTTGCACTCCCAAAGCCAAAGTACAGAGGTGCAAAGCTGCGGTACCGTTAGCAACCGCTACTGCGTATTTACTGCCTACGTATTCCGCGAAAGCCGCTTCGAAGGCTGCGATTTTGGGACCTTGGGTAAGGTAGTCGGATTTCAACACTTCCACTACAGCCTGAATATCTTCTTCCGTTATGTGTTGGCGACCATAAGGTATTGGTTTCATATCAGGCTTCAAAGGCAGGGTCAATGTGTTGTTTGATTAAAGATCGAAGCGATTCCACGGTTTCCCATTCCGTATTTTCACCGGAATTATAGCTAAAACCCGGTTTTACTTTTATGGCATCAAAATGAGCAATATACTCATTTAATTTCCAACTCAACTGCTGAGGAAGGATCACGTAGTATGGCCCTATTTCCCAGGTATTGTAGGAATCGGAGCTCGTAATCATTTCTTCATGCACCTTTTCACCGGGACGTATACCCACAATAGGCTTTTCGCAATTGGGGCCGATGGCTTCCGCTACATCCATGATGCGGTAAGAAGGAATTTTGGGGACAAATAACTCTCCTCCCCAGGCACTTTCCAAGGCATACATGACCATATCTACCCCGCCTTGAAGGGATATATTAAATCGGGTCATATCCGGGTCGGTAATCGGCAGTACGCCCTCGCGCCTTTTGTTCAGAAAATAGGGAATTACCGAACCACTAGACCCCATTACATTGCCATAACGTACAACTGAAAACCGGATCGGGTTCACACCTTTGATGTTATTGGCTGCAACGAATAGCTTGTCGGAAGTCAATTTAGTCGCTCCATATAGATTGATCGGCGCACAAGCTTTATCCGTAGACAATGCCACTACCCTTTCCACCGTAGTTTCCAAGGCCGCATGTATGACGTTTTGCGCCCCGCCAATATTCGTTTTTACACATTCATCCGGATTGTACTCCGCGATCGGAACATGTTTCATGGCTGCCGCATGAATGACGTAATCAATCCCCCTAAATGCTCGGGTTAAACGATCTTTATCCCTCACATCTCCAATAAAAAAACGGACTTGGGGGAATTTATCAGGGGGATATTTCAACCCCATTTGGTATTGCTTTTGTTCATCTCTTGAGAAGATAACTAAGCGTTTGACATCTGCATACTTGCATAAAATATGATCCGTAAGAGCCTGGCCTAACGAGCCCGTACCGCCCGTAATCAAAATTGCTTTAGATGAGAGCATAGATAATTGGTTAATGAGTCAATGGCTAAGGCAAATATTACAAAAAATAATTCGCACTGTTTTCTAATTTATTTCATACAAATAAATATCCCATGCTGAAGAATCATCAGTAAAGATACCAATCAATTTATACTCAGAGTTTTTTTCCTCATTTACTTTAACTGCTGAAATTACGTAAATACAATTCATATCTTTTAATAATCGTACATTTAGATTAAGTTCTTGAATCATGAAATTATTTCTTTTCATATTGAGATACCCGATATTATCTCGTACAAAAACATAAGCTCTGCTTCCCCAATCATCAAAATATTGTTTAAGACGTTCGTTTTTCTCTAATTCGTAGTCTATAACTTCCCTAAATTGACGCTTATAAGCTAAGAGATAGTCCGCAGCATATCCATCTAAGGTATGGAATCCATTCCATTGTGGAATACTTGGATGGATACCAAGGCTTATTACTCTATAGTCTTTCAATGGCTTGTTAATAAATTCCCTAATTGCTGTAAATTGGTTTTCTGCAAAGAATTCTTTGAAAGTTGGTTTATCGCTATTCCGGATAAACTCATGATAACCCAAGTATCCCCTCAAAAAGTCCGGGGAATGGGTGGATAAATTACAGTTGCCAAAGACGGCATTTTGAATTGTTTGGTAATCCGGTCATGAATAAAATCATAGGCGTAAATACCGAGTTTAATAGCGGTTTCAATAATAGACATAAAGGCATTTCTAAGGTGGGTACCCCAATCAGACCAGGTATGCAGAGATATGTCTCTTTTTCTGACTACCCTTCGGGCGGCCAGTTCGGCTGAATTGTTGTGCAGGGGTAAGGCTGGGAAATCCAAAACCCGCAAGAGTTCTGCTTTATTGGCATTTGTTCGTTTGATCGCTATGTTAAGGGCGTCGTATTTGGTATTTGGAGTAAAGATTTGATCGAATTGGGTACGGAGGAGGTCTTTTTGTTTTTTTTGAATTTTCCGGGGTTGTTCTTTAAAATCAAGGAGTTTGTCGTAGAAATCCCAGTAACTGGACTTAAAGTTATCCAGTATTTTTTCATGTGCGGCGATTTGGGGATTGAGTTTGTTGTAATAACGGGCGTCATGAACCCAATAAAGGGCCCGAAAAATGGCCAGGCCGTTGTATTCCGGCGCATTATCCGTCAATAAGGCTTTGAGGGCGGGAAAATCAGTTTGATGCACATAGAAGGCCAGAGCCATCACGTCACGCAGCCGATGCATGATCTTTGATTTGGCAAATACTTTTGGCGCCTGTTGCTTCATCAGTTCCTCAAATTCACTTCAACCCACACACGGTTTTGCTGCCATCAGACGATTTACCACCTTGCAATCGGCCAAACCTACCCCTGCTTCTCTAAAAGTTGACTCCATACCGCCATGCCACAACAATTTTAAGCCTTCGGCAGGGTTACCTTGTAATGCGCGCAAACAATCCAGACCCGACGTGCCCTTCAAGGTATAAAACACCGTGAAAAAGCAGGACGTTATGATATGGGTAGTCTTGTTAATCCCCTTTTGCACATTGCCGGTACTATCCATTTGCTTGGGATCTGGACGATGCATGGCAGATTGCAATATTGCCCTTTGCTCCTCCACTGCCCAACCAAGTTCGGATTTCAATGTATTCGAAATCGCACCTGTAATGCTCTAAAGCCCCTAACCCGTAAAGCATTAATGTTCGGATTTCAATGTATTCGAAATCGCACCCCCGCTGATCTGAATCCTAAAACTGTTCATTAACCTCTCCAGCGTACCCTCCGTAACATTCCCCAAATGATTCAGCACATTTATTAAACTCCGTGCCCCAGCTCCAAAATGACCAGATATTTCTCCTTCCGGAATTTCAGCACCAATCGTTTGCCGTAACGACGGCGAATACTATTGCGCCAACAAAAAACGCTTGTTATCCCGAACAATAACCAAATCTTGTTGAATGTATTCAATGTACCCTTTGCGAACAGCATCCGCAGGCAACAAATCAGCGTTGACCTCAACAACAATATCACGGTCAATCACTAGCGGAGCCTTCTCTTCGTATTTCTTGTTGTTTTTCGACCCCTTCTCTTTGCCCCCACTCGATATATTAACCTTCTCTTTCACCGAAGGCTTCATCTGGGGGCGCGCATTGCCTCCCTTAAGCTTCGCATTCTCGTCTTTTAATGCACGAATCTCCTGTTCCATAGATTCGATCTTTTGGGCTTGATCTTCGATTGTGTTCAATAATAATACCATTACCGAACGAAGTTCTACATTCGTTATCTGATCCGGGTCAATATATTTTATCTTGTCCACCATTAGCACAAAGTTATCTTTTTATTCAAATCAATCCCGGACTTTTTGAGGGGATACAACAAAACCATTGTTGAAATTATGCTCTTTTCTTTGCTTTTCTAGTAGGTTTTTATTTTTATTCAATGTTAATTTACTTGGTATAGTTCGAAATAAAAAAACAGGAGCGGGCAGTATTGAAAAAATGTACGTTGAGTATACGACTTCAAGTCCAGCTTTTTTACATATTAATTCCAAATTTTTTGTAACTATACAGCCGCCTTCGGCGGCTTGGGCATGTGAGCGATAGCGGCAATTGCATCAAAGACGGATTGTTGATTTTTGATGGTGGTGTCAATAATAGATCGGAGGATACAATAATGTTGCTGCCC
>Ga0163148_10000782_pt1 | contig 43219 bp, 50 predicted proteins | sample OliLakLV19MP7P2_FD_148606 | JGI IMG/M metagenome (GOLD analysis project Ga0163148, IMG submission 148606) | Freshwater microbial mat bacterial communities from Lake Vanda, McMurdo Dry Valleys, Antarctica- Oligotrophic Lake LV.19.MP7.P2 | ecosystem: Environmental > Aquatic > Freshwater > Lake >... | reverse complement strand
CAGTAAGAGTTAAGGAATTAAAAGGTCCAAGAAGAACAAAGGAATTAGCATTAGCAAGGCAAGTTGCAATGTTTATTTTAAGAGAAGAATTTAATTATAAATTAGAAGAGGTTGCTAAATTTTTAAACCGTGAAGACCACACTACTGTTTTGCACGCAATTGATAAGGTAAAAAGCAAAATGATGTTGCAAGATGGCTTTAACAGACAAGTTGCACAAATAATTACAAATATAAACGAAAGTGCCAGCCCAGATGATGAGTTGGAATAACTAAGCTGTTAATTCTATCCATTTATTAACTAAAGAAACTAAATTTTCCTTTTGGACTTTAACTTCGTCCATATTACTAAATTTGATACTTGCTCTATCTGGACTTAACCAAGTTAATAATCCTGTTGTATCTTCAAACTTAAATTCTGAATTATTTATTTTAGCTCCCCTATGAAATATAATATCTACAAATTTATCTGACCTTAAATTCATAGTCACTCTATCTTGGTTATTAACACAAAAGCTTGGAGCATTCCATTTTATGTGTTCTGTAATTTCTTTATTAGCACTTAAGATAATTATTCGTAACTCTACTACTTCAACTTTTAGACTGTAATCTAAGGACTTTAAAAATTCTTCTACTTCGGTTGATTTATTCATATTTGTTTTTAACTAATAGTATTTTAACCATAAATTCTTTTTTCATGAAATTGATTTCGTAGTTCGTTCATTTTTCTCTTTAAAAAATCTTCTTCAAGGTAATTTAAAAAGTATTTTTCGATGTTTGCTAAGTCACCTTGAAATCTTTGGTATGTATTTTTATTTGTCTTAATATCTAGTGTCTGTGGGAAATCAATAATGTATGCTTGATTTTCCCACCACAGAATATTGTATTCACTTAAATCTCCATGAACAAAACCAAAATCTATAAACAGTTCAATATTCTCAACGACCTCTTTAAAGCAAAATTGAGCGTCTTTTAGATTTAAAGATACATCCGATAATTTAGGTGCGGGACTTAATTCGTCTCCAAAATACTCCATCAAAATAGCTGAACTAGTTGAAGCAAAAACTTTTGGTATATTTGTTGAATATTCGTGTAATTCTTTCATTAATGAATATTCACGATTAGTCCAAATACTTTCAAGTTTGGCTACTCCAGTTTTTGTCCTGTTTTTAATGGCTCTTTGAGTTCTAGAATCGCCCGCTGTTTCTAAATTTAAATATTCTAGTCTTGTTGAGTACTTTGAGTTTGTCTTATAAATCTTTAGGGCGTACAGATATATTCCATTGCTAACAAGATGAACAGTAGCTTCTTTACCTGATTTGACCTCTTTTATGTAGTTTAAATTTGGTATTTTTGATGATAATTCTAATAAAACTGTATTTATTTCGGACATGTATAAATGTATGTAAATAAAATTACAGGCAAAATTAAGCGAAATATTTATATTGAGAGAAATTTGTGAAGTTCTACTTTAACCTGATTTCTACCTCAGTGGGTTTTAGGCTTAATGTATTTGCCATAAATTGAGATAGTAATAAGTAATGTATATAAGGATTATACAGCTTAATTATGTGAAGTCAACTAAATATTAGTCTGATGGTCGCAAATAATCCCAAGTATCTTTTCTTCTTAATCTATCATTTTTTACATTAACAATAGAGCCAATATATCCGTGCATTGGATCAAGAATATTAATCTGCCCAGAACTAGTGGTGTACCTAATCCAGGCATGTCCACCGTAGCCTCTTCTGTATTCTGCCGTATTTCTATCTATTGAAACTTTTCCTCCTAATAACCCTTCTAAAATCATTCTTTCTATAATTACTCCAAGCACTAAGGCTCTATGTCTACAAACGCCTATGCCATCTTTTACAAAATGATCAACATTGACTTTTTTATCTTGCTCCCAACCGTTTCTCTCTACGTAAACATCTGTCATCTGTGGATCAATTATTGACATTTCTTCTTGTACTATTTGCAGAGCTGCTCTAAGTAATCCAGGTTTATCATCATGATCATTTTTGTGGTAAGTCATTTTACCGGTTTTATCATATTCCTCCCAATCAACACATGTGTTTAGAATCTTTAAATACATTGCTTGAATATTTGGTGAATGCTCCCAATCAACAACTAAAGCCTCTCTTTCTATTTCTCCTAAATATACTCCACCGTTGATTCTTGAATCCCTTCCTATTATTGGACGATTAAGATATCTACTTCTACTATCAAAGGTCTCAGGTGATAGTCTTTGCAATATTGGCAGGTACTTCCCAATAATAGAACCTAGCGGTCTCTCAAGTTTTCTCTCATTTGAAAGACGCTCATTTACGAATGTAGTTTTGTTCCACCCTTGTGGTTTTTCTTTTAAAAAAGGTAACTTCATAATAATTATGTCAATAAGTAAATTTAGTTAATTCAATACATCAGGACGCCAAGTTTATTAATTAATATGTAGTTATTCTAAAGATAAACTATTTACGTAATTCTCCCCTTCTTCCAAAATAATAAACTTATTCTCCACTTTAGCTACTTTACCTTCTTCAATATTTTCCTTGTTATACATTGCAAAATACTTAGACTTTAACTCCTTACCCAGTTTAACACTTATAAATTCGATATCTTTGATAGAAGAAGAATCAATTTTATTTAATTTTAAGTAAAGTAAAATCCATAAAATACGATCGCTCCCACTTTTTAAATCTTTATACTTAATATTCACGCCTTTAATACTGCCTGTAATTGGTACAGATTTTATTAAACTATTTAGTTCAGCTCTTTCAGTTAATCCACGCACTCTCTTCTTTTTAAAAATAGTAGATTCATTAATACTTTGTTTATAAACCATATTCTCTAATTCTTTGGCAGTTTTTGCAGTTGTAATGTAGCTATCTGAATCCTTGAGCTTAAAGATGACTCCACGCTCAACGCAAATATTTAAATCTCTTTTAAAGTTCTCAGGCATTTTTGAATTTGTCTGTTCAAACAAGTTTTTAATTTCATCTTCAGAAAATGGCTGTTCATTCTTCTTTGTATTTAAGTAATTTGCAAAAACAGTAAACTTCTCAACATTTGACTTAGGTTGATACCTTTCTAAAATATTTATCAATTCTTTTGTATCATTTACACTAGTTTGTGGTTTACTTTTGTCTTTCTGATTGTTAACAATTAAAGGTTTATTTTCCGTACTTAGATGTGAAATTATAAAACCTGCGTCTAGTAACGAAATGTCGTACTGAAAGATAAAGCTACCATCGCTATTTTTTATAATAAGGTGAATATTCTCCAAGTTTTAATTATAAATGTTAACTTAGATTATATTATTATTGGTAAAGTGACAAGCTGTTTGTATTTTAAATTTACACCAAGAGTACTTACTGTCTAAAAGTTATTATTAAATATGGTTTAGATTTAATACATTGGTAATGTTGGTTAATAAAAAAATACTTAGCAAATATTATTAAAGTTCGTGAAACACTTATCTGGTTTTACACATATGTAAATTTATTGGCAGGTAAGGAGAATTCAAAAGGTATGCTTAAGCCGTACTTATATTTGATCACACCAATCAATTGCTAAAACCTTTTATGACAAGCAATACAACCATGAATGCTGCAAATTTAGTCCACTATATATATCCACATGTACAAAATCAAAAATAAGCTGATATAATCAATTCAATCAAGAAGTTATTCACATATAAACATTCCCTATATACTAATAATTTCTACTTATTAAAATATAATTAGATTATGAAGATCACCTTAAACCATTCAAAACTAGCAAAGTCACTACAGTACGCATCAAGAGCAGTCAGTACTAAACCAAATATTCCTGTATTATCAAATGTCTTACTGGATGTATCTAATACAGACATCAAGTTGTCAGCAACCAATCTGGATATGGGTATTAACATGTGGATACCTGGAAAGGTAGATGAAGAAGGAAGTACAACAGTATCTGCTAAATATATAGCAGATTTTGTTGCTGCATCTGCTTCTGATAAAGTAGACATAGAATCCAAAGACAATTCATTAGTAGTTAAAACGTCAAAATCAAAAGCGAATTTTGCAACCATTCCAAGTAATGAGTTCCCACCATTACCTCCAACACCAGAAGAACCAATATTCACTATTTCTTCTTCTGAACTAATTATCTCTATGGATAAAGTTTTATTTTCCTGCTCAACAGATTACAGTGCAGGTAAAATTCAACAAACAGGAGTTTTATTTGAATTAACTGATGGTAGTGATGACGAAATTGCATTTATAGGATTAGATGGTTTTAGGCTTTCTAAAAGAACAGCAAAGATAACCGGATTAAAAAAGGAAATAATGACAAGTCAGATTATTGTTCCAGCAAGATACATGGCTGAAGTTGTAAAAATATTACAGGATTACTCAGATGTGGATACAGTTAATGTATTTATAACAGACAATAAATCTCAAATTATATTTAAATTTGAAGATGTTGAAATTAGTTTAAGACTAATTGAAGGACCTTATCCAGACTATAAAAGAATAATGCCGGACTCTTTTAGTTATACTTTCGAAGTAAAAAGAAGTGATTTAGAAGAAGGTATTAAAGTTGTGAATACTTTTGCTAGGAGTAATTTATCTAGTAAAACATTATTTGACTTTGATATTGAAAAGAATGCTATTAAATTAAGATCTTCTGTTGCAGAAGTTGGAGAAAACGAAACTGTTATTGAAGTTTCAGCAGTGGACGGTTCAGGGGATTTGAATTCAGCTTACAATTTAAGATACTTACAGGATTTAGTAGGACATATAAAAGGGGAAACTTTAAAGTTTGAAACAAAAGGACCTTTAAGTGCTTCTATTTTCAAAGATAAAGCCGATGGAAAATATATTCATATACTAATGCCTTTAAGAAGAGATGTCTAAGTTTAAGGGCGGGTTTGATTCCCGCCTTAATTTTAACTAAACTGAAATATGTCTTTAAATCTCTCGTTTATAAAATTTAATGATTCTTTGGCTGATATTTGGGAATCAATCAATAACTCTGCAAATTCCTCTTTTTTAACATCATTAGATTGGATTAATTTTCAAAAAACTTTAGGTAAAGAAGTTCAATTATTTTTAATTAAAAACAACGATGAGTTTGTAGGTAACTTTTATGTTGAGATTTTTAGAAGAAAAATTGCTAAATATGCCTATTCTCCTTACGGACCTGTAATTGATTTTAGTAAATTTAACCCAAATAAATTTAAAGATTTATTCTCACAAATTAAAACCTGGCAAATTAATTTTGCAAAAGATAATAATTTAAATTGTTTTAGAATGGATCCTTTAGTAACTGCAGATAGATTAAACGATTTGTTAGATTTAGGATTTGAAAAGTCTATGGCTCCAACTCAGGCTAAATATGTTTGGCAAATTGATATAACAAAAGAAGAAGAACAATTGTTAGCCGAAATGAAAAAAGTAGCCAGATACAATATTCGTAATTCTGCAAAAGCTGGCATTCTAGTTGTAAAAGCTCAAACTGTAGAAGATGTAAAAGAATTTTTTAATATTTTAAACTCAACAACAAAAAGACATGACTTTGCTAGTTTTAGCGAATCTTACTTTCTAAAACAGTTTGAAGCATTAAATAATTCAATATTTAATTTGTATTTAGCAAAATTAGATAACCAGTTTGTATCCGCAGCTCTAGTAAATAATTATAACCAGACAGGTTATTACTCCCACGGTGGTTCTTTAAACAATAAAGAACTTCAAAAATATGGAGCATCGTATTTACTGCATTGGGAAGTTATTAAAGATTTAAAACAAAGAGGATTTAAAACATATAATATGTGGGGAATAGTCCCTGAAGAAAAACAAGTAAATAATGGAATGCAAGGAGTATCGGATTTTAAAAAAAGATTTGGTGGGATGGAAATTGATTATGTAGGTGGTCTTGATGTAAAAGTAAATGCAATGTATACATTACAAAGGTTATCGGAGCAATATATTTATAGAAACGACAGATACTAATATGAATTTTCTTCAATCTGAACAATGGTATAAAACAAAGTTAGACTTAGGTAATAAGTCTTTTAGGGTTGGGGAATATTTTTTTCAAACCACAAAAATTCCATATTTAAATAAATATATTGGCTACATGCCAAGGGTAGACTTAAATAAATTAGATTTAAATGAATTAGTATTAAAGGCAAAAGAAGCTAATTGTGTGTTTGTAACTATCGATCCTGAAAATCTAAAAGTAGATTTAGATTCACTCACTTTGTTAAAAGGTAAAAACTTAAATGCAAGTTATGGTTTGCCAATTCATTTACAAAATACTGTAATGATTAATTTAGAAAAGTCAGAAGAAGAACTTTTAGCAGAGATGAAACAGAAGACAAGGTACAACCTAAAGCTTGCGCAAAAAAAGGGCGTGAAGGTGGTTATTTCAAATCAAGAATCAGACTTGGCACTATTTACCAACCTATACTTAGAAACGATCAAAAGACAAAAGTATGCAGGTAGAAGCTCTAAATACTTAAAAAAGGTTTGGAATAACTTTAAGGGTAATGTATTTATTGCAGCAGCTTATTTTGAAAACACTGTACTAGCAAGTTGGTTTGTTATTGCATGCGACAAAACTTTAACTTACGTTTACGGTGGTTCTTCTGAAGAATACAAAAATCTAATGGCTCCCTACTTGCTTGAATGGGAGTTATGCAAATATGGAAAAGAACACGGTTTTAAATATTTAGATTTGTTCGGAATTAAAAAGGATTTAAGCGATGGTTATTCAAGATTCAAGAATGGATTTACTCCTGAGATTGTTGAATTTGCAGATACAGTTGATTTAATAATCGACCCAAGTTTGTATTCAATTCTAAAATTAGCTTATAAAGTACGCAACGTAGCTAAGCTCTAAACTATATCAACTAACCAAGCTGCTACCCAACCCGTACTTCCCCCCCCTAAATCAATTTTATAAAATCCATCTTCATTTTCTTCTAAAACAATATATCTTCCACCGGAGTCCACCCTTCCTATCTCGTCAGCGGCAGTAGAAGGCTCTTCTCTTACTCTCAAAAAGTTAGTTTCTGTTTCTCTAATTTGAATAATTTTTTTATCACCTCTTTGAACGTTAATTTTAATTTGAAATGTATCGGAATTTAAATTGCCACTTCCGATTAGTTTAATTTTAAAATCTTCGGTCTGTTCACCGGCAAATAAAGGTGCCTTTACCTTAAATGGAATTTCAATTGTCTGATCAACTTTAAAAGTCTGACTTTCGTCTATTGCTGGAAATTGTGATTGGGAAAGCCACACATTATTTAAGTAGAATTTACTCCCAGATCCATCAGATTTTTCTGCTACCAAAAAGTTTGAATCTCCAATATAAATATTTGTAGGACCTTTGTTAGTTATAGAGATTTTTCCATCGGTTTCCTGACCAATAATAAGATCGGGAGAAACAATTGAAGTTGCTGTAACAGCAATATTATATTCCCTTTGTCTAGGTGAATAATTAGGTTTAATAGAATCTATTATTGAACTTAAACCATTACTCCAAAGTCCAAATACATCAGTTTTCTCTAAAATTACCTGATTATTACTACTCTGTTTAGTAAATTTAAGACCGCTCACCGATACATTATCTAAGTTGATTCCATTATTATTAACAACATCTAGTAATATTGAACTAAGTCCAGATTTGGTTTCTTCGCTAAACGATGTGGCATTTGCTTGAGTTAAATAACCGATAACTATTGTATTGTCATTTACATTTTTTATATTTAGAACTCTATCGTCTGAACTTTCACTATCGTATACATTACCTTTACTATCTATTAAATAGTGATAAGGCAAAGTTGGGTAACCTAATCTTTGAACTGTGTAGTAATAAATTCCTTTAATCCAACTTTCTTCAGTAAGTCTTACTTGAGTAGGCATAAATATTGGAACTACTAATACCTTAGAGGGTAAACCTACATCGTAAAGTGCTTTAAAAATTGAAGTGTCTAACCCTAAATCTGCTACATTTTTAATATCTAATGCGTAAAGATTTAAAGGAGATAATAAAGATATTGTTAGTAAAGCTATCGCAAATTTTTGCATATTCTTATTTTACATTATTAGACCAATCACTTACAGAGATATTTAAGTGTTACAAAGTTGCTAAGTAAAGTGTTAAGGCTGACTTTTCTTCGATTGCCCCAGACTTTATTGCAAAGTCCAAATCAAAAAGTCTTTTTATAAGAGTTTTAACCTCTTGAAAAGTAAAGTTTCTAGCTTTTTCTGCAGTCTTTTTTATTATAAATGGTGGAAGTTTTAATTCAGAAATGTCTCTTTCACTTTCTTTAACATACTTATAATGGGAAATCATTTTAAGCTCCCTGTTAAGCATACTAATTAATAGTTGAGAGTTATCCTCGTACTTAGTAATTTTTTCAAACTCAAGTAAAGCCTTTAATTTATTTTTATTGCCAAAATAATCTAGGAATTTCCACATATCTCCTTTTATATTAAACCCCATTACTTCTTCCAACATGGCTTCTGTTAGTGCTTTAGCTTTTTTTACTTTTAAATAAATAACCAACTTATCTAATTCTCTAATTACGCTAAATTTATTAAATTGTAATCTTTCAAACAAAAAACTCACTAAAGGAGTTGTTAAGCTAATTCCCTTTTCTTTAGCCTTAACAGATATCCAATTTTTCATTTCCCCTTCTTTAGGTAAATCAAAACTAAATAGTAGTTTACTTTCATTTATTTTTTTTATTAATTTTAATTTTGAGTCTACCTTAGTATCTTGCCAAATTACTATTTCAAATTGACTTAACTTTTCAAAATTCTCTGCAAAATATTCAATAAATTTTTTATTATTTATTAATCTTTTTAATAACAAAATGCCTGAAGCAGTAAACATACCTACTCCATCAAGTAATTGAAGAATATAGTTAATATCAGTTAACTCATCGGCATTTACAATATTTACTTGTGAATTCGTTTTTGCGGCTAGATTTTGGGCTGTTGTTAAACTTCTATTAAAACTTTCGTAATAATCTTCCCCACTAAATAAATAAATCATTGTTGGAATAAATTCACATTAATATCAGCTGTAATTTCAATGATTCCCTGCTTTAACTCAACGGACTTTACACTTATATTTTTCGAATTGAATAAGCTAGTCAGAATACTTAAAGGAGTTTGATTAGAATCGTTTGTATTAATGTTTAGCAGCGAGTAAATACCATTTGTAGCAGTTTTATTAATAAAATCAGGTAACGCAACTTTCCCTGTCCCAATCCTAGAAATTTCTAGTGTACCGTCATCTTTACTATTAATATTAACTATTCCATACATTGGTTTCGCTGGTAAGGTATTGTCTAAGTACCAGTAAATTGTGAATTGATTCGTAATTACCTCAACTGTTAAATCTTTTAGTTGAGGAGCTTTATCTCTGATTAAAGTTGTAACCTGGTCCTGTGTTAAATCAATTTTTACTTCACCAATATTACTTATTTGACTGTTTATTGAGTCTTGTAACGTACTTAAATCTTGTTGCTTATACTTTGGAGCTTCTACGCCATCGTTCATAAAAGACACAACTTCGCTCCATATAAAGGGGGGTTTATTGATTAAAATATATGCAAGACCTGCAATAATTAAAGCAATAAATATAAAACATCCGCAGCCCAAAGTCCTGCATCCGCAACCACAGCCTATATTAGAACATCCCCTATCTTTATCTCGGTATTCAACAACAACCCTTTCTTTAATTATTTCTTTTTGTGGTTGTTCCACAGGGGTTGATGAAACGTTAATAATTGGAGTAAATTTTTTTGATGATTGCTTCAGAGTATTCTCTTTATTTTCTGGATCCCTACTTAGAACTTCCATAATTGAAGGTCGGTTTTTTGGTGTATTATTATCCATAAAGAAAATCTAAAATATTTAGTTAAAGTATATCAGAATTTTATTAAATGAAGCGTGTAGTAATATTATTGGCTTTAGGTATCTTTTTGCTTTTTGTAGCAAGATACTTTGTTATCAACTTTTCACCTTTCAACTTAGCTCAAATTCAACATTTAGTTGAAGCCAACAATATAAAACCGGGTGAATGGGATTCGCTCAATAATTCTATACAAATACTAATAGATAAGAATCAAATTTTAAATTATTTATCTAATAATGCTTATATAGCATCATCCATTTTTGTTATTGGAGTTCTTTGTTTATTCATTGGGATCCATTTAGTAATTGATAAATTCTTTTTCAAAAACTTTTACGAAAAAGCTTCTGTTTTTGATGCAGTAAGGCGAGGAATGCTTTTGTGTGTGGGAATATCTTTAACTGTTTATCTAAAGCTATATGGCTTAGATATTCAAACAATTTTACTAATAGATATTTTAATATTTGCGATAGAAATTCTCTTCTTCTTTTATGTTAAACCCCATCTAAAATCTGGGGTTGGTAAAGTTGCTGAATTTAATAAGAAAGTTATTGGCGAAATTACCCCTAAGCAATAATTTGTACCCTGCTACATTGTCCATTAGCTAGTAAAATTAATAAACTCCATCAATTTAATTTTCACTTTTAAATTATGGAAAAAAACAAAATACTAATTGCTGAGGACGATAAATCATCAAATTTTTTTGTAAAAAGATTTTTAGAAAACAAGAATTTTGAAGTACTATCGTGCATAGATGGTGAGGAAGCAATCAAACTATCTCGAAAACAAGATTTTGATTTGGCAATCATAGATTTATTTTTACCAAAGTTTAACGGCATAACAGTTTTAAGAAGGCTCCGGGATAAAACAGGTAACTGCCCTGTAATAGTGATGACCGATACGCACTCCGAAGCAAATGAAATAGAAACATATAAATCAGGTGCAAATCTAATACATACTAAGCCCATAAACTACAATGTTCTTGAGGCACAGGTAAATTCATTGATTAAAATAAAACAAAAGGAAAACTTTATAGAAGTTGGGGATATTTATCTTAATCCCAAAATTAGATTATGTATAAAAAATAATAAGGAAATTTACTTAACTTATAACGAATTTAATTTAGCCTATTTGCTTTTTAGTAATAAAGAAAAAATATTTTCCAGAGAGGAGTTATTATGCAGAAGATTAGATGAATCTGTAACATCAGGTGCTGTGGACACTCTAATTAGTAGATTAAGAGCAAAGCTTGGAACCTACAACAATAAAGGTGTCATCGAAACTGTTGTTAAATCAGGTTTTAGAATTAGTCTTGAGTATTAGGAATTAAAAAATATTTAAAGTTCTCAGGCATTACTTTAGTAATACTTTCACCGCCTACAAATAGAGCCGTAGCCCAGGAATCTGATTCTATAGCAGTTGGTGCTTGAACATAAACAGTTGAGTATTTATTTTGAGGTTTTCCAGTTTTAGGATTTATTAAGTGGTGAAATTGTTTAAATTTTCTTGCCCATGAACCTGAGCCCGCAATAGATTCATTCTCAAGTTTTACTTGCCCCACTACCTCTTTTTCCCCCGCTTTATTTATACCAAGTAAATCAATTAACCAGAGTTCATCTTTTTCATTTTTACCTTTTACTCTAATATCTCCACCAGCATCAATTAAAAAGTTGTCAAACTTATTTAGTTTCTCAAATGCACAATCAATTGCATAACCTTTACCTACTCCACCTAAATCAAGTCTTTGATTTTCCACTAACTTAACTTTTAGATTATCTTTATCTAGTTCGATTTGTTTAAAGGATGGCCTTTCTTTTGCCATTTTTTGAACCATTGCATCTAGCTCTGGTTTTTCTAATTTAGAAAAATCGTAATTTTTATCGTAACCATAAGTTTCTAAAAAATCAATTACAGTTGGGTCAAATGCTCCACCAGTTTTTTCTGCCAAAGTAAGCATGTAGTCAATTAGGTAACTGAACTCGTTAGAAATGTTAATCCATCTACCCTGTTGTCTATTTAAATTTGATAATTCACTAGTTTCGGCAAATCTTGTATAAGTCTTAACTATACGATCAAACTCACTAAAGCCATCTTCCATCGCATTTAAAATTTCAACAGTTGATTCGCCATTCTGCACCACTTTGAAAGTGATTACCGTTTTCATGAATTCCTTCTGTTTAACTATTGTGTTCATTATGATTATAAAATTTGTACAATACCTTAGCTCAATCCACTCAAATATACTATGATATACTTTTAAAAGCATTATCTTTTAAAAAGCACTTATGCATGAACTTCCAAAACTACCATTTTCATTTGATGCATTAGAACCACATATTGATGCAAAAACAATGGAGATACACTACTCTAAGCACCATCAGGCTTATGTAAATAACTTAAGTGTCGCACTTGAAAAACATCCCGATTTAAAGGATAAAACTCTCGAGGAATTATTAATTAATACATCAACTTTGCCCGAAGATATAAAGCAAGTCGTAATAAACAATGCGGGTGGACATTATAATCATACATTTTTCTGGCATATTCTAGGATTAGAAGGTCCAAAGGAACCATCAGGAGAATTAAAAGAAGCTATTAACGATGTGTTTGGTAGCTTTGAAGCATTTAAACAACAATTTACCGAAGCAGCTACAAAAAGGTTCGGAAGTGGTTGGGCATGGTTAACTATAGATGCAGATGGCAAATTAGAAATATGGAGTGCACCAAACCAAGATGCACCAATTATGCAAGGTAAAAGACCTGTGCTAGGCTTGGATGTTTGGGAACATGCCTATTATTTAAAGTACCAAAACAGAAGACCTGAGTATATTGAGGCATTCTGGAATGTAATTAATTGGGATGAAGTTAACAAGCACTTTATTAGAAAAGAAATTTAATGTATTTAGTATTACCAGGTTTCTCATTAAAAAATAAAAGTGAAGCAGAGGCGGTTGCCTCTGCTTTAACCTCAAAAGGTAAAGAGGTTTATATGCACGAATGGAGACATTGGGCTAACGGGGATTCTAATATTCTGTTTGCTAATCGAGCAAATATTAATAATTATTCAATCGAGTGGGATCCCCAGGAAGAGATAAAAATAATAAAAGCACATATTACTGAACCTGTTAATATTATTGCTAAGTCTATTGGAACTTATATTGCTAGCGCTCTACTTTTAAGTACTAAAGTAGAGAAATTATTGTTAATGGGAATACCTATAAGAGATTTATCCCCAGAGGAATTAGATGTTTACTACAATTTAGGTAAGCTAGAGAAATTTAATGTTATTCAAAATCTTTACGACCCTCACGGTGCTGCAACTCAAGTAGATGCATTGTTAACAGGGCAAAATTATACAATGTATACAAAGCAGTCTGACGACCACTCTTACCCATACACGGAAGACATTCTTTCATTAATGGAAATTTCCTAATACTCTAGGTTATAATCCATTATGCAAAAACTTGATTCAATAACAACATTGGCGATAGATACCTCCTGCGATGAGACTTCTGTTGCAGTAGTAAAAGGAAGAAGTATTCTTTCTAGTATTATGCCTTCACAAATGGAATACCATGCTAAATTTGGAGGTGTTGTACCATCTTTGGCTAAACTGGCCCATGCAGAAAGAATTGATAATGTAGTTGCTCAAGCATTAAATAAATCAGGTTTGACTATGGGGCAAATAGATACAATCTCAGTAACATATGGTCCTGGCTTAGCAATGGCTTTAGAAATTGGTTTAGGAAAAGCTAAGGAATTAGCTAAAACGTACAGTAAACCACTACTGGCCATAAATCATATGGAAGGTCATTTACTTTCCAGTTTGACTTACCCAAATACACAAAATCCTAAAATATTTGAACCTGAATTTCCCGCCATTGGATTTTTAATTTCTGGTGGCCATACAGAAATTATTTATGTAAAAGATTTTGGAGATTACCAAAAAATTGGAGAAACAGTAGATGACTCATGTGGCGAAGCCTACGATAAGTGTGGAAGAATATTAGGATTTGGCTACCCTGCGGGTCCAGTAATTTCTAAGTTTGCAAAGGAAAATAGAAAAAACTTTGAATTTAAAATTGTAAAAGATAACTTATCGGTTAATGTTCAAAGTACAAATAAATTGAATGGAAAGATTTATGAATTACCTATAGCTATGGCTAACTCAGGTAACTTAAAATTTAGTTATTCAGGGCTTAAAACTGCATTTAAACATTTAGTTGAGTCTATTAGTGGGACCAAACTAAATCATCAAAAAGAAATTGAAGGAGAAAATAATTTAAGCAAAGAAGAAGTTATTGAGCTTTGTGTATTATTTGAAGCAGCAGCAATCGAGCAGTTAAAAGTTAAATTAAATAAAACTTTAAAGGATTATCCCGCGAAGCAACTTTGGTTAGGTGGTGGTGTTATTGCGTCTGCTAGATTACGAAGTGAATTAAGAAGCATTGCAAAAACCTTTAAGGTTGAAACCCTCTACCCTTACACAAAAAAGTTAACAGGAGATAATGCTGCAATGATTGGTTTAGTAGCTAACTATAAAACAGCAAGGATAGGTTTAGAGAACTTAAAACATAATCCTGACAACTTAATTTATACTAAAGATTTTGACAAGCTAGATAGGGTTCCAAGTTTATCTTTGTAATATCTTCGTAAGTTTTTCTTTCTAGAATAAAGCATATTAATTAAACATATGCTCGCAAAACTATACACTGCATCTTTAAAAGGATTGAATGTAGAAATTATTGATGTAGAAGTTGACTACAGAAAAGGTACAAACTTTTTTGCCATTATTGGACTAGCCGATAAATCTATTCAAGAATCGAAGGAAAGAATTCCATCAGCTATAAAAAACTCAGGCTTCAGTTTTGTGCCAATGCAAATAATTATTAACCTAGCTCCGGCTCAATTTATAAAAACGGGTTCTGGTTATGACTTACCACTTGCAATAGGTTACTTGCTTGCATCAGAACAATTAAATTTTGATTCCACAAATAAACTCTTTCTAGGTGAACTTTCTTTAAACGGTGATCTTAAGGCTATAAATGGAATACTTCCAATTTTAATGGAAGCTAAAAAGAAAGGTTTCGATTCCTTTTTTATTCCATTTGAGAATGCTAAGGAGGCATCTTTAATTTCTAATATAAATATTTACCCTGCAAGGAACTTAAAGGAGATTGTAGATCACTTTACGGGGTGCCTTATTAGCACATATAAAAATAGTCAGAAAATAAAAGTACCAAAAGACGAAACACTTAACTTTAGCAGTATTTTAGGGCAAAATTTAGCAAAAAGAGCCTTAGAAATATCAGCAGCTGGTGGTCATAATTGTTTATTAAACGGAAGCCCCGGCTCAGGAAAAACAATGTTAGCAAAGGCATTTAAAAGCATATTGCCTCAAATGAATTTAGATGAATCTTTAGAGGTTACAAAAATCTATAGTGTTGCAGGAATTTTAAATAAAGATAATCCTTACCTAGTTAATCGACCGTTTCGATCCCCGCACCATACTATTTCACATATTGCTCTAGTTGGTGGTGGTACACAATTGCGTCCAGGAGAAATAACATTAGCCCACAATGGAGTTTTATTTTTAGACGAATTACCTGAATTTGAAGTTAGATCAATTGAAACATTGCGACAGCCACTCGAAGATAAAGTAATTACAATATCGAGATCTACTGGAACAGTGGAGTACCCAGCAAATTTTACATTGTTATCGGCAATGAATCCTTGTAAGTGCGGCTACTTTGGGGATTCAAACAAAGAATGTATTTGTACCAGTAAACAGATTCAAGATTACAAAAAAAGAATATCAGGACCAATTATAGATAGATTTGATCTTCAAGTATGGGTAGATAAAGTTGAATATGAACAACTAAATTCGAGTGTTAAAGCAGAAAGCTCATCTTTAATTAGTCAAAGAGTTCGCACTGCTCGTAAAATCCAACAAGAGCGTTTTGAATCAACTAAGTATAAACAGAATTCCCAAATTCAATCAGATGACATTAACAAATTTATAGTTTTAAATTCAAAAGCAAAAAGTATTCTTAAGAAAGCAAATGAGAGATTTAATTTCTCTGCGAGAAGTTATTTTAAAATACTTAAAGTCGCGAGAACAATTGCAGATCTTAAAGGTTCAATTAATGTTTCAGAAAAAGATATTTTAGAAGCTTTAACCTTTAGGTTCAGTTCTCAATAATACTAAAAAATTCTTTCTGATTATTTTTAATATGATGATAGACTCTATCAGCAATTCGTTTAGCATTTTTAAAATCGATAAAACCTACATCATTTGCATTGTAAATAATTTCGTAATCTGGCTTATGAATTGTTTGGGTAATATCATAAAGCCGATATTGAACCATTCGATATGTGTCAAATGCTTCTTTTAAGGGATTTTTAGAAAATTTTAATTTCTTTTTCAAATTAAAACCACAACCAATTATAATTTCGGCTCCCATTGAATTGAACAACTCATTAGAATAGTCAAAAAGGAAATCTCCATCGATTATATATTTTTTTTCCTTTCAAAAAGTATGGGGTAGGAACTACTTTCGACAAGTGCATCAAGTAAATTTCCTTTTTGTATATATTCAAGTTTACCTGTTTTTAAATTAGATGCCATCGCAATGAACTTATTCTCCATATCTTCTATCTTGAGACTCCGCATATCATCGCCAGCAAAATTTATAAGTGCTTTCTCTACTTTATTCTTGGATACCAGTGATTTAAAACTAATAATGTTGTTAAAATCTATTAAAGAAGTAAACCTTAAATTTTGAAATCCATGTAATATTTCTTCCCAAGAATATTCCAAGGCATAAGCAGCGCTAATCATAGAACCTGAGCTTGAGCCAGCGTAAATAACAGGGTGCAAATTTTCCTCCTGTAGGAAACGTACTAGACCAATTGCCCCAGCTCCTTTGGCCATACCACCTCTAAAACACACCGCAAAAGTCTTCATATTAAAGTTTAACTACAATTACCCATTCACCTTTAATAGTTATTTTACTTAATTCACCAATACATTCATAGATTGTTCCTCTTATAATCTTTTGAAACTTTTTAGTAAGGTCATTGCATAGTGCAACTTTGGCATCCGGATATTTTTTAGCAATCATTTCTAATGTTTTTTTAATTCTGTAGGGAGACTCATAGTAAAGCATTGTAAATTCTTTTGCGCTTTCTACTGCTCTTAAAACTTTAGATTCCTGTCTTGGCAAGAATCCTAAAAAACAGAATTTATCTGTAGGTAGTCCTGATAATACTAACGCAGTATCTACAGCAGTTGCCGAAGGTAAAACATCAATTTCTATATCATGTTTTAAACATTCATCAACTAATCTATACCCGGGGTCTGATATTGCAGGCATTCCGGCATCACTCATTAGGTAAACGTCTACTCCACTTTTTATTATTTCGATAATTTTTTTAGATGCATTTTCGTGATTTTGTTCTCTGTAGCTTATTAATTCGGGCTTATTTTCAAAGTTAATATCAGGAAATATAGTTGAGTATCTTTCTTTTACAATAGACTTTATTTTTAAGTAGTTTCTAGTATCTTCGGCAGCAATGTATGGCGCATTGAACAAAGAGTAAAGAACTCTTAATGTAATGTCTTCAATATTGCCCAAAGGTAATCCAACCATAATTAACTTACTCATACTGAGATGATATCATAGCCTGTAGATATAATCGTATTTGTAAAGTTAATTAGAATGAGAAAAGCCTTTAATGCCTATAGTGATTTACTAGATAACCCACGAGAAGATATAAGAATATTAGCATTACGAAATGATATCCTTTCTATTGCAGATAGTATTCAAATTGAAGATTATGACAATATAGATGACAGGTTAGACGAAGTCCTATCAAATTTACCTGAAACTGTAACTCTTGATTTGCAAAGGATACTTGAACAAGTTAATGAGTGCAGTTGGGATGAGCTGTACGTAAAATTTTCAGAACTTGTAACTTTAGTTGACAGTTCGTTCATGTTTTTGAATGATGGTGGTATTGCCGAGGAAATGGATAAAGGTACTATAAATGAAAATCTTACAAATAGGACCAAGATGGATAGGGAAAGTTTGGAAAGCAAACAGGAGCTACGAATAGATTGTAAATTACCCACCATAATTCTTTGCTATTTACTTAAAAGGAAGACAAATTTAATACAGAGGGGTATTGAAGTTAGTATCTGCCTAAGAACTTTAAATAAAGCTCCTCATTATGTTAGCCTTAACGCCCATCCTGCAGTCTTAGTTAGTATTAAAGATCCAATTAAGTTTAGAGAAGCTAATAATAGTAATGGCACAAATGACTCAGAAGCAGATTCTTTAAAGGCAATTAGAGTTGACTTTAATGGGTCTAAACAGCCACCAGTGCAAGTAACAAGAGTAATTGGAAGCACTAGTATTTATACATATGAATTACCCTCTGGGCAATTGGAGTACTTAGTCTTAGATTCGCTATATCTTATTAGCGAATTAGCAAGAATTTATAGTTTTTTAGTTAGGGAGGTGCGTAGACATGCTTTCACCTCCAAGGCAGAAGAAAATGATTCGATTGAAAGGATTAAGAGGATTTACAAATATGAATGCGGGAAGATTATAAAAAAGTATTAATGCTTAGTTCTGCTAATCCACAGGCTTCATTCTTATTGAATAGTTATATGGATAGTCTTACAGAAAGAGAAGAAAAGACTTGGGATGATTTAACACAGGATTAATTTAGATATTAGAATCTTCTTCTGTATTAGGTAAAGGTTTTTTATTAGTTAGGCTCTCAATTAAAGATAAATACTCTGGGAATATTGCCTCCCATGTAAAATCTTTTGCAGCTTGAATATTGTTCTTTCTTATTTTTTGAGTTAATTTAAAGTCATTTATTAATTCAGTTAGAATTTCTGTTAATTTATCTATATCGGTATAGTCATAAATATAACCATTTTCCCCTTGTTTGATAATAATTTCTGCTGCCTCGTTTTGAAAGGTTGTAATCAAAACATTTCCTTTGGCCATTGCTTCCACTAAAGTAATACCAGTAGCTTCCCAGTTACTTGGCAATATGTTAATTTCAGATTCTTCATAAAATATTCTGTCTCTTTCTTCATCAGTTGGTGAAAATATAAATTTAACATTTTCACTCAAATCGTAGTTATCCACCATTTCATTTAATTTAGGGGTGTAGTTTCCTGCTCTACCCATAATCCAAAATTCAAACCTCCTACTATTTAAACCTTTCTCTTTAATATTATGAACAGCCTCAATCACATTATGAATTCCTTTGTACCATTCGTGTCTGTTTAAATATGTAATTACTACCTTATCTTCTTCAGTATGCTCATGAATAGTTTCCTCAATATAATTTACGTCAATTCCATTAGGGAGTATAAATATTTTACTTGGATTAATTCCATATTCTTTAGTCATCCACTCAACTTGTTTTGGATTCACAGCAATTACCACATCGTATAACCAGGGGATAAATAGTCTAAGAACAGCGGTATATGCTTTTTTTGCAAACCCTCTATGTCCCTCTGTATTATTAACTGCCATAAATGGTCCGTGGGGAGTTACAATAAATTTAGTGTTTTTACCTGAGACTATCTTTTTAATAACCAAACACACCTCTCTCCATAAAAACCCAATTCCCGAAGAGTGTATTACATCAAACTTATTATTTAATAAGTAAGGTAGCAACCCTGGGTAAAAGCCAGCATAAAGCTGTTCATTTAATGACCAGTGTCTAATAATATTCATGCCTTCGAAAATTTCTGTTTTTGTTAGTTTTTCGTTTCTAAATTTAACATTTGTTGTAACAACAGTTACATCATTACCTTGTTTTGCCATTCGGGAAGCTAAGGCGTAAGTATTTTGTTCAGCCCCTCCCTTAAAAGGGTGGAATCTTTGAATAACGTAGGCAATTTTAATCTTTTCCATATATTTGGCTTAACGACAAAGAAAGTTTAGCAATTTATCAGTAGATAATCAAAGATTGACTAATACTGGCTTAAAAATTCAATAAAGGCAGTATAAATTTCTTTTACATTAAAGGGGTAATTTACTTCCCCTCTGTTACCTTCAGGACTTAGAAAAGGTGAATCTGTTTCAAAAAATATACCTTTTTTATAAAAGAATTCAGGTTCTACATCTGAATTTACTTTGCCCATTAATTTTTTATATACCTTACGCAGGTTTTCAGCGCTTTTAAATGTGGATATGCCATTCACTCCTAGTCCATTCCCTGAATCTATAATAGCTTTGGCTTGTTCATAACTTCCTGTAAATGAGTGGAAAACTCCTTTTGATTGATTAGTTATAGATTTTAGGACATCTAAACACTCTGTTTCCGCTCCTCTGGAGTGTATTGTTAATGGTAAGTTAAACTCCTCTGCTAATTCTAAATGCGCAATGTATAGTAGTTTTTGCAAATTTATGGATTTTTGTTTAGTTTGTTTATCTAACTCTTTAGTCCAGTAAAAATCCATTCCAGTTTCCCCTATTCCTATAATGCTGTCTTTAGACTCTAAATAGATTCCTTTAAGCTCTTCTTTTATTGAATCTATATCTTTTTGAGTTAGATCTAGGCCCATAAAGCGCTCAGGGTTTGGAATAACCTCTTGTGGATCTACACCAATAAAGCTTTTTACATAGGAATTTGATTCTTTCTCAAGGCTTTGAACCTGTTTAGAGGTTTCTAGGTCTGTAGAAACGTTTAATAATAATGTTAGACCAGCCTCTTGCGACTTTGTTATAATATCCTTTGTAGATAAGGGATACTCTCTGAAAATCATGTGGCAATGGGAGTCATAAAGACCAGTTTTAGGCATTAAATCACTAATGTGCATAATTGTTTAATTAATTAGTATTAATTTTAACCTAATTTGGAGCTGTAAGCTTACCTAATTTGATTTTAATGCTTTTAATTTACTGAATTCTCTGCTAAAATTCCTCTGCAAAAGAAATTAATTAGATAAATTTATATATGGCAAACACAAGTTCAGCAAAAAAAGCAATTAGAGTATCAGAAAGAAAAAGAGTTATTAACCTTAGGGTAAATAGAGCTTACAAAGAAGATAGAAAAGCTGTAATGAAATCTGTTACAAATAAAGACAAAACTAACGCAGAAAAACTATTACCAGCTGCATATAAATCAATTGATAAAGCAGTTAAAGGTAACATTATCCACAGAAATACAGCAGCTAGATACAAATCTCAGCTTGCAAGGATGATCAAATCTCTTTAATATTTGGTTTGATTTATCTTTTGCTATAGAATGTATTAATGTCAAAATCATTAGTTAGAATCCTTGATTACTCAATTTTTCCTGCATCAGTATTAATACTGGCTAAACTTCTAGGTGTACTTTTAGTGACTAGATTTTTTGGTATTGCATGGTCTTTAAGAGAATATACAGGCTCGGTTTTTGCAGTTTCCACTGTTTTAAAGCTCGAAGATGTAATTATTGTCACAGCTTATTCCGATTTATTCATGTACATTGTTGCTGCACTATTCTTTTCAATCGCAGTATTTAGAACAATATTCCTTCACAATACCCACACTTCAGAAATGGTAATTTTAAGTTTATCAAAGCTCAATTTATTAAACTTAGTTAAAGATTCTTATACTGTGTATGGAATGACAGCAGGTTGGTGGATTTTTATGGTTCTAAGTAATATTCTAATTTGGATAAATATATCCCTTGATAAAAGCTATTTGTGGATTGGTGTTTTGACTACTCTATCTAGTCTTTTACTGTCCTTTGTTCTGTTTCTAGATGTGTACAGGGAAATTAGTCTTATTAGAAAGCACCCTGCTAAATATCAGTGGCATTAATGGTAGAATAACTGCATATTATTAACTTTCAAATGAATCAAGAAGAATTAAAACAGCTACTAACTCCTATTACTATTGTAAAAGTATTAAACATATTCAAGCACCCATATGCTGATAAATTAAATTTAGTTGTTGTAGACCTTGGTGGAAAAGCCAAGGTTGTAATTACTGGTGCTAACAATATGAAAGAAGGAGATTTTGTGCCCTTTTTATCAGAAGGAAATCTGGTGCCCGGATACTTGTTAAATCAAGGTGAAAAAGTAGTTCTAGGTAAAAAAATGCTTAGAAATTTAGAATCAGACTCTATGCTTTTAGCCCAAGATGAAATCGGAATTGGAGATGATCATACAGGTTTGTATATTATTGAGTCTGAAAATAAGGAAGTATTATTAGGTAAATCAATTCTTGAAATAATCTCAGAAGAAACGATGGTAAAAATGCTAGCTGCAAAAACTGAAGATGTTCACTTTTAACATCTAATTATTAATTTCAAATTTAGTTATACCCTCCGGCTATTTCTATAAAGCAAAATACTGTATACAAAGCTAACAGAATAAATCCCTCCTTAGAGGATAATATTTTTTTAGATACAGTAAATACAAAAAATACAGCTAAAGCAATTACCAATAAACTTAAAGTATAAATAATCTTTGGGTCGTTTATTAATACTCCACCTGGGTTTAATAAAATTAGAAATCCAAATATCAAAGTATTCGCCGCCGCCGAACCTATATAATTTCCTAACGCTAGATTTTTATCATGTTGCAATATTGATCTTATGCCAACAGTAAATTCAGGCAAATTTGTACCAATCGATATTACAAATAGGCTAATTACAAATGTTGAAATATTCAAGACTTCCGCAAGTTTAACTGTATTATCCAAAATAATATTGCTGGATATAAATATTAAAATACTTCCGAGAATTAATTTCCCAAACGATATTTTCCAGGAGAAGCCTGTTTTCCTATGCTTAACGGGCTTGCTAATCTTCTTGGCTTCGACTGCTGCAGGCAAGTCTTTTCTTCTTTCAATAAAAAATATTAGCGCTATATATGTTGTTAAAAATATTAAGCCTTCTGTTATTCCTACATAGGAGTCTATTAAAAAAATAGAAGGTAAAACAATCACCACCAAAGAAACAAATAACCTAGTTTTGCTAAGATCTTTTATAATCTTAGCCCCCTTACCTGTAATTGCAATTAGTGGAATAAGCAATAAGAATAAAACTATTATCCCTCCAATTAAATTCCCCGCAGATACTTCAGGACGTTTATCTATTGTGGAGTTTATAGCTAAGAATATTTCAGGCAAAGAGGTAAAAAGACCAAGCACTACAAATGAAACTATAAAAGTATTCATTTTTAACCTGTGGGCAATCGATTCAATAGACTTAACAGTAAATCCTGACCCTACCCAAATTAATAAGAAAGCAGCTATATAAAGCAGTATGTCTGTAGCATTCATTAGTTAAATTTATTATTTAGTTTCAAAATTCATTATACATAAATATGTTACCTAAGTAGTCTTATTGTATAATCTGCCTATAAGTAATTTAAATTAAAAATATGAACCTATCTGTCGAAGAAAGAATAGAAATAATTAAATCAATTGCTGCCGATGGCGGAGAAATTGTAGGCCAAGATGAACTAGCTGCAATACTATCCTCAAATGAACCTCTATTCACTTACGATGGATTTGAGCCATCTGGTCAGATGCATATTGCACAAGGAATAATCAGAGCAATTAATACAAATAAAATGATTATGTCTGGATTTACATTCAGAATGTGGGTTGCAGACTGGTTTGGTTATTTAAACAATAAAATGGGTGGAGATTTAGAGAAAATTAAAGTTGTAGGTAAATATTTTATAGAAATCTGGAAAGCAAGCGGAATGGACTTAGACCACACAGAATTTTTATGGACTAGCGACTTTGTTGGAACAAGAGAATACTGGGAGTTAGTAATGAAAGTAGCAAAAGCTTCAACACTAAACCGAGTTTTAAGAACAACAGAAATAATGGGAAGGAAGGAAACCGATGAATTATCTGCTGCTCAAATACTCTACCCTTGCATGCAAACTGCAGATATTTTTGGAGTTATGAAATGCCAAGTTACACAGTTAGGAATGGATCAAAGAAAAGTTAACATGTTAGCCCGTGAAGTTGGCCCAGAACTAGGATTTAAAAAACCTGTTGTTGTTAGCCACAGAATGTTAAGAGGTTTAGGTGCACCAATAGATAGTAAAGAGGATGCAACAACCAGAGCAATTGCTGTAAAAATGAGCAAATCAATTCCAGATTCTGCAATATTTATGACAGACACAGAAGAAGATGTAAAAAGAAAAATTACTAAAGCGTACTGCATGGACGGTCAAGTTGAGGAAAATCCAATACTAGAATATTGCAAACATATAATCTTTGAAGCTAAATACCTAAAAGGTCATAAAGATTTATTAAAAAACGGATTTATAGTTGAAAGACCAGAAAAATGGGGAGGAAATATTATATTTAAAGACTATGTAGAATTAGAAACAGCATTTGCTGCTAAACAATTGTCTTCTATTGATTTAAAAAGCGCGGTTATTGGCTATTTAAATAAATTACTACAACCTGTAAGGAATCATTTTGAAACAGATCTTTATGCAAAGGAAATACTTGAGCAGGTAAAAAGCTTTCAGGTTACAAGGTAAAACTAATAATGTAGAATATGTTTAAATTACATATTCTACACCTTGGATAGTCAAACCTTAGAAACACAAAACGATCTTGAGACAATCTTTATAAAATATAACAGGCTTATTTACAGCTATGTTTATTTGTTCTTCTACTCAAAGGAGGTTGCTGAAGATTTAACCCAGGAAACATTTATAAGAGCTTGGAAGTATAAACATACTTATAATCATGAAAAATCCTCTATCAAAACTTGGTTAGTATCAATTGCCCGGTCTCTCTCTTTTGATTATTCAAAAAGGAATAAATATACATATGACCTTCCTGAAGAACCAACCGATAATAGTTCTCTAGAAAAAACTGTTACCGAAACACTACTTAAAGAGTATATATATTCAAGGCTTACATTATTATCAGAATTAGATAAAGACTTATTAATTTTAAGATTCTATAATGATTTAAGTATTGAAGAAATTTCTGTACTTATAAATAAATCCTACGATACAACAAAGGTTGCACTAAACAGGGCATTCAATAAACTAAAGGAAATAGTAAACAATGAAAATAAATGATGAGGAACTAAAAAGCTTAATGGGTAAAACTAATATTGAGATAGACTCTCAATGGCAAACTACATCTTTAGAAAATATAAAGAAATCTGTTACCGATTCTAATAACTTCGGTACTAATAATAGTAATTTAAATTTTATTTCAAATATTATGATGAAAAGAAAAATAGTAATAATGGGAGTTATATTTCTGTCATTACTTTCGGTGTTTGCAGTTGTAGGGCTTGCAGTTACTAATTTAAGAATAACTCAAAATGTTTTAAACGACAAAGATATACTGGCAAAGATTTCTATGGCCAATCCTGGCTTAAATCAAAGTAGAAGCGCATATTCTTCTGCTACCGGAGCAAATGCTATAAGCGAACTTTCACAAGATGCAAAATTAATTGCGCCTGGGTATTTACCTGAGTCAGATTACAATTACTACTATTCAAAATCATCTACCAAAAGAGGACCAGCATTTGATTCTTGTAACTATGGAGTAGATCAGTCTTCTATTGTTTATGTCCCAACTTACGAAAGCTTTAACTATAACGATAATTCTACATACTATTCAAAATATGTGGGGTATAACGAAGATGGCAGCATTAACACTCTATCTATTTCAAAATCTTTAACTACTGACTCTACTTATGAATACGAAGATATTACTTACTTTGGTGGAGACTACGCAATTAAAACTGTAAATAAAACACAAATAGATGACAGTTTAACTAGACCATTAGAAGACACTGCTGAACCAATGTTACTTGAAAGCAGTCCTGCAGAGTCTGTAAATAATGATGCATCTACATCAGTGGTTACAGATTATCCTAACTACTTTGGAGATAGTGCTTCTGTTAAAAGAACAGAAACTATTAATGGTAAAGATTATTATATTATTGAGTATTCCTACGAAGTAAATTGTGATGGTTTTGTAAGTTTAGACAGATGGGAATCAAATTCCGTTGAAGATAAAAAAACATTATATACAGTTACCTATGCAAGTGTAGACTCTTATCAGATTTTGAAAACTGAAACATACTTTAATAGTGTTGAACCAGCTAACTTGATGGATACCACAGAATCAATGAATGAAAATGTAAATATCGATTTTTCGAGTGTCGCATCAAATTTTGAATTCACTTCAAATGTTCCAATAAGAGAAATTGATACCAGTAGCCAATCCGCAACTGTTTCTACATACGATCCCGATACCGAAGTCCAAAAGTCATTAGCTTTTGCTAAATCAGAAGATTTAACACTTGTCTTACCTTTGGTAAGTGCTACAAATCAATATATTTATTTGAACCACACTTCGCCAGAAGATTATATTGCAACAACTAATGGTTACTATCCAGATCGAAGTTTTTATCCAGCCGGGGAAATCGGGGATAAAATGTATAACTCATATAATGGAATTACATCTGCTTTAAGTATTGGTACAGTACCACTATCTTTAGGATCTATATCGTACACAATCAATGACTCTTCCTACAATTTAAGTATTTATGCAAATTCGGTTGAAGAAAAAAAAGTTCTTAACAGTTTTTTATACACTGACCTTCAAAATAAAAATGAAGAAATTGTTAATATTACGATAGGCGGTGAGTTAGTTGAGGCTACACTTTATAGCTTTGAGGTTGATCAACCTGAGTACTCAACATTGCCATATATCGATTCAATGTCAGAAACTACAGTTGCTCCACCTGCAGATGCATGTACCCAAGATTGTCTTGTCAAACAATATATCCTTGTATTCAATTACGATAATAATAAATATGCACTACAGGAATATACATATATTTCTGGAAATACCCAAACTGAATTCAACACAACAATAGATGGTATGTTTGAGGCTTTATCTGCTAGTAGCGCTACGGATTTAGTAGAAATTGAAACATTGTTAAATAATTCAATAAAGGGAACTTATGTTGACGGTTCAACTGGAGGCGAAGTTACTCCAGTACCTTAATGTAATTAAAAGGAGCGGATTTTTATCCGCTCTTTACTTTAGTATTTTAAATCTGCTAAGTCCTCCACTATAAAAGAACACTATCACTACTAAAAGTCCTCCACTTACCAAAGAAAGTAAGGCAATTAAATTTACAAGTTGCTGGTTTAATATTTCAGGCGGGTACACAGGGTAACTAACATTATTCGGATCAGTATTAGAGGTATTAATACCAAATAAGGCTCTAAGTATTCCTTCTAATGTAAATGAAGTAGGAACTATTTCTGGTCTGTCATTATTTACTTGTTTAGTTGGGCCTTGTTCAGCTGAACTCTCATCGGGCGAGTCAGTTTGGTCATTACTATTGTTGGAATTGTTGTTGTTGCTAGCCTCCGGGGTACAACTCTGCTCTAATACTGCCAACTGCTCCCCTGGGCAATTTGCTTCGGTTCTTTCACTAATAGTTCTTCTTTGGGAATTCCCAATACAATCCCTCCAATTAGAATACTTATATTTATAGCAGACAGTACAGCTTTGACTAAGCTGAGGGTTTCCTCCGCTACACCCATCAGGGTAAGTGGAAGTAACAGTTCTATTTTGATTCCCTCCGGTGCACATAGACCAGTTTGAGTAATTGAAATTACATTCAACTATTACTGGCCCAGGGTTATAAGTATAATTTACAAAATTTATGGCTAGATCCGGATTTAAAAGATAATACCACCAGTCCTTTTTCATATACAAAGGTGTATTATTTGCATTGTGTAATACTGCATCGCCAGAGCTTGATGGAATAAAGGAAAACCAAAAAGATTCCCAGCCAGGATCGTTACATCCCCATGAATTGCAACCAACATTTATAGTAGCTCCCGTGTAGTTAGGAAAGTTCTCCCAGTCAGGACATGTGAATGTTCCAGCGGCATTATTTCCATAATCATAATCATATCTATAGTTTGCTGGAAAATGAGTATTACCGCAGCCCAATGTTTGTCCTCCAAATCCAGAAAATCTTCTCCAGTGATTATTTCTTTCTGAAGCTAAAATATTTGTAAATAAGTATTCAAATGTTGATTCAAATCTATGACCAAAGTTATGCAGTAAAGTATCTTGTCTGTCATAGGTAGGTCCCATTACTGGATATAGTTTATTACAGCTTGCATTCGTAACTGCCTCACCATTAATCCAAAAACCTAAATAAGGTCCAATCATAAAGCTTTCAAATTTACCAATGTATGGTGGAGTTACCATCCATATTTCATCTGCATTTACATCATTGGCTCTGATACATATTCCATAATCATTAAAGAATTTTGAGTAATCAAATTGCCATTTACTGTTATCGCAATTCTGAATATCTTCCTGAGTTCCTCCGCCTACACATTTGGAATAGCTTTCCATGTTAAATACTGGTTGACCGCTTGGTAGGTCGGGAAATTCGTCAACATTAATATGGTCAACTATTGCATAAGTTATATTTCCATTTGAAGCATTACTAAATCCAGAAATAGCTGTGTTAAAAATAACATTCTCAATAGTGGAAGCATTTCCCCAGAATTTGCCTACAACATTTTCACCATTTTCTACAGGGTTTATACCAACAGTTAATATTTTTTTATAATAACTGGCTGCACTTACTGTTGAGGTGAAGATAAGGTTGTAAAAAACAACACTAATAAAACATAGAACAAATATCTTTAGCACCCTACTCATTTATTTTATCCATAAATTCTTTTCTAAATTTACTTACCTTAGGGTCAATAACAATCTTGCAATAAGGATAGCTCTGATTATCATTATAAAAATTTTGATGATACTTTTCGGCAGTATAGAAACTTTTAAATTCAGCAACTTCTGTTACAGTTTTGTCTTTATATAATCCTTTTGCATCAATTTCTGCCTTAACTTCTTCAGCAATCTTTTTCTGTTCGTCAGAGTGGTAAAAAATTGCCGATCGATATTGAGTTCCAACATCATTCCCTTGTTGATTTAATGTGGTAGGGTCATGGGTTAAGAAGAAAATATTAACTAACTCTTTATAGTTAACTTTACTAGGGTTATACACGATTTGAGTAGCCTCTGCATGACCAGTTTTACCTGTAGTAACTTGTTCGTAAGTAGGGTTATCGATAAATCCTCCGGAATATCCTGAGGTAACGGAAATTACTCCTTTCACTCTTTGAAAAATTGCCTCTACACACCAAAAACATCCAGCGGCAAATGTGGCAGTTTGTGTTTCCATATATATTTTTTAATAACTAAATTTATTATACAGGATTTATAAAATTTCATGATTTTATTAGTTGGCTGTTATAATTGTCGCCAGTTGCCGGCAATGGAGTTAGTAATGCCAGATATAGACCTAAAAGAGAAAGTTCTCGTCACAGAACTGGAGATCTCAGCCATCGGGGAGGATAAATTTCTAACCCTGGTTGGTAGCGATCAACGCTTTGTCTTCAGTTTAACTGACGGGAAAGTCGAAGCGAGTGGAACAAGATACAGGCTTGTGCCGCTTGGGAAGCAAGCCATCCTTCCTTCGGGATTGAATGGCATTGGCGGACAAAATGTAATTTTGTCCGCCGGTATTGCGTTAAAGTCCTTCTGGATTGCAAATGGCTACTCAATCGTTCAATTCGGAATGATTCGGTTTTGGGTGGACGAGAAGAAATTCAATCCACCTGTTAAAGGTGAAGCACTAGTCTTACCTCTTGATGATAAGACTGTGTTGTACGTAACCTAGTTCAATTGGGGGTGAAGTAAAAGTCCGGCAACTCTTCACCCTCTATCCCTCAAATTTACATTTATGTAGTAAAATCCAATGATTAAAATAAATTTATGATAAAAGAAAGTTTTGAAGAAGGTGAAGATTTAGATGTTGACTCCTACACTGCTAGTGATAGCACTGAAAGTTTCTTTAGTGACGATAATATAAAAAATGCTATTAATGAGTTTAGAGTTTTAGCCGAACTAAGTAAAAATCAAATTTCACAAACTAAAAGGTATCTTTCACAGAGAAATCTTCTGGGTGCAATTATATTTTTAAGAATGGAACTGCAACTTAACGATGAACTTTTGGATAAATTATTAGCGTATTTTGGTAAAACAATAAAAGACTTTGAAACTGAACTTTCTCAGGAGGTAAGAATTGATGTAATGGTAGAGTATTTAATTAGGGAGTTAGGTGCAACTGAATACGATGCAGGTCTTATTAAAGCTTTATGGCATACAAAAGATAGCGAACTAGATGGCCTTTCTTTAGAGAGTAGACGTGAATTTATAAGAGTTTTTAATGAATTGGGTTCACTAATAAGATTTCCTGCAATCCTTTATAAAGAGTTAATGGATAAAGTTTTCCACATTCAAGATAGTATAAAGCCTGGGAATTTAACCATAAAATCCCCACCTCGAATTGAAGAGTATCCGACACAAAGCTCTACTCCGTTTACACCAGAATTTGGCTCGGTTGAAGAATATGAGCGTGGAGTTGGTGACAGACCCTATATATTAAGTAATGGACGGGTAATCCATCTTGACGATGAAGATGATTGGGAAGGTTAAAATTTGTATTATAATGTTAATCGGTATTAAATATTAAATTTAGTATCGAATACATCTTTTAATCAAATTATTAATGGATAAAACAATTTTCGAAAAAATAGCACAAAAAGAAATTTCAGCTTATATAGTTGATGAAAATGATGAGTTTATGGCATTTCTAGATGCCTTCCCTGCTCATTATGGTCAAACACTTGTAATTCCTAAGGTTCAAAAAGATTCCTACGTTTTTAAACATGATGCTGAATTTATGGCAAGATACTGGGCCTATGTAAAAAAAATAGCCTTACTATTAGATGAAAAATTGCATACATTACGAACAGTATTAATGTTTGAAGGTTTTGAAGTAAATCATTTACATGCAAAACTCTACCCTATGAGATCTATTGACGAAGCTGCAAAGTTTAGCCATCATGCAAAATATGAGCTTAAAGAAGAAGATGGAAAGGAAATAATGTTAGCTTTAAATAGTTGAGACAGGTGCCGGGTTTTACCCCGGCAGCACTGTGACCGTGCTTACCGCAGAGTCAGTATTGGTATTACTACCAGTACAAGAAGCATCAAAGCCAGTGGGGTGAATGCAAGTAGCATTATTCCCCAGCTAAACTTGTGATAACTTCTTCCTTCATCCTCAAATTCTCTAATCCGTTGTCGCAACTCATTCCCATGTATACTGCCACGAATGGCAATAATCACCACAGCCCATAAGGCTGCGTAACAGGTCAAGAGGTACATGACTAGCATGCCACTCACTTGACTCGCATAGTAAGCGAGACCGACTAAGAATATCAAAACTCCAAGGACTATAGGATCTACGAGTCTTCTCATTTTTCCTCCTAAGGCTAGCACATAAAGATTATATCACGCTGATATCATTTTGTGTCGACAAGTGGAGCTTGCACTGCTTGACCACTAATTCTTTTAAGCTTAAACTTACAATAGTTTATAAGTTAATTAAATATTATGAGAGATACTACTCTTTGTTTTCTTATTGAGTCTTTTGAATCTAGTGTAACTTCAGTTTTGCTGGCAATGAAAAAAAGGGGTTTTGGAGTTAACTGGTATAACGGTGTTGGGGGAAAGTGCGCTGAAAATGAAACTATTGAAGACGCCACTGTAAGAGAAGTATTTGAAGAAATAACAGTAGTAGTAAATAAGAACGATTTAAAAAAAGTTGCATTATTAAAATTCCAATTTACTGATAATCCCGAATGGGATCAGATTGTTCATGTCTACTTTGCTGAAAAATGGGATGGTCAACCAACAGAATCCGAAGAGATGAAACCCGAATGGTTTGGGGTAAATTCAATTCCACTTGATAAAATGTGGCCTGACGATAAGTTCTGGCTACCACAAGTACTTGCGGGAAAAAAGATTGAAGCCTTTTTTAAAATGGATAAAGATAACAATATTCTGTCACAGGAAGTTAAAGAAGTTCAAATACTAGTTTAAAGGATTAGTGCGTTTACTTCGTATGTTATGCCATTTGTGGCCTCTATTCCACTACTCATTAATTTAGCATTGTTAAACATTGTTCCCAAATTACTTTGATTTATAGTAATAGTCTTTCCACTTAGTGACCGCATAAATTCTACTTTACTAAAATCAAGTCTTTTAAGTTTTCCAGTCACAATATGATTTTTTAAAAGTTGAGTTAATCTGGTTTGATCGGCAAATAAGCTGGTCAGTTCGTCTTCGGTTAAAGCCTTGAATGCGCTGTCATCTGGAATAAGCACTGTGTACTCTCCACTTTTTAGATCGTTATATAAACCTGTTTTTGTTAAAGCATCAAAAAAATATTTATAGTTAGAGCCAGCTGCGATTGTATTTAGCAAATCATCCTCTTGATTTACTCTAAAAGTTTGCAAACCAGCAACTTGACCACTGCTGGCATTATTAGAGTTTGCTTTAACTCCAATGTAAACGCCAAGTCCAACTATCATTACTACAAAAAGACCTGCGGCAATTTCAAATAAATGTTCGCTTGCCGAAACTGCAATAAGCTCTGTTTTTGATTTAGGTCTTTTAATATTTATCATAAGTCTATTCTACAGTATGAATGACCATTAAGTTAAATACTTTTTTTAATAATTGCTGCAACTGTATTGGAATGTGACTTTATTGTATTAATACTTACATTATTTCCTACTTCGTGTACTAAGGAATTTCTAAGCTTGTGTCCAGACCATAAGGCATTATAGTCGTTTTTGTTAAACATGGATTTTGCATTCTTAAGTCTTTCACCTAAAGTGCCTCCTTTAACTCTCTTGCTTTGAAGTAAATAATCTAAAAGTTTATCAAGCTCTACTAGGGAGTCTTTTACTTCGGCATAGTTATTAGACTTACTATTACTTTCAGCTTTATATACGTTACTTTTCAATACCGATTTCCATTCTGGGCTTGAGCCTCCGCCTGAGCTAGCAATTATTGCTACAATAACAACAACTACAATCACTACAGCAATAACTATTATTATGCTTACATCCATATAATTTAGTAGAATTAAATATTATTAGTTCTTTAAACAATTAGTTAATTTTACCAGCTTAAACATATAGTATGGAAATCTCAAATATTATTAACGTTACTATATTAGTTACCCTACTTATACTAACGCTAGGATTCTTTTTTTATAAAAGAATTGTTAATGTAAGTTTACTATTTATTAAAATTCTTTTTCCAGTAAGCGTAGCAATTGCTTTGGTCACATTATTTTTACCTCAACTCTACTCAAATTTTGTAGTGGATAGATTTTCAACAACAATTCTTGCACAAAATTTGAAATCTGTAGATAAAACATTAACTCAAGTTTCCCGAGTACAAATTAGCTTTTCTAATACGATTAAAGGAATTTTAAATAATGGAAGTCAGGAGTTGTTAGAAGAATATGAGTCAAATCTGTATAAGCAAGTTACTGAATTTATGACAGGCACTTTAAGAATTATAGTCTTGATATTAAGTATTATAATTTTAATATTTGCTTTATACATAAGGTATAGTTTTTCTGGTAGCTTTGAATCGATATTATTACAAAAGGAAATTAATATGCTTAAAAAAGAAGTTGAAGTTTTAAAATCTAAAGCGAGTTAATAATATTCTGTTCTACTCTATTTAAAAGAATATTTTGGATTATAGGTTGTTCAAGCAAAAATGATTCAATATATTTATCAATTTTAAATATAATCATTATTCCTATTACAATAAATAATATCCCCAAGATCTTCTTAAAATTACCATTTGGATTAACTGCCCATTTTGTCTTGCTAATTAACTGCTGTCCTAAAGCAGATATTAAGTAAAGGAAAACGGATAATCCTGTAATAAACATAATTATATAAAATAATCCCTCTCCTAGGCTTACTGGCAATATTGCAAATAGAATGTAACCAAACATTGGACTACATGTTGTAAATACTGGACCCAGAGCTAAACCCGTTAGAATTGCACTTGCAGTACCTTTAGATTGGTTGGCTTTTTGCATCCCTTCTGCTGAGGATTGATTAGCTCCTAGCTTTACCGCTATACCCCCCCATAAATTAGGAAAAAAAGTAAATATACCCAGTAATAGCAATACTAAGCCAGAAAGTATACGTAGTGAATATTCATCAATGTTTAAAAATATTACACCAGCCTTAACAACAAGTGTAAATACAAGAATAGATACTGCTAGTGAAGCTATAATAATTAAGGGTCTTTTCTTAGATTTATCTTGTAAGGATCCTCCTAATATAACTGGTAAAAGGGGCAGTGCACATGGTGATAGTACAGTAAGCACTCCTGCAAGTAATGAGGTTAATGCAAGCAGAATCATTGTATTTTATTTAAAATCTCATCTAGACTATAGCTTCCATTCCACTTAGTTATCAATTCTCCATTGCCATCAATCTGAACTAATGTGTGCTGGTACGTAACTTTGTATTTAGCATTCATAGCTAAATTTTCCTGATTTGCACCAGACACATCATCATAAGGGACTCTAATAATTCTTACTCCATCAGGTATTTTATCTTTATTTGAAATTAATTCCTCTTGTAGAACAGCGCATGTAGGGCACCATGACGCATAAAAAAATAAAACAACCTTATTGTATTTAATATCTTCTTTAAAACTATCTTTATAATAATAAATGTATTCACCAGAACCCAAAGCTTGTGTATTCAGTGCAATCTCGGCTTGAACTATAGCTTGCTCCATTGGACTACTTAAAGTTTCTTGTGTATTACTCTCAGTTACTAAAGTTGTTGGGTTATTGTAGTTAACAACTACAAGTGCAATTATTGCCACTAGAAGAATAATTAGAATAAAAAGTTTTTTCATAAAATAATTTTATTATATAAATATGAATTTATAGTAAATCTTCTTCTAATAACTCACTCGCATCAGTTTTAGATAAATTTTTTGTAGAGGAAGATATTGTAATTTCGGCTAACTTTGAATTATTAGAAATTTGATTTAAATATAGGTTTACCGTTTTTATTGAATAATCAGGGGTTAGTACAAACTCTCTGATAATAATGTCTTGGGACACAGTAAAAGAAACAGGAAAAGACACAGGATTATTACCGCAATCAAATACAATCTCGTCTGTAAGAGTAAAAGTTCTAGAATCTTTATTTGAATTTTCTATTAATTCAAGATTTTCACTAAAATCTAGTAATAAAGTTTCAACAATTGGTTTAGTTGCAAAACTTACAGGCATAGAGACTGGGTAACTGGCTGGAAGATTTTCAACGCCACTCTCAAATTCCATAAAGGCAATTGTTTGATTATTTTGAGTTAACTTGGAAATAGTCTTGGTTGTATCAAAATATTCGTAAAGTTGAGTTACGGTTAATTTGGTAGGTAAGTTCAAATTTGAACAAAAAGCTAGGCTTTGTTTTTTAGGTATAAATGTAACCTCAGTTGTTTTAAAGTTGTAGGATTCATCAATCGGCCTTGTTGGCTCAATCAGTGTTTCGTTACTAAGGAATTCATCAACTTGTAAAAGTTTTAATGCAGTAACAGAAGTTTTTTCTGCAACCTTTTCTACAACTTCCTGCTTTACCTGATTTGATGCTACAGTGACCGAATTAATTTGCTGGTTACTAGATAGTTGTGAAAGTATGTAAGATCCAGAAATTACACTAACAGCACTAAAAATAACAATAGCGGCAAAACTAAAACCAGACGTGTTTAGAAAGCCAAATATACTGAACCTTGGTTCGAGCTCTTTTAGCATCTTAGTCTTAAGTCTAGATTTGAATAGGGAATCTGCGGTAGCATTTTCCATTTCAAATAGATTCAAAAATTCTTGTTCTTCTTTATTATATTTATTCATATTACATTTATACAGTACTATTTAGTGTACAGTTATAGAGATTCGTAAATTAGTTTCTACCGCATCCTTTAATGACCTTAATCCTCTTTTTTGCGTTGTTTTTACATAATTCATGTTCTTATCTAGTTTTGTGCATATTTCAGTTAAGCTTAGCTTTTGAATAAATCTAAGTTCAAGCACAATTGCCTGTTTTTTGGGTAAGTACTGTAAGTATGGTATTAATTTATCCTCTAGTGGCTCACTTTTCTGGCTTTTATCTACAAAAGTATCTATGTAGTTCTCAAAATCCTCTCCAAAATTAGAAAAGGGTATTTCCCCTTTATATTTTTTCTGAAGATATTTTATAAAAATATTTTTAGCTATTCCAAATAAGAAACCCTTTAGATTATCAACCTGCTTACCGGAGCTTCCAGAAAGTATATTTGCTAAAGCCAAAAAAGTTTCACTTGTAAGATCTTCTGCGACATCCTTAGATAAGGTCTTATAGTAAAAAAAAGAATAAATTCTTTGAAATTCACTATCGTAAATTGTGGAAAGTTGATACTTAATATTATCCGGGGTCATTGGCCTCTAGTAATTTCATTTTCTACTTTTAATATAAATATGCTCGTTTCTATTTGTGGAATCGATAACTATTTTTTCGGAATCCTTGTTCATTTTATGGGCTTAAGAATATCTGAATTAACTTTACCAACTTAAATATTTTAGCGCAACTGGCTTATCTATTATGATATATTAATTCCAGAACATGAGTCATTCAAAAAAACTTTTTATAACAAAATATTCAATTAATCGAGTTATCTGGTACCTGACCCTTTCAGATATTTTCACTTGGGGTCTCTACTTTATGGTTAATAGTATTGTAGGAATTTATTTAGAAAGTAAATTTGGTGGACGCGCACTTGAATACATTGGTGTTGGAACGGCCTTATATTTTTTGGCAAAGGGTGGATTGCAAATTCCTATAGGATTATTTACAGATAGAATTAAAAGAGATAAAGATGATATTGTCTTCTTATTGTTAGGTAATATATTCATGGGTCTGCCATTTTTCTTTTACCCTGTAATTGAAAGTGCAGCCCCATATTTCATTTTGCAGTTCATATTAGGTTTAGGTAGTGCAATGAACCTAGTAAGTTGGAGAAAATTATTTGCTGCCAACCTTGATAAGGGACGTGAAGGTTATAATTATGCAGTTTACGATACTGTAATGAGTGTTGCAGGTGCAATTTTTGCACTGCTGGCAGGTTACATTGCATCTATTAGTCAGGTTTATTTTGATTTAGTAATTGTTGCGATAGGAGGGTTAATGCTATCTAGTGGCATTTGGGTAATATTAATTTATTTTGTTAATAACAGAAAATCGAACAGATGAATAAATTAAATAGATATAAACTATTAGTTGCATCTTTAGCATTGGTTTTTATTGCATTCGGAATTCCAAAAATATTGGGAGTTAGTTCGGTTCAAAATTTAATACAAGCCGGATTCCCCTTTTTTAATATTACAATCATTGGCTTATTAGGTATTGGTGAGGTTTTATTAGGTCTTGCTCTACTTTATAAAAAAACAAGAAGTTTTGCTGCATTAGGTATTATCCTTCATTTACTGGCAACGCTCTCAACTATAATATTCAACTTTGGTTACTTCTTTAACTCAAAAACTATATTCACCCTTGAAGGTGAGTTTGTCTTTAAGAACGTGGTTTTTATTGCAGTGGCACTTTATATTCTAAGTAGTGAAAATAATTTCAAAAAAATAAAATTTCTTAATAAACTTGATGAATCAAAACAGGATTAAAATTCTAAATAAACTAGAAAAAGTAAATTCCAAAAGTGTTGTTTACGTCATGTCTCGGGACCAGAGATCTGAGAACAACTTTGCTCTTTGGTATGCCTTGGAAACTGCAAATGCACTTGAACTTCCCACTATCGTAATATTTAACTTATATAAATCAGTAAAAAACAGAACAATTAATCATTACAATTGGATGTTAACTGGTTTAAAGGAAGTTTCTGAAAATTTAAAAAAATATAATATTAAATTTTATATTACCGAGCACAAAACTCCAAAGCAACTTGCGGAATTAATTGAAAGTGAATTTAATCCTTACTCTATTTTATTTGATTTCTCACCTTTAAAAGGACCGATTGCCTTTAAAGAAAAATTTGTAGAACATTCAAAGTCTACATGTGTAGTGGTTGATACTCATAATATCATTCCAATATGGATGGCAAGTTTAAAAGAAGAATATGGCGCATATACTTTACGTCCAAAAATAAAGAAAATATTAAAAGATTATTTCGAGCCTGCAAGTTTAAAAGAATCTAAATACACTTTTGATGAAAAAGTTTCAAAAGATTTTCTAATAAATGTGAATATAGAAGACTTATTGACAAGTGTAATAGGTGATAAGGTAAATAGCTATAATCCCATAGTAAAATCAGGTGAAAGTGCTGCCAAAAAAGAATTAAAACATTTTATAGAAGATAAGTTAATTGATTATGCTAATACAAGGAATAATCCTAACTTTGACAGTCAGTCGAATTTAAGTGCATATTTACACTTTGGGCAACTATCTTCGCTAACTGCTGCGATAGAAGTATTAAATTATTGTTATAAACAAGGTGTTGAACCAAACTTTGGATTTAAAGAGCAAGTAAAAGATTTTGATGTATTAACAGATAGACATAAGTTAAGGCTTGGAGCAGAAGCTTTTTTGGAGGAATTAATAGTAAGGAAGGAACTTGCCGATAACTACTGCTACTATAATAAAAATTATGATTCTTTAAAGGGAGTTAAAGACTGGGCAAGAAAGACTTTAGCTGAACATACTAACAATGAACGAGAAAATATATACTCTCTTAAAGAATTAGAATATGCAAAAACTAATGATGAAGCTTGGAATGCTGCTCAAAATCAATTAATTAAAACAGGTAAAATTCATGGATACATGAGAATGTATTGGGCAAAAAGATTACTAGAATGGACTAATACTCCAGACGATGCAGTTGCATATTTAATTTATTTAAACGATAAATATCATTTAGATGGATATGATCCAAATGGCTATGTAGGCATATTATGGAGTATTGGTGGTTTACATGATCGGGTATGGTTTGAAAGACCTATCTTTGGTCAAATAAGGTATATGAATTCAAATGGATTAGCAAGAAAATTTGATTTGAAAAAATACACTGAAAAGTGGAATCAAACTCCTTTAAAATAATTATACAAACAGTACAAAGTTTTTATACTGTTGCTACTCTCCGCTGATTAGTGAATAATGTAAAAGAATATGATTAGATTTATAAATACTCAAAAATCGCTAATTTCATCTTTGGCAAATGGTAATCCCTCTAATAAACTAAAAGTTATTGGAGTTGCCGGAACGAGAGGGAAAACTATAACAGCGCACATGCTCCACCACATACTAAAACAAGGTGGTGTTAATGCCGGCTATATAAGTACATTGGGTTATTCAACTGATTCACAAAAAGTTCAAAAAGATACTTATGCAAATGTAATGGACTCTATTGAGCTAAATAAAATACTAGCCCAAATGGTTAAGAATGGAATTACACATGTAGTTGTGGAAGTTAATTCAAGTGGGTTAAAAAACAAAATTTTTGAAGGAGTCACATTTGATTCCGGAATTTTAACTAATATATTTTTTGATAGACCAGACGATTATGTGGACTGGGAAGAATATGCAAAAACAAAAATAGATTTCCTATCTAAGGTAAGAGATGGCGGTTTAGTTGTATTTAATAATCACAATGCTGATATTTCAAATTGGATTTTAAACGAGGCAGGTAAAATTAAAAATAGCATTTATTCCTATTGGGTGGACTTCGGAAAGTTGGGTGCGATTAGACATTCAGTTAATTACTCTGCTTTTGAATTTGAAGGTCAGCCATTTATTGTTCCAGCAATTGGTACAGCAAATATTTTTAATGCAGCTCAAGCGGCTAAGTTAGCACAAGCCTATCTACCTGTTAGTACTGTTGCAAATGCACTAGCAAGTTACGAATCGGTTAAAGGAAGAATGGAAGTTATACAGAGACAGCCTTTTACAGTTGTTATTGATTATGCCTACACTCCAGATATGCTAGAAGATGCATTAATGTATTTACATTTAATTAAACCATATAATTCAAAAATAATTACAGTACTTGGTGCAAGTGGCGACCAACATAAAGAAAGAAGAAAAATTGCATCCTCTGCTGCTAAATATTCAGGAATGGTTGTTTTAACTGCAGAAGATCCTAGGAGTGAAAGAACTTCAGACATTAATACCGAACTCCATTTAAGGGCTCAACAAAATAGAGCTGTTTTGGTAGAAAGAATTGCATCTCAAGATGAATACTCGTGGGTTAATAAAGACAATTTAAGAACAAAAATTAATAGGGTTCAAACAAATAAGGATGTTCCATTTGTCGCATTTGATGCTGAAGACTTTACAAGCAGGCTTAATGCAATTGATTTTGCAATTAAATCTGCTAAGCCAGGCGATATCGTGTTTGTAGTGGGGAAAGGTGATGAGGATACATTATCGTTTAGTCATGTGGACTACGAATGGAGCGATGCAGAAGCTATAAGGCAATCACTATTAGGAAAAGTTTAACTCAAATTAAATTGTCACCCTTCGTACCTATGTTCATATGGGCTGCCTCAAGATGACAATTCATTCTTACCACTTTGAATACATTAACGTCTTATGGTCGCCTTCTACTTTTGGAGTCTCTTGCCAAATTTTTTCAGTTATAAATGGAATAAATGGATGCAGCATTTTTAAGTATTCTTTTAGTGTATACATCATCACCCAGTGTATTTGGTTATTATCGAATTCTCCCATTCTCGAAGTTTCAGAAAAGTATTGTTTAGATGTTTCAATATATTCGTCACAAAATTCATGCCAGAATTTTTCATAAAGAGATTCAGTTGCATATCCAAATTCAAATTTATCCATATTAATCTTTACTTTTTCTTTCAATAATTTTATATGTAGGTAAATCAACTCAATATCTGGGTGAAGTTCTCCATTCATATAAATTTTATTAAGTTCTTCGTAACTTTTTTTATCAAATTTTGTATTCATAAATACGAATCTAGCTGCATTCCAGATTTTATTATTAAACTGTTTAAAGTTTTTTAATTTATCATTCGAAATTACATAACTAGCTCCAGCTGAGTTTTGATAAAAATATGCCATTCTTAATGCATCAATTCCATATTCAAGGGCAACTTTATCCATATCAATTAAATTGCCTTTAGACTTACTCATTTTTTGACCATCTCCACCCAGAACTAAACCTATTAAATATAAATCATCAAATGGATAGGTCTTTTTAAATAGTTCAGGATACTTTTGTGATTTGAAGTAAGTAAACATCATCATTCTAGAGTCCCAGTTTTCTAGAATATCATGGCCAGACACCATTACATTTGTAGGGAAGAATGTATCCATTAAATTGTATTTATTTAGTGTTGCATATACCCATTGGCCTGAACTAAACCAAGTATCTAAAACATTTTCATCCTGAATCCATCCTTCACCTGGATTTTCTTTTTGTACTTTTAAATGATTTGAATTTTTATAATCTAATTCTTCCTTTGCACCATTAACAGCAATGTATTCCTTTACTTGTCCGTTATCATCAATTTCTTCAAAAACCTTGCCTGCGTACCAAACTGGCAACCTATAACCCCACCATAAGCTTCTAGATATTGCCCAGTCTCTTAAGTTTTCCATCCAATGATCAAACTTTTTGACCATATTTTCTGGATGAATTGTAACTTGGTTATCTTTTACCATCGAAACTGCTGCTTCCCTTATGCCTTCATACTTTAAATACCATTGAGAAGATAAAAGTGGTTCAATTGCAGCTTTTGTTCTTTCAGCAATTTTTATTTTATTTTGGTAAGTTTCGTCTACATAAACTAAGTTACCAGCAATTTTCATGTCGTCAATCATTACCTTTCTGGCATCTTTTATTCCTAAACCATTGTATTTGCCAGTTAGCTTATTAAGTCTTAAGTCGTAGCCAATAACTTGTATTGCAGGTAAGCATTCTTCTGGGTGTCTTTGTGCAATTTCCCAATCCTCTACCGAATGAGCGGGAGTAACTTTTAATAAGCCAGTTCCAAAGTCTTTATCTACAGCGTAATCTTCAATAAAGTTCAAAGTTTTCTTTTCTCCCAGGAATTCAACTTCAATTTTTTTACCAACATAATGCTTGTATCTTTCATCTTTAGGGTCACATGCAATAGCAGTGTCTGCAAAAATTGTTTCTGGTCTTACAGTTCCAATAACAAATGCATTTGTGTAAAATTTATCTTCTGTGTATTCTGAGAATTGAATAATATTAGAGCCAGCAACCTGAGTAAATAGTTCCGTTTCTACTTTTATAATTTCTGCATTAATATCTCCATCAAAATCAATTCCTTTTACAACAAGGGCAAAGTTACCATCTAATCTCATTTGGATTCCAATTGCTACACCATTAACTTCGTTATCAGCAGGAACTTTATCGTAGCCAATACCTAAAACATTAACTCCTTTATGAGTTTCTCCTAGTAAGTGAGACTTTTTTTCATCTGACTGTTGAACTTTCCATAAAATGTCTTTATATGTATATTCATTTTTTAATTCAATTGCCTTTTGCTCAGGCTTCAAGAATGAATATTTAAAGTAGAAAAAGGGAGTTTGAGACTCTTTGTACTCTACTTGATTATCTGCAACAGCAGTTCTAGCTTTCGGGTCCCAGTTAACAATTCTTACACCTTTGTAAATTTTTCCCTCCTTATACATTTCTACAAAGGTATCTAAAACTGTGTCTACAATTACTGGATCTAATGTAAAGGTATCTCTATCAAAGTCGGCCGATAAGCCAATTGTTTTTTCATCATTTCGTGCAATATCAATATTTTTCATGAAGAATTCCATCATTTCGGAGTAAAAATCTTCACGATTAATATCAAACTTGTTTCGACCTTGTTTTTCTAGAACTTCTCTTACAAAAACTCCCTCACCTTCTAAGCCTGCATGATCTTTACCAGGTAGAACTAAAACTTTCTTGCCTTGCATTCTTGCATATCTTGCCATCACATCTTGATATGCATAACCAGATATATTACCTAAGTGTGGCCTTGCGTAAGCATTTGGAGGCGGACAAATTAAAGCCCATGCTTCGCGAACATCAGCTTTCATTTCTTCAGTAGACATAAGACGATCTTCCGATGGACTGTATTCGGGTTTATAAAATTTGTTTTCTAACCAGTAATTCAGGATTTGTTTATCATTTTCCTGAGGGTTGTATGGACCATTTGGTAAGCTCATATAAATAATTTAATAATTACTTTTATGAGGGCTGGTTAACAGCGGTACCACCTCAGTATTTCTGCTAGCGCAGACTTGTCT
>Ga0163148_10000775_pt1 | contig 43323 bp, 45 predicted proteins | sample OliLakLV19MP7P2_FD_148606 | JGI IMG/M metagenome (GOLD analysis project Ga0163148, IMG submission 148606) | Freshwater microbial mat bacterial communities from Lake Vanda, McMurdo Dry Valleys, Antarctica- Oligotrophic Lake LV.19.MP7.P2 | ecosystem: Environmental > Aquatic > Freshwater > Lake >... | reverse complement strand
AGGAGCCAAACCGCAGCGATCTTATAGGCCCGATCAAATTGTCTGCGTCTGTCCATCGATAGTACCTCCAGTGCCAAGCTAATCCAACCTTAGCAAACTGTTCACTAAATTGGGGCAAGATCAATCCGTCCGCGAACCCGCCAATTTGTACCACACTCCCGACATTCGTCGGGACGGTGTGATCTTCCCTTTTCCCTCTATACTTTGGAGCCGGCAGGATGAAAATATATTCAAAGAGAAGAAAGAATCGCTGAACCGCAGTCCGCGGTGGCGGAATCGCTACAAGGACAATAGAACCCGGCGCCCTCGCCCGTCACTGCACATGTTTTATTCCCCCGCAAAAAATAATCCCCCCGACACTTGACTCTGTCCGCCAATCCCGTATACTCACTCCAACCTTTTAAGGAAATCCGGTGAGATTTCTAAAGGGAATACTGCATGATAAATAATTCTTTCAATGACTCTCGTCCGCCAATTGGCGGCTTCGCATACTATAATCCTATCATTGTTTATAATACATTCCGGAGGTACCCGCTTGCCAACGCAGACGGACATCGTGCTCGATGAAAAAAAGATAAGTCGAGCCCTAACACGCATTGCGCACGAGATTGTCGAGAATAATGGCGGCGCCGAGACAATCGCTATCATTGGCGTAATAACCCGCGGCGCCATATTGGCCAAACGCATCGCGGCCATTATCGAACAGCTCGAAAAAGTCAACGTCCCTGTTGGTCTTATGGATATTGGCCTGTATCGCGATGACATTCACTCCAATCTCGACCAACCGATTATACAGCGCACTGACATTCTATTCTCGGTGCTTAATAAGAATATCATTTTAGTCGATGATGTGCTTTTCACCGGCCGGACAGTCCGCGCGGCTCTTGACCAGATAATCGATTTCGGTCGTCCGCGTTCAATCCAACTGGCAGTGCTTGTGGATCGCGGACACCGCGAATTGCCGATTAAAGCCGACTATGTGGGGGTCAATATCCCTACTTCCCGCACTGACAGGGTCATTCTTGAAGTCACCGAAAGGGAAGGGACTGACCGAGTGTACATCAGCAAGCGTCCGCCGGAATCCGCGCGCCCGTCAGTTGAAAGAACCAACGACAGTGCCGGCAAACGGGCTAAAGGCACGGCGAAGCCCGCTACCGCAAAGAAGGGAGGCAAGAAATGAGCCTGCTTTCATCACGGCATTTGCTTGGACTTGAAAACGTCCCCAAAGAGGATATAACCAAGATTCTTGATGCTTCCGATACCTTTAGCGAGGTTCTTGGCCGGACAATCAAGAAACTCCCGACCCTACGCGGTATCACAGTTGTCAACCTCTTCTATGAAAATTCGACCCGCACTCGCATCTCATTTGAACTGGCCGAAAAGCGTCTCTCTGCTGACACGGTGAACTTCTCGCCCTCTGGGTCATCGGTAAAAAAAGGAGAAAGCCTTCGCGACACGGTGCAAAACATCGAAGCCATGAAAATCGATATGGTCGTCGTGCGGCATCAATCGACCGGGGTACCATACTTTCTGACACAATGTATGCAGGCCAATATTATTAATGCCGGCGATGGAGCGCATGAGCATCCCACCCAAGGTCTTCTCGACATGTATACTATCCGGAAAAAATACGGCCGACTCGACGGACTTCGCGTGGTGCTTGTTGGCGATGTCAAACACTCGCGCGTTATTCGCTCAAATATTTGGGGGCTGAAAACAATGGGAGCATCGGTTGCGCTTTGCGGGCCGAGCACACTTATGCCCTACGAAGTCGAGAAATTTGGCTGTGATGTTTACTCAAATATTGATGAAGCCCTTGATGGCGCCGATGTGGTCAATATCATGCGGATACAGTTGGAACGCCAGCAAGGGGGACTGTTTCCCTCAAATCGCGAGTACACAAATCTTTTTGGGATCACAAAAGAGCGGCTTCGACGCCTCAACAAAGATTACACCATAATGCACCCTGGGCCGATTAATCGCGGCGTGGAAATTACCAGCGAAGTTGCCGATGGCGACAAATCCGTCATATTGGAGCAAGTTACCAACGGGCAGGCTGTGCGGATGGCTGTTCTCTATCTGCTTTCAGGTCGCAAAGAAGAAGGGGAAGAATAATGGCCAGCAAGAAATATGATTTTGTGATAAAAGGGGGACGGGTTATCGATCCGGCTCTGGGTTTTTCAAACGACGCCCATCTCTTTATCAAAGATGGTAAAATAGCCGGAATCGAAAAAAATTCTGTCGCAATACAAAAAATGATAAGCGGACTTGACTATGATCAGATTATAGATGCAACCGGAAAATTAGTGGTGCCGGGACTTATAGACTGCCATGTCCATCTCCGTGAACCGGGTCGGGAGGACGCCGAAACGGTCGAAAGCGGATGCAACGCCGCCGCCGCCGGAGGATTTACTTCGGTTTGCTGTATGCCCAACACAACACCGCGAATTGACAGTCAGGAGACAGTCAAATTTGTGCAAGACAGAGCGAAGAATGCAAATGCCCGGGTCTATGTGGTCGGCGCGATCACCCAAAATATCGAAGGGAAACAGCTTTCCGAAATCGGCGATCTGGTCAAAATGGGCGCGGTTGCGATAACCGATGACGGCCATTATGTCCAGAATCCTGAGATCATGCGCAACGCGATGGAGTATTCCAAAATGTTCAATATCCCGGTTATGCAGCATGCCGAGGATCAGTATCTCTGCGCTGGCGGGGTGATGAATGAATCGTTTGAATCCACACGACTTGGACTCAAAGGCGCGCCCGCTGTAGGGGAGGAGATTGCAGTCCTGCGTGACCTTGCCCTTTGCAGACTCACCGGCGCGAGACTTCATATTCAACATATTTCCACTCGCCGCGCGGTCGATGCTATCAGGCAGGCCAAGCGCGAAGGGATTCTTGTCACAACTGAAGCCTGCCCGCACCATTTTGTTTTGACTGATGAAGAGATAGGAAAAGAGTTCAGCACGAATTTACGTGTCAATCCTCCGCTGCGGACGGCAGACGATGTGGCGGCGGTAATCGAGGGTTTAGTTGATGGCACTATCGATTGCATTGCCTCAGACCATGCCCCGCATTCTGATGAAAGCAAAGACTCCGAGTTTGATCAGGCTCCGGCCGGTATGATCGGACTCGAAACAACAGTGGGGCTTGTGAAAACGTACCTCATTGACAAAGGCTATTTGGACTGGGGAGATGCAATTCAGAAAATGACAATTCATCCCGCGAGGATATTCAATCTTCCCGGCGGAACCCTCTCAATCGGTTCAGAAGCAGACATAACGATTATCGATCCCGATAAGAAATGGACAGTATCGCGCGAGAAATTCCGCTCGCGGTCAAAGAACTCTCCGTTTGTGGGTTATAAGCTCTCAGGGCAGGTTGTAAGAACAATTTTGAACGGCCGGACAGTTTTCGAGTTATAGAAGATAGATACTATGAAAACTTTGCTCGTCCAAAAACATGTCAACACCTCGGACCTAACACCATATTTGGATTTGGCCAAGGCAAGAAAAGTAGAACTTGTTTGCTTCGGAGAGCTGGCCACATCGGGCTGTCTCTACACAACTCGCGAGGTCCCCGATTTCAAAGCAATTCAGGCGCAATTCTCAAAGCATGATTTTCGAGTCATGGCCGGATTCCCGTATCTGTCGACCGATGGTCTTTTTAACTCCTACGGATATTTCCATAAGGATAAGTACCAAATCTACAAAAAGATAAATCTCTTCCCGGGCATGAACGAAACCACAGTTTACTCACCGGGCAAACAAGCAGGGATATTTGAAACAGATTTTGGACGTGTCGGCTCGGCGATCTGCTACGACCTCCGTTTTCCGGACATTTTCGAGAATCTCAAGAAAGAAAAGGTCCCAATTATTTTTCTGCCTGCCGCCTGGCCCAATGTCCGAATACATGATTGGAAGCGGCTCATCGTCGAGCGGGCCCAATCTACTGGCGCAATGATAGTAGCTGTCAATGCAGTGGGGGATGATGGCACAAATGTGTTCGGCGGGTCATCGATGATTGTCGCGGGCGACGGCACGATTCTCGCCCATGCCGATGAAACCAGCGAAACCACGCTGGAATTCAATTTACATATCTAATACGATTGTGTTAGTTCTTTAGCCGCTAAACTCTTTCGGTTTGGCTTTGGTATGTTTGTCCTCCGGCTTGATTGGAATGAATGAGAATTGGCCGTCGTCTTCCAGTATCCCCCACTTGACCTGTGAGATTTCTTCTAATCCCGCTTTCCCCATCTCTCCGTAAAATTCTTCGTTCGAGACCAATTCACTATTCATATTCTTCACACAAAATTTTCCATTGTGTACGAGAACCGTCGGCGTACCGGCCAGGATATTCTCAACCTTTTTAAAACGATGACTCAGGGCTGAGGTAATAAAGACCAGACTGAACAGGGTCCCGGCTCCCATGACGGCATTGGTCATAGAATAATCATCGGCGGCTTAGCGACGGGCTGAATATCTCGGGAATGAGCATAATTGTGACAAGTTCAAATGGCGAGAGCCGGCTTAGTTCGCGCTTGCCAAGTATGCGAAAAGCGACAAACACCACAACATAAACAAAAGCAACGGGTATGACTGCTTCCATATTCTTCTCCTACGGATATACAAAGATTGAAATGTACATTGAAAGAGGCGACGCGCCTTCTGTATGGATGTGTATTGTTCCATCGCATCTGCCATATTTCTTTGCTTCCAGTTCGACAATGACTTTCCGTCTCTCATGGGGCAAAACATCGTTTAACACAATTTCGTATGCTTGTTCAATGTGGGGCATGAACTCAACTTTTGAAAAGCCTGCGATATAGCCGGTATCGAAGACAATCGTAATTTTAGGCAGGGGGTTCGGTGAGATATTTCCCACGTCCATATCTATGAGTTCAACTGTTTTGAATCGGTGCAATGTCGCGTAGCTCATGTAAACTTTGATCCCATCCCCTGTGATCTGCTGGCTCGTCCTTTTTATCCCGAACACACCAAATAACGCCAGCAGCGGAATCGTCAAAATTATCAAAACACCGATTATACGAGACCAAGGAGGGGAGAGGTATCGGCTGATTTTAGGAGGTTTAGGCGGTTGCGAGATCTCTTTCTCGGTCTGAGACATGAAAGCCCTCCTTGGGTTAATGTCGGAAAGCGCAAAGTCACTAGTGAAAAGATGGTAAAACCGAATCCCTCTGCCTTTATGTGCGCAGTCGACTCGTGTGGCCAGCTTATTGAGTTTCCAACTTTTATACAGGAGTAGTATGGAATATATGCCGACAAAATCAATTAATGAGCGTTCTATAGTTCCAAAGTACAAGGTTATGAAGAAAAACGTTGAGTTTTTGGCATTATAGCTATTCTTTAAGCCCGAGTTAACGCGAAGCACAATCCCAAGCGAGTGATGGCGTTAGCAAACAAACAGAAAGATTATTGAGTGTGGCACTAAAAGAAAAATATCCATTTATCGTATCGACCATCGTTCCCGCCATGAATGAGGAAGGGAATATTGATGAGTTTTGCCGTCTCTATGCCGAGATGCTCCTCACAGCGCCCTTTGAGGGAGAACTTGTCTATGTCGATGACGGCTCCACTGACAACACTTTGTGCAAAATTTCCCTAAACGCAAAGAAGTACCCCTTCATAAAATACGCCTCGCACCAGAGAAACCGCGGTTTGACCGAAGCCCTGCAGAGTGGGTTTGCGACAGCGACCGGATCGGTCTATGTCTTTTATCCGGCGGATTTGCAGTACCTTCCCGAAGATATCCCCGCGCTCATCGCTCCCATCGCCGATGGAGCCGACCTGTGCACCGGCTGGAAGCAGGGGAAATACAACAAGAAATTTGTGTCCAAAGTCTACAACTGGTTTTCGCAGAAGATTTTTAATCTCAAAGTTCATGATCTGAATTCGGTGAAGGCCTTCAAACGTGAAGTTGTAGAAAACATCTTTTTGCGCAAGGACTGGCATCGGTACTTGGTGGTGTTGGCGGCCAACGAAGGATATCGAATTGAAGAAGTGAAAGTCCCTCTTTACGAACGCGCATGGGGGAAGACCAAATTCTCTGTGTGGCGTGTGCCGGTCGGTGTGCTCGATATGCTTGCGGTGAAATTTCAGATAACGTTTTTGCGTAAACCGCTTTTGTTCTTTGGGGGCACAGGAGCGCTGGTGCTTTTGCTGGGATTTCTTGTCGGCCTCTACGCAATCTATCATCGCTTTGTGCTCGGTCATGGAGATCGGACGTACTTATATCTGGTGCTCTTATTGATAGGTGTGGGTATGTCACTTTTTCTTCTTGGATTTGTCTCAGAGGGTCAGACCGCGCTTAAAGAGGAGATTGGGGATCTGAGAAAAAAAACCAAAGCCATATTAGATGAGTTAAAGGACAAGTAGTCCAGAGTGTGTGGAATTAAGGCATTGTAGTAAAGCATACCGAGAGATTTAAGGCAACAACTACTGAATAATCCAGAAAAGATATTGTGCAAGTAACAATCCAACCCTTCCGTTCTGAACAAATGGACGAACTGCTCGCATTTCTAAAAAAATGGAGCCCTACCCATCCCGAACTTGGCGAAGGCTCAATCATTCGCTGGCAGAAATGCCATCAGCATATTGCTATGGTCGACAATCGAATTGTCGGCTACATCGCCCAGATACCGCATGAATTCCACTATGGCAAACCGAGCAATCGAAGCGGAGGAGAGCAAATCGGCTGGGGTGTTACATTCGTTGTCGACACGTCCGACAACGAAATCCGCAAGCAGGCCGGGCGGGGATTGCTGACAGTCATCGAGAATTCGCCCCCAATGAAATATACCGGCGTCGGGATGGTGGCCGGGGTTGACCAAGTCTATATCCGTCGCGGCCATGTTATTAGAAAAGACTCGGTCAAAATGTACGGTCGTTTTTTCAAACCGACCCGAGCGCTTAAATATCTTGGAAAGTCGACGAAACTCGCGCCTGCAATCAAACTCGCGAATTTTGTTTTTCCCGCGCAGACAAAAGTCAACGCCGACTCGGTGACGAAATTTGAGGCATTTTTGCCGGAATGGGACACAAAATGGGATGAGCTTCTCTCTGAACGATATGAGTTGTACGGTATCCGCGATGCGGTCTATCTCAATTATAAACTCAGTCAGCCGAACCGCGAATACTTTTGCTACCGATTCGGAATCGATGGCTATCTGATTTTTCGCCGCGCTCGGAATGATTTGAGAGATTTAACGATTGTCAAAGTCTGCGATCTAGTCGGAACCGAAAAAGCCAAAGCCGCGCTTTTGCCGGTCGCGATGCGTTATGCTATCGAACATCGGGTCGATGGGATATTGGCTATTAGTTCGGTTGTCGACGAGCCGCTCTACAAATCGGACGGAATGTTTATCGCTCGGCCATATCCGATTATGATGAGTCCGACGATCAAGGTCAAAATGCATGTTTCGTTTTTTGATTCTGACATGGACAACCTCTGGTAGGACAGCCCATGTCCATTATTCACATAATAGGTGAATGCTCACTGTGACAACACGTCCTGATACTTCGCGCGTAAGTGACACCAAGCCAAACCCGTCCCGGCGATGGCTGTCTTTCGGAATTAAAATCATCCTGACACTGGTGGTCGTTTATTTCGCGGGTCGACAGCTTATTGTAAATTGGGATGATGTCGTGAGTTTCAAGTGGGATATCAATCCACTTTTGCTTATTGGTTCGCTTGTGCTTCATCTACTGAGTTTAGCTTTTTTCTCCTATGTCTGGTGTGTGCTCATGAGCGGATTCGGTTATACTGTGCCGCTCAAATACGGATTCAAGATTGGTTATATCTCCAATTTAGGGCGGTACGTTCCCGGGCGCATCTGGCAGGTGGTGAGTATGGTTTATCTTGCCGAACGGCTCAAAATTGATAGAGCTGTCACTGTGGCATCGTGGGGTATAGCAACGATGTTTGGCATTCCGGCCGCTTTCGTCGTTGGTTTCGGCACACTTTTGCTGTATCCGGATTTGTTATTGCCGGAGATACGCCAAAAACTTGGGTCGAGCCTCTATATCGGCGGAATAGCGACAATGCTGGTCTCGCTGCTCTTTGTGGTTGTGCCAAACAAAACTTTACAATTGTATAACCTTCTGCTGAAACTACTTAAGCGGCCAACAATACAATTTAAGCTTGATAAAGCAGTTGCTCTCAAGGTTTATTTTGGATATTTTGCGTGCTGGATATTATATGGATTTTCGTTCTGGATGTTTGTCGTGTCAATAACAGGGGAGGCCGAGTTGCCGCTTGTGCTCGGTATCGGCGCATTTATCATTGCCTATCAGGCCGGCTATTTTGCGATATTTTCTCCCGGCGGTATCGGCACACGCGAGTTGGTTTTGACTGGCGCGCTTATGCCTTTCCTTGGCCCGGTTGCGGCGGGGATAGCCTTCGCCGCGCGAATATGGAACCTCATTGCTGAGGTTATTGCCACAATAATCGCCTTCCGAATCCGTTTCGAGAACGGCCAGGGCAAGTCATGACGGTCAAAAAGAAACCCACACAGACAACAGCCCGTCCGCATCGGGTAAACAGAAATGAAATTGAGTCATGGAAATGGCTTGCTCCTCTCCTGTTCGCCGCATTTGCGGTTGGCCTCGTTATTCTCTTTCGGGACTTCTTTTTTTCATCGACAAATATGATAATCGGTTCGGATTTTCTGCAGGCCGGATTTTTTGTTAAGCAATTTATCGCCGAACATATCGGCTTCTTCTCGGTCAATGACCAATGGAATCCGTATGTCTTTGGCGGCATGCCATATATTGAATCCTTCTTCAGCGATATTCTCTATCCGCCGTCTATCATATTCAGGAATCTGGGGGATCTGTGGCGGATGTTAAGCTATAATCTGGTGCTTCACATATTTCTGGCCGGAGTCTGGATGTATCTCTGCGCGAGGGAATTCAAACTGGGAAAGCTGCCGTCGTTGTTTGCGGCCTCTTGTTACATGTTTGCGCCGTATCTGGTATCTTTAGTTGCGCCATACCATGATGGCAAAATTTTCGTGACATCACTCTTTCCGCTCGTTATTTTGTTTCTCGAACGCGGCTTCGAAAGCCACAGCGGTGTGAAACAGCTTTTTAACTTCTCAATGTTTGGCTTCATAATCGGGCTGACACTGCTTGCCCCGCATATCCAGATGACCTATTTTGCGCTTTTGGCATCGCTCTTCTTCACAGTTTTCAAACTTATTAATATGTTGCGGGACAAGCGGCCGGTTGCTTCGCTTGTCGCGCCGGGCACACTGGCAGCGTTCGGGGTCGTGATAGGTCTGGGTCTGTCGGCCATACAAATATATCCCGGTGTTACCTACACGACAGAATTTTCGCCGCGCGCCGACACCAAGAAAGGCTGGGACTGGGCGACGTCTTGGTCTATGCATGAGGAAGAGGCGTTTTCACTGATAATTCCTGAGTTTCCCGGTGTTTCAACCCAGGCCGCGCAGACATATTATTGGGGCAAAAATGCCTTCAAAGATAACTCTGAGTCGGCTGGAATAATTGCATTCTTTCTTGCTCTAATCGGACTTTTATTCTCGCGCCGAAGGAATGCATATTTCTTTGGCGGTCTCGCGCTATTCGCATTCTTGTATGGCCTTGGCGCAACCACGCCGATATTTCGGCTTTTCTTCTGGCTCATACCGGGTGTTGAGTCGCTTCGCGCGCCGTCAATGATAATGTTCGTCTTTTCGTTCTGCGCGGCAATGCTTGGGGCTATGGGCTTGCAGGCAATAATTGAACGGAAACGTGACGATCCCAGATTTAGCGGCAAGTTCAAATATCTGCTCTGGGGGATGCCTGCACTATTGCTTTTCCTCGCGCTTGCATTTTCTGCATCCGGTCGAGGCATGATTGATCTTTGGACATCCCTTTTTTACAGCGAGGCCGCATCGCAGGCTGTTCAGCAAGGCGTTACGAAGCTGGATGTCGCGTATGCCAATCTTCCTGCCATAAGGTCAGGCGCGTGGTTTGCCTTTCTTTTCACTGCCTTGGCCTCATTGGTGATCTGGCTTTATAGGAGCGAAAAGGTCAATGCGTCGTTCTTTCTTGTCTTGATTGCATTGCCGATGTTTGACGGCATCCGATTTAACAGCCGGTTTGTGGAGACTGTAGAGCCATCGCAATACACCACCGTTACATCGGTCACGACCTATCTTCAGCAAAACGCGGGACAAAACCGGGTGCTTGATATTCGCACGCCGCGCTCGCCCCAGGAAGCAGTCCTGCCTCAATGGAATGTGCAGATTGTCGGAGGGTATCATGGAAACCAGCTTCGCTGGTACGATGACCTTCTCGGTGGAGTCGGAATGCCGAATATCGGCGAGCCGCGATTGCTCAATTTAACCGGTGTGAAATATCTGATTATGCCTGCCGGACAAAGTTTGCCTCCAAATTATTTTGGGAGTCAGCCGGTTGTTCCGGTAGCGACACTCGGAACGGATCAGATTTTTAGAAACGATAACGCCATTCCTCGGGTGTTTACCGCATCGCGGTATCAGGTTCTGCCTGAGCGCTCACAGATTACACCACTGGTGTTAAAAGATACGACAGATCTTCGCCGCCTTGTTTATCTCGAAGAAGAGCCAGCTTTGGCTGTTTCAGGAGAGTCATCCCCTACAGATTCGGCTTGGTTTGTTTCGTATGGCTTTGATACCGTTCAGGTGGGTGTTCACGCTGAGAACAACACGCTCGTTGTGTTGACCGATAACTGGTTCGATGCCTGGCATGCCACAGTCGGTGGTCAGCCTGCGAAAATACTCCGCGCCGACGGGGCATTCCGAGCGGTGGCCGTTCCAGCGGGAAACCACGAGATTCTTTTCTCGTATCATTCGTCCCGTTACACAAAAGGGAAAATGGCCACAATGCTGACCTCTATATATCTGGTTATTATAGCTGGTGGGTATTTTGTGTATTGCCGACGCAAGCCAAAGCACACTATAACAGAGACAGAAACTGCCAATCCATGATCCACACTCACCGTGCTCTCATTATTTTTCCGACTTATAACGAAAAAGACAATATTGAAAAGATTGTCCATGCCGTCCTGCCGATGGATCCACGAATTCATGTTCTTATTGTCGACGATAACTCGCCCGATGGAACCGGCCAGATCGCCGACAAACTCGCCTCGCAGATGAGTACGGTCAATGTGCTTCACCGCACAAAAAAAGAAGGACTTGGCCGGGCATACATCGCTGGCTTCAAATGGGCTATGGAGCGCAAATTTGATTATATCTTTGAGATGGATGCCGATTTCTCGCATGGTCCGGAGTATATCCGCGATTTTTTGCGGGAGATACAGAACTACGATGTCGTTTTAGGTTCTCGCTATATTTCCGGAGTGAATGTTATCAACTGGCCGATGTCGAGATTGCTCTTGTCATATTTTGCAAATATGTACACCCGGGTAATCACCGGGCTTCCGCTTCGCGACGCGACCGGCGGGTTCAAATGTTTCCGCCGACAGGTGCTTGAAACGATTGAACTGGATAAGGTTCATGCATCGGGGTATATGTTCCAAATTGAGATGTCCATGCGGGCGTGGAAAAAAGGCTTCACTCTAAAAGAGATTCCAATTGTTTTTGTCGACCGAGTGGCCGGTTCATCAAAGATGTCAAAAAAGATAATGCGTGAAGCGATCTGGATGGTCTGGATGCTAAGGCTCAAGTCGATGTTTGGAAAGCTGAGTTGATACTGATTGGATGGGAACCAGGTTACACTTTCTGTTATCATTGTCACGCACAATTCACTCCCTCTGCTTGTTGACTGCCTCAATGCGTTGGACAGAGCGCTCCTTTCGATTCCTTCCCAAATTATAATTGTCGATAACAATTCACATGACGCAAGTGTTGCGGCTGTCAAGAATCGTTCAGATGAATATCTTATAGTCGAAAACGAAAAAAACAGAGGATTTGCATCGGCCTGTAATCAAGGCGCCGAATTGGCTGAAGGAGAATACCTGCTTTTTCTCAATCCCGATGTCACTCTCGAAGGGAGTGCGATAACAAAGATGCTGGAGGTCTATGCCCAGGAAAGCAAAGTCGGTCTTGTTGTGCCGCGTCTGAGATTTCCCGATGATACGTTTCAGGCAAACTGCCGTAATTTTCCACAAATTTCGAATCTCCTTTTTTCACGCGGCTCGTTTCTCTCCGCGCTTTTTCGCAAGCAAAGGAAAAATGCGTTTGCATCCTACACGCTTCCCGACTATGACGCGACGACCGCCGTTACGGCTGTCGCCGGAACGGTTTTGCTTATCACCAAAGAGCTCTTTACAAAAATGAATGGATTCGACAGCCGCTTTTTTCTCTACATGGAAGACACCGATTTGTCTTACCGCGTCCATCTGCATGGAAATGAGAATTATTTTGTGCCCGATGCCGGAGCGGTACATCATTGGGGAAGCGGAAGCACGACTTCCACCTTAGTCAGGAAGTTTCATCATCATTATTCGTTCTGGCAGTACTTTCTCAAACATGCTCCAAACGGGTTTTCACTCCTTGTTCTGCCGTTTATGCTAATTGGAAATCTGTGTGTGACAGCGCTCGCCGCGGATAAACGGGGCCGTTGAGTCGTCAATGACATTTGAACTTCCGCTAATAACCTTTCTCGTTGGATGCCTGTTGGGATTTGTACTTATACCTCTCCTTATCAGATTGGGACATCGCTGGAAACTGCTCGATATTCCTGGTCGGCACAAAAGACACCAGTTGCCGACACCTATTCTCGGTGGCGTCGGACTATTTGTAGCGCTTTGGATTAGTGTGTTGGCGGCGAGTTTTTTATATCCTGATATGGTCAACATTCCATCAGGCTCACTCTGGTCAATTCTCCTGGGTTCGGTTGTCATTTTTTTGGTCGGGCTTATCGATGACTTCAGACCTCTGCCGGCATGGGTTAAGTTGGTTGCGCAGACGCTTGTTGCGGGTATTTTGATTTTTGGGGGATTCTCGATTGACCCTGTGTCCATTCCATTTGTGGGGAGTGTGCACAGCGGCCTCTTTGCTCCAATGATTACGATTATCTGGGTTGTGGCGCTGACTAATGCAGTGAATCTACTTGATGGACTTGACGGACTCGCGGCCGGTGTGTCCCTTATCGGGGCTGTAACAATGATAATTATTGGCGTCCTCTACCAAGTCGGCTCGACTGTGACAATTGCCGCCGCCCTTTCAGGCTACTTAATAGTTTTCTTGCGCTATAACCGCTATCCGGCGCGCATATTTCTGGGGGACTCGGGGTCGATGCAAATTGGCTACTATTTCGCGGTTATTTCTCTCTTGGTGCCGCTCAAGTCATATACCGCCGCCGCCCTCTATATGCCATTGCTGGCCTTGGGTGTACCGCTGTTGGAAACGGTCTCATCGATAATTCGTCGTCTGGCAAGCGGCAAAAACCCGATGCAGGCCGATAGGCGGCATATTTTTCACTATCTTGCGCTGGCAGGATTGGGGCCGCGACGCATTGTGGCCATCTTTTATTTAATGTCCTTTATTTTCAGCCTTTTTACCCTCGCCATGTACTTCTTTGACCGCATCTGGGTCTTCAGCCTGCTCCTGCTTTTTATGGTTGTTATTCTGTCCCTATTTTTTATCTTTATGAACAGCCGCGACAGAACTAAACCTGTTGGGCGGCAAAAAGTAAGAAAGGGATAAGGCAGGACACATTTCTGCTTTTGAGTCAATACTATGAGCGAGGGACCGTATCTTGATTTTGAGCGACCGATAGCGGAGCTTCAGAAAAAAATCTCGGATATGCGAGATTTCTCAGCGGGCGAGAGTATTGAACTCGGAGGCGAAATTGCCTCGCTTGAAAAGAAGCTCGACCGTCTCCGTGTCGAGATTTACACCAACCTCAGCCGTTGGCAGAGAGTCCAGATAGCCCGGCATCCCAAGCGTCCATATACATTAGATTACATCGAACAGATCACGACTGAATTTGTCGAGATTCACGGCGACCGTTCCTATGGGGATGACAAAGCTATGGTCGGCGGATTTGCTCGAATTGATGGCGAGCCGGTGATGATAATCGGGCAGCAAAAAGGACGTGACACAAAGCAGAAGCTCTACCGCAATTTCGGTATGGCACATCCCGAGGGGTATCGCAAGGCCAGACGTCTTTTCTACCTTGCCGAGAAATTTGCCCTGCCAATTGTCGTGCTCATCGATACGCCGGGGGCTTTCCCCGGTATTGCCGCAGAAGAGCGGGGACAGGCTGAAGCTATAGCAAAAAACATTCAGATAATGTTTGAACTGAAGACTCCGATCGTTGTCGTCATAATCGGCGAAGGGGCGTCCGGCGGGGCGCTTGGAATTGGGATAGGAGATCGGGTACTTGTGATGGAATATGCCTGGTATTCGGTTATCTCGCCCGAAGGATGCGCGGCCATTCTTTGGAAAGACGCCACGCGTGCGTCGGAGGCCGCCGAGGCGCTCAAACCGACATCGGAGGACTTGGTCAAGCTTGGAATCGTAGACCGTGTCGTGCCGGAGCCAACAAGCGGAGCGCATAATGACCCAGTCGAGGCCGCGCGACTTCTTAAAGCTGATATTATTAAATGCCTGAATGAACTTAAAGGAATGCCGCTCGATATATTGTTGTCAGAGCGGATGCAGAAATACCGGAAAATGGGCGAGTTCAGCGTCTCCTGAAGAAGATAATGATAAGTATTCTTTGGAAACCTCAGTCTGCTGGATTAGGTTTATCGAATATGTCGAAACTTATGAATAGGTTAGGTAAATGAAACTGTCAAAATTCTGTGATGAGAGCTTGGTCTCATTTTCGCTAAACGCCAAGAATAAGAAAGAGGCAATCGAGGAGATGGTCGATTTGGCCGCCGGATCTTCGATGATTAAAGACCGCAACGAATTGCTGACTGATGTCAAAGAGCGCGAGGAATTGGTGACGACTGGTGTCGGCTATGGGGTGGCTTTTCCCCATGCAAAAACCGGCGCGGCGAAAGGGATCGTGATTGCTTTTGGGCGAAGCCAGAAGGGGATAGATTTTGACGCAATGGATCATAAACCAGTACATCTAATCTTTCTCATCGGCGCTCCGGAAGATGCAATTGGCGCGCATTTGAATGTCATGGCGCGGTTGTCGTATTTGATGAAATCGGAGGAGAACAGAGCCAAACTCATGAAAGTCACTTCGCCCGGTGATGTCCTCGCCTTAATGGACAATATTGACTGAAGTCAAATCGGATATGATCCGATACTGATATAATGAATTGGGTTTCAAATCTCTTCTCGCGCTACCTGCGTAATTTACACTTTATTACTATAGCGGCATTGTGCACGACGCTCATTCTCAATCTGGGCGGAGTGAATGCAACGGTTACTAAAGTTCCGATGAGCATATTGTACTTCCCGTTCTTCAAAGTTAAAGTTGCCGTCCTGGAACTGCATGAGGTGGCTAAAGACAATAGCAGTCTCCGACAATCGCTTGTGGAGGCCTCGATCAGGTTATCCATGATGGAGGAGTCCAATCGCGAGAATGACAGGCTCAAACGCATCCTCGGTTTTGAAGCCCCTTCGGGATACCGAATTTTGCCGGCGAAAGTCATCTCGACAACAGGTGGCCGGCTCCCGAATTCAGCCGTTATAAACCGTGGTACAAAAGACGGTGTGGCGATCGACTTGCCGGTCATCAACGAAGAAGGGCTTGTCGGCAGAATAAGTTCAGTCGGCCCCGATGTGGCGACGGTTCAGCTGTTGACTGATCCCGTCAATCGGGTCGCCGTGCGGGTTGCCGATACAAGAGAAATGGGTATTGTGAAATACGATCGTTCGGATAATTTGATGTTGGACAATTATTCAGTTCAGTCTCCACTCTCCGAAGGGGATTTGATTATCTCATCGGGTCTTGGCGGTATTTTCCCGCCCGGGTTGGCTGTGGGCCGGGTTCTGAATATCGACCGCCCCGAAAATGAAATGTTTGCGCGAATTGTCTTGAAGCCAGCGGTTAATTTCAACCGGCTCGAGGAACTCTTTGTCCTGAGGCCGCAATTGTAATGAGAATCGTTCCATTCATTCTCTATCTGCTCTTGATCGCTTTTTACCAAGTCGTTCTGTACAATCCCACAGCTATTCATGGAATTACAATGAACATCGCCGGGCTGACAGTTCTTTTTGTTGCACTCTATAAGCCCGAATTGACCGCGACGTGGTTCGGCTTTTTTGCAGGTATAGTCCTTGCATCGGGGGAGCCGGGTCAGATCGGCTGGCAGGCGGCGTCGCTGGCAGGACTTGGTTTGGTTGCCTTTCATGTCCGTGAAAAACTTAACCTTGATTCGTTGCTTGCCAAAGTGCTCCTGGTTTTCATTGGAATCGTTATACATAATTTTCTCAGTTGGATCATTGATCCATCCCTCAGGCAATTCGCTCTTTTTCTCCCTTTTGTTCTCGGCGGGGCGTTGTATACTACTGTAATCAGCATCTTTTTCTTCTTTATTCGCGATGGATTGATAACTCGAAGAAAGATTCAACAGCTTTTTTAGTACAAGCATAATATGGAATCGAGCAAAGTCTCCCTCGCAGTTCGTGAACAGTTCGGCCTTGTCGTTATCGGAGCGATCTTTCTCCTGCTGACAATCGGCCTTATAAAACTTCAAGTCATTGATCATGACGAACTCGCAGAAAAATCAGAAAACAATCGGATTCGCGTCGTTCCGATTATCCCCCAGCGGGGATTGATTATTGATCGTGAAGGGAGAGTCATGGCCGGTAATCGGCCCTCCTATACGCTTTCGGTTATTCCGGCTGAAGAGGAGAAGGGGCAAACAGTTCCGAATTTGGCCAAGTTAATTAACTCAGACACTTCGAAAGTCCGGGCGCGGATACGTCGCAACACAGTCAGCTATTACCAGCCAGCACCCGTTAAACGCGATCTTGCATTCGAGGCAGTGGCCGTTCTCGAAGAGCAAAGCGGAAAATTTCCAGGGGTCAGTTATCAGATGGACAGGGTGCGGCAGTATATCCCCGGCGCGAGTGTTGAATCGTTTGCGGGCTATGTCGATGAGGTCTCTGAGGAAGAGTTGAAAAAGGTCGACCCGGATCTCTATCGAATGGGCACTATGATTGGCAAGCGAGGTATAGAGCGGGAGTATGATCAGGCTCTGAGGGGAAATGAAGGTACGGCCTTTATAGAAATCAAAGCTTCCGGTCAGCTACTTGGAACATACTCCGGACGAGAAAAAGTCAATTCCAGACCAGGGGCGGATTTGACCCTTTCTATTGATCTCGATCTCCAGCGCGCTTGTGTGGAGGTACTTACCCAGTTCTGCTGCGGCGCCATTGTCGCAATTGACCCGCGTTCAGGTGAGGTTCTCGCGCTCGCTTCATATCCGAGTTACGATGCCAATATCTTTTCGTCGGTTGTTCCCGATTCGCTCTGGCGATCCATGCAAGCCGATTCGAGCCATCCGCTTTTAAACAGACCCATGACCGGGCTGTATCCCCCGGGCTCTACGACTAAGTTGATTACTGTCGGAGCCGGAATTGACGCTGGTTTTATTACACCATCCACAACTTTTCGCGGCTGCTCTGGAGGAATGCAATTTGGCAATCGCTATTTCCGTTGTTGGGAGGAACGTGGGCACGGTGTGCTCCTGCCGGCAAATGCCATTGAGCATTCATGCGATGTCTACATGTATCAACTCGGAATGAAAATTGGTCCGCAGATACTTGCCGAATACTTTCAGAAGTGCGGATTTGGTGTCCCCACCGGAGTCGACCTTCCGGGGGAGGCCTCGGGAAACGTCCCTACGATTGACTATTACAATAAACGGTATGGCGAGAAAAAGTGGACACGCACACTAGTTCTCAACACTTCAATCGGCCAAGGCGAAATTTTGGTGACGCCCTTTCAACTCACGCAGTTCTTTTGTGGAGTGGCAAACAACGGGACCGTATATCGCCCGCATGTGGTCAAACAAATAACAGACCCCACCACAGGGAAGACCGAGACGGTTAAACCGGAGATTTCATTCAAACTACCCTTTACGCCAACGACACTTGGACTGCTTAAAGAGTCAATTCGTCTCGTCGTCGAAGGCTCGGGGGGTACTGCAAGAGGGCTCAAGAATAAATACTACAGTATCGGCGGTAAAACCGGCACAGCGCAAAACCCGCATGGCAATGAACACTCGCTTTTTGTTGGTGTCGCGCCGCTTGAGGCTCCGGAAATCGTCGTGTGCGCTATTGTAGAGAACGCCGGTCATGGTTCTGAGATTGCTGCGCCTGCGGCAGCGAAAATCATTCAGAAATATATGTATAAAAAACTTGGAATCGTCGATACGCTCCAGCTCTCACTGAGGGATAGTCTCTGATGCTGGATTACAAACTACTCGATTGGAAACTGATCGCCTGCGCTTTCGCGCTTTCGGCTATTGGTATTCTTGTCATAATGTCTGCCGAGTATCATTCGCCGCACGCCTACGAACGAACTTTCTATATGAGACAGATGGTCTGGCTTATTGTGGCGATTGTTGTCTTTCTGACGGTGATACATCTCCCGCCACGGCTTTTTGATATGGGAGCCTATTTCACCTACGCCATCGCTTTACTATTGCTTATCCTTGTGTTTTCGGTGGGAACATCTCGGCTGGGCGCGCAGCGGTGGTTTGACCTTGGACCGGTCAGTATCACGCCGTCGGACATAGCTAAAATTGCTGTACTCTTGACGCTCGCCAGATTTTTTGCATATACCAAATTTCCACTTGTTTCAAAACGGCGATTTGCCATTTCCGCACTCATTGCCGGCATCCCGATGGCGCTTATAATGAAACAGCCGGATCTGGGGACATCGCTTGTGCTTATTGTGATGCTTTTCGCGCTCTGGTTTTGGTCGGGATTATCGCCTTGGTATTTGTTTCTCATTGTCTCACCGCTTGTGTCATTACTCTCGGCCTCGCATTGGCTGTCATGGGTGATATACTTTGCCGTTCTTATTGGGCTTCTGGCGCTCTTTAAGCCCGGCTTTTTGTTCGGGCTGGTTGTTATAATTTTCAATTTAGCTTTTGGCACATTTACGCCGTTCATCTGGAATACATTGAAAGATTATCAGAAGCTCAGGATACTGACATTTTTGGATCCCGGGCGCGACCCGCGTGGAGCGGGGTATCAGATTATCCAGTCAAAGATCGCTATTGGTTCGGGTGGGCTGACAGGCAAAGGGTACCTTGAAGGTTCGCAGTCGCGATTGGATTTCTTGCCTGAGCGGCACACAGACTTTATTTTTTCAATTATAGGAGAAGAGTTTGGATTTGTTGGCGGCATGGTCATACTGCTTTTGTTTGGAATAATCTTCTATCGCGCCATACGCACCGCGGTCAAATGCCGCTCCCCATTTCTCTCGTATATTGTTGTCGGCGCCGCATCAATTTTGCTCTTTCAGGTATTGGTGAATATCGGGATGACGCTTGGGATGATGCCGGTAACCGGTCTGCCACTGCCGTTTGTCAGCTACGGTGGCACAAGTCTTGTGCTGGTATGGACGCTTGTCGGACTGATAGTTCTGGCAGGCTATCATTGGCAGGAGTATTAGCGTATGCCGCGTTTCATACTGCTAATTGTCATTTCAGCTTCTATGGCATTTTCGTTGCCTTCTCAAGCTCAGGAATTTAACCTCGATTCCCTTCTTTTAAAGTCTGTCGGTGGTCAAAACGCGCTCGAACGATTGAAGCGCGTCTCGAGCTATTCGGCCAATGGCACAGCTCTTAGTAGTGGGCAACCGGCGACATTTTCGTTTTGCTTTTCAGCGCCGGACAAATTTTTTCTTGAAATCTCACTCGGCGCGCTGACATTCGCCCAAGGATATGACGGCAAAATAGCATGGCAGAAAGATCACAACGGCTCGATTACTGAGTTGAGCGGTTTCGAGCGAAGGGTTCTCTTAGAGCAAGTCTACTTTCAGTCGTACTCGTATCTTTTTCAAGACAGGCTCAAAGGCGGCCGTGAGTATCGCGGGAGAACTACACGAGACGGAAAAAGCTATCACGAAGTCGCATTATATCCCTTCAATAATGATACGGTGATTGTTCTCTTCGATATCGCGACGGGACTTCCGCATCTGCTCGAGAGCGATTTCGACAATATAAAGAGTGTGACCTATTCGGAAGATTTCCGCGAAGTAGAAAAGGTGATTATTCCTTTCGTCTCTCGAACGGTGACAATTGACACACCAATCGAATCCGAGTTCACAATTACAAAAGTGGATCTCAACGCCGTCTGCGCTGATTCTCTCTTTTCAATGATAGGCGGTGCGCTCGGTGATTACCGATTCCCTGAAGGTGTCGACAAGCTGATTGTGCCCTTTGAATATAAAGGGGGACATCTTTATGTGAGCGCCACTGTCAACGGCAACAAGAAAATGAAATTCATCCTCGACTCAGGCTCCTCGGCAAACATTATCAACAAAGCCGCTGCCGATATGCTTAAACTTCCTGTTGTCGGTACAGTGCAAGCGAGAGGGATCGGAGGGTTTGCCGAAGTTCAGTTGGTGGAGACCGATTCGATACAATTGGACGGTTTGACACTGCTCGGCCAAGTTGCCGGCAGTTTGGATTTATCTGATATAGGCCAGAGTAGCGACGGAGACAATGTCTACGGCGGGATTTTGGGGTATGATTTTATGTCGCGCTTTCCGCTTCTTATTGACTACGCGGCCTCGACTGTCACTATTTACAATCCGGCGACTTACGCTCCGCCAGACAGCGGAGTGCTTGTCCCGTTTAGAATGGTTTCGAATGTCCCCACAATTAGAGCGGAAATCGAAGGTATCGCGGGGGACTTTATCGTGGATATCGGGAATGCCTTCGGACTAATTATTCATGAGGATTTCGCGCAAAAGACAAAATTATATGATTCTCTGCAGGATGTGAAAACGACCCGCTCGACCATAAGTGGAATTGGCGGCGAAGCCGGGAGCAAAACTGCATTTGCATCGCATTTCCAGTTTGGGAGTATTGCCTTAGACTCTTTGCGAGTTATTCTTACCGAGAAGGGCGCGGGGATAACTGGTTCAAATGAACTTGCCGGAAATATCGGCAACCTCATTTTGAAACAGTTCAAGGTTTTATTCGATTATGAACATCAGTCTCTTATTTTTCTCAGACCGTAGTTGTTCTTGATGAATCTTGAAGCGCGGGGTGGCGGGGAATGGCACGGCGGATGGGCTGATATTCCATGTTGTGTCGGGCGCCCTCGCCCGACACGTCAAAACAGTCAGGCGAGGGCGCCTAACTGCACTGCGAAGACAATCACATTATCGTTTGCTTAGAAGGGAAAAAGAAAATACTAGGTACTCCGCCCGTGGCGGACCGGTACGACATTTACAAGCGCTCACGGTTCCGTCAGGGATCGCTCATTGCTTGGAGGAGAACAAAACCCACCCTTTGGGTGGGGTACAAAGGTGCGGGGCAGTCCGCCGCGGCGGACCGCACGAATAAGGATATCTGATTTCCTCCGCCACCGGCGGACGCGAAATAACTCACCGGCAGAATTTGTATCGTTTTTTCTTTCGCAAAGGGGTAAAATAGTGCATACTACTGCCGATGGCGGCCCGCAACCTGACACCAGAAGATGAGAGGAGGAAGATGTCTCCAACGTTTTCCTGTACATTGACTTATAGGCTCACTTTAATGCCATTAATTTTGGGCTGTTTTCTTTTTTTTATACTGTGTGGCGCGCCAGCGCTTTTCGCACAGGACTCTGATAGAGCCTTCATCGCGCATTTCAATACCCAGCATCAGATGGGGGCACGGCTCGGCGGATGGAGGAACCTTGGTGATACACCTCTGCGCGAGCGGAACCAAGGCTCATCTTCTATACTTTCTGACTTCAAAAGCGGCAGCTTTTACCTCGAAGGTTATTACTCTCACCGTTTCAGCCGACTCTTCGCTGGCGAGCTTTCAATTGGTATAGTGAATCGCGGGGATGTCACGGTCAACAATACATTCAATGAAAGTTTCTATGGCTCGCTGGTCATATATCCAATACTAATTAAAGCGAAAGTATATCCCTTCGCAGCAAGTCTGTTTAGATTCCAACCATACTTCACAATCGGGGGCGGCTTCTTTCATGGGCGACATGATATCCAGCTTGCCCGATCGGATTTTTATTATTCGGATTTTAATGAAGATACCGAGACGAAGTTAGGCTACAGCCTCGGGGGTGGCATCGATTACCCTCTTGCCCGGCCTATTGGTCTTGAGTTGACATTTTCTTATATGCCGTTTACTTTTTCTAAACCGCTTGTGTTTGTGCAAGATTATAGCGGGCTTTCGATAATGATAGGCGTGAAATATCTATATACGCCCACAAAGAAGAATGATAGCGCTGTGCCTTCGAGAAGGAGATTCTGAAAATGAAAGTTGGGATAAATGGATTTGGCCGAATTGGGAGGTTGGTCTTCAAAGCCTCGCGTGATACGGCCATTGACGTCGTTGGAATAAATGATATCACCGATGCCGCGACCCTTGCGCACCTATTAAAATATGATTCCGTTCATGGCCGTTACCCGGGGGAAATCCGTGTCGAAGGAAATTCCATAGTCATAAACGGTAAATCGATTCCGGTGTCGGCAGAGAAAGACCCGGCCAACCTGCCGTGGAGCAAACTTGGCGCCGATATTATTCTCGAATGTACCGGCAAGTTTACCGACAAAGCTGGAGCTTCAAAACATATTAACGGCGGGGCCAAAAAAGTTCTTATCTCCGCGCCGGCCAAAGGACACGACGGGACATTTATCCTCGGCGTCAATTCCCAAGACTATGACAAGAACAAGCATCATGTCGTTTCAATTGGCTCATGCACAACCAATTGCCTTGCGCCGCTCTCCAAGGTCATCATGGATAATTTTGGGATTGTCAAAGGCTTCATGACCACAATCCATTCCTTCACCGCTGATCAGAGACTTCAGGATGCCCCTCATTCTGACTTGCGCCGCGCCCGTGCGGCCTCGATGTCGATGATCCCAACAACAACCGGGGCAGCAAAAGCCATAGCAGAAGTAATTCCGGCTCTCAAAGGAAAAATGGACGGAGTGGCAATCCGTGTTCCGACACCTGATGCATCGCTGGTTGACCTTGGTGTCATCATGGAGTGCGAAGCCACAGTCGAGCAGATCAATGCCGCATTCAAAAAGGCGGCGACAAGTGGCCCTCTCTCGAAAACACTGCAGTATTGCGAAGAGCCAATCGTTTCAATTGATGTTGTCGGCAATCCTCACGGCGCAGTATTTGATTCCGGCATGACCGCCGTTCAGGGAAACTACGCGAAAGTGTTCGGCTGGTATGACAATGAATGGGGTTTTTCATGCCGCATGGTGGATATGATGCTGATGATGTAATGACGATAACGGTACGGATATGAATAAATTAACTGTAGATAATGTAAACTTCAAAGGAAGCAAAGTTCTGGTGCGAGTGGACTTCAATGTTCCGCTCGACACTAATATGCGAATAACCGATGATCGCCGTATTCGCGAAGCTTTGCCGACAGTAAAGAAAATCTTGAATGAGGGAGGACGGGCAATTCTGTGCTCGCACTTGGGACGTCCCAAAAAAATCTTCACACCTGACTGTTCACTAAAACCGGTGGCTGTGCGGCTTTCTGAATTACTCGGGCAAAAAGTTCTCTTTGCCAATGACTGCATCGGCCCCGAAGCCTCGAATTTGGTTTCAACAATGCATGACGGCGATTGCCTGTTCTTAGAGAATCTCCGTTTCCATGCCGGTGAGGAAGCCAATGACCCTGAGTTTGCAAGAAAACTTGCCTCGCTTGCTAATATGTATGTCAACGATGCTTTCGGTTCGGCTCATCGCGCTCATGCCTCGACTGTCGGTGTGACTGCCTATTTTAATCAGGCAATCGCGGGATATTTGATGCAGAAGGAACTGGCTTATTTTGGTCAGGCTCTCGACGAACCAAAGCGACCCTTTGCTGCGATACTTGGTGGCGCAAAAATATCAGGGAAGATCGATGTTATTACCAATCTGCTGAACAAAGTGGATATTTTAATTATCGGCGGAGGAATGGTATTCACCTTCGCCAAGGCTATGGGATATGCTATCGGCGATTCGCTTCTCGAAGCGGACAAGGTCGAATTGGCTCGTGAGATTATGAGCAAAGTGAACAATTCAAGAGCCAAGTTGTACTTTCCGGTCGATGCGGTTGTTGCATCCGAAATATCGGCCACTGCTCAAACGCAAGTTGTGCCAATAGACAAAATTCCAAATGGCTGCAAGGGATTAGATATTGGTCCGGGCTCAGTCAACCTTTTTTCCGATGTACTCTCACCGGCAAAAACTATTGTGTGGAATGGTCCGATGGGTGTTTTTGAGTATCCGCCCTTTGCAAATGGCACATTCGCCATCGCCCGATTGCTCGCCGATTTGACCGCATGCGGCGCAATTACGATTGTCGGAGGCGGAGATTCAGCGTCCGCTGTCGCACAAGCTGGACTCGATGGTAAGCTTACCCATATTTCGACCGGCGGCGGAGCCTCACTTGAATTTCTCGAAGGTAAAGAGCTTCCCGGTGTAGCGGCCTTGACAGAATTGCCTCAAGTTACAGCGGTCTAATATTTCTCACCATGCGAACAAGAATAATCGCCGGAAATTGGAAGATGAATGGCACAATCCGAGAGACCGACGAACTGATTGCCGGTTTGAAACCGCTTTTGCCTGCAAATATGACTTCGCAGGTTATTTTGTGCCCACCTTTCACTTCACTTTTGACGGCTTCGCAACTTGTTGCAGGAAGCCCAATTGGACTCGGGGCGCAAAATATGTCCGAGCATGAAAAGGGAGCATTTACCGGCGAAGTCTCAGCTGAGATGCTATTGACAGTCGGGGCAACTTTTGTTATTTTAGGCCACTCGGAAAGGCGGCAATTTTACGCTGAAACTGATAAAGGCGTGAATGTGAAGGCCAAACGGGCGCTTGAGAACGGTCTGACACCGATTATTTGTGTCGGAGAGACGCTTGGAGAGCATGAACGGAACGAAACCGAGGCGGTTGTTGGCCGACAGATCGACGGAGTCTATGCCGGATTTTCAGCCGATGATCTTGAGAAGACGATAATTGCTTATGAGCCAGTCTGGGCGATTGGAACTGGTAAGACAGCGACTCCGGAACAGGCGCAGGCAGTACATCGTTTTATTCGAACCCGGATTAGGAAGTGGTCTGAGGAGACCGCTGAGAGAATATCGATTTTGTATGGCGGGTCGGTGAAAGCTGACAACGCCCGCGCTTTGATGAGTCAACGGGACATCGACGGCGCTCTTGTAGGAGGCGCGTCATTGGTAGTAAAAGAATTTATCGCCATCATTATGGCGAATGAAAGTGTGGAGGTATAAATTTGTTTGGTGCATGGGTAATATTTCACATCCTAGTGTCGATTGCTTTGATTCTTGTGGTTTTGATGCAATCGTCAAAGGGAGAAGGACTGGCCGGCTCGTTATTTGGCGGCGGTATCGGCGGAGCGGTTTTTGGCGGACGAGGCGCGGCGTCTTTTCTAACCAAAGCAACCACATATCTTGCCGTTCTCTTCATGATTAACTGCGGCGCGCTGGCATTTATGTCATCCTCGCGCGATCAAACGATGACCGACCCGTCATCAGTCACAACATCTCCCGTGACGGAACAGGCACAACGGGAACGTGAACAGCAGGCCGCATCACAACAGGCCGCGCAACAGCAGAGAATTGCTGATTCGATCTCGCGAATTCAGGTGATTCCGGGCGAAGGCACACAGCAGCCGATTGATACGACGGTCGGAGGTTCGACAACCCCGTAACCGGGATGTGTCCTGCGTGTCGCGGAATTGGCCTCATCGACTAACGCATAGAAAAATTGGAACAGAGTTTGCGGGAGTGGCGAAATTGGTAGACGCACTATCTTGAGGGGGTAGCGTCGCAAGACATACGAGTTCGAGTCTCGTCTCCCGCATAAAATGAATGACCCCTGTGACCCGGCTGATCATAGGGGTTTGTTTTGTTTATGGGCGAGTCCGCCCGATGCCACAGAGAAGACCATACCGTCCGCCGGTTGCGGAGTGTGGTACAAGTACAAGAAGTAAAAACAGAACTCCCAATGAGTCGTTGCGAGGAGCGACTTCTTAGGAGTGACGTGGCAATCTCAGTTCTCTTGGTTCGGAGGTCGATACCTTCTTAGGTCTCGACCTCTTTTCTTTGGTGCGCGGCGGTTCGCCGCGGCGGACTGTCGCACTATGTGACCGTCAGGTCACATCTTTGTCTTCGTCCGCTTTGGCGGACTCAGCCAAAGCCAAGACCCGACGGAACAGAGTACGACGCGAGGGCGGCTATAAATATTTTGTACCACACTCCGCCACGCCTGCCCGTTGTGGTGGGGTGGACAGAGTTGCCCGAGTCTCGACATCTCTTTCTTGCATTGGGGTATTTAACATTTCATATTCTTCTCATGACAGCAGTCTGACTACGCACGATCGAAGCCGCAGAAAGAGAGGGAATTGTATGAGAAGTGACTATAGTATACAATGGGATATCAACTGGAATGAGCTTTTCCAGTGGAAGTATAAGGCTCAAGCTGTCCAGATATTTAAGTATGCGCTTTTTGTAGGATGGATATATATCGGTTATTTGCAGCTCAAAGCCCCTGCCGGGGGTGGCCTTCCGCCAATAGGCTTTATCGTCTGGTGTCTAAACCCATTGGGGTTTGCTCAACTTGTTAGCTGGGCAAGACCGGTTTCACCTATCGAAGAAACCATCGTGCGAATCAATAAACTGCTCCACACCACCAGCGCTATGCTCCAATGATTGGTAAAGATGAAGCGATGCAGATAATACGCGACTTCAGTGGACATATTATGAAATATCCGATCATGAATTGTTTCGAAAAAGACCTTCCTCATGACAGGCTGACAATTCTCACAGCTATCATTATTGTAATCGAATATGATCTGCCCGATTATGATCGGGCGGCAATTTACAGCAGTCTTGGCTATCTCATGGCAATTCTGCCGTCTGAAAGCGGATACAATAAACAGCTCGAGGAGATAATGACGCGGGACAAAATTCAGTGCCTGTTCGAGCAAGGTTACACCGCCAAAAAAATCATTGGTCTCACGTCGCTTTGCGAGCAAAGCGCATAACGACTGCCTGACCTTCTACCAGAGCATAGAGGACGTTTGCGTTATGAAATATCCGTTTATTCCGTACAGCAGTTACAAGGAATATTCTCCTCAAGAAATGAAACAACGCGCCAAGGAATTCTATGATGAAATCCGGTGTCGTAAAACAGTGCGTGAGTTTTCAGACCGAACAGTGCCGCGCGAAATAATCGAGAACTGCCTTCTGGCTGCCGGGACAGCCCCCAACGGAGCCAATCTCCAGCCTTGGCATTTTGTAGTTGTGAGTGACAAGGATATCAAATCCCATATTCGGATCGAAGCCGAAAAAGTCGAAAAGGACTTTTACGACAATAAGATTACCGATGAATGGCGGAAAATTCTTGAGCCGCTCGGAACGGACGAACACAAACCATATCTCGAGATCGCTCCCTATCTCATTATCATTTTTGAACGGAAATTCACAACTAATACCGATGGCAGCACGCTGAAAAATTATTATGTTCCGGAATCAGTCGGTATTGCCACTGGTATTTTGATAACCGCTCTTCACCATGCAGGACTTGCCACCCTGACCCATACTCCGTCGCCGATGGGCTTCTTGAACAAAATCCTCAACCGCCCGACATCGGAGCGGCCATTTCTGGTGCTTGTAGTCGGATATCCGGCAGACGGAGCAATGGTTCCTGATATCAAGAAGCACGCACTCGATGATCTGGCGACCTTCTTATAGAACAACACTGCTGTTTTTGCGGTTGCGCTCGGCTCTTAACTAGTTCATATTCAATTCGTATTGGTATTGAACCTTTGACTTTGGATGACGCCTCATGACCGAGCCAGATAACGACGAGAAGACTCGCACAGGTCAACCTATCCAAGCCGGGACAGTTGTCGGCAAATTTATCATTGTCAAAAAAATCGGATTTGGAGGTATGGGCGAAGTGTATCTCGCCGATGACAAGAGCTTGTCCCGCCGTGTCGCCCTCAAATTTTTGCCTTGGCATCTTGCAACCGATACATCGTTCACTTCGCGCTTTGCCCGTGAAGCGAAGGCTGTCGCCGCGCTCGATCATCCCAATATCGTGACCATCTATGAAGTCGGAGACTTTAATGGGCGTCCGTTTTTTGCGATGAAGTATGTCGAGGGGCGTTCCTTGCGCGTCTACGCCAAAGAAAAAAATCCCGATGTGTCTGAGATTCTTGACCTGGCCATTCATATTTGCGAGGGACTCCATGCCGCGCACAGCGCCGGAATCGTTCATAGGGATATAAAACCGGAGAATATCAGCGTTGATAAAGACGGCCGCCTCCATATTCTTGATTTTGGACTGGCCAGCCTGCAAGCAGGCGAACGCCTGACCAAGCAAGGTTCAACGCTTGGCACGGTAGGCTATATGTCTCCTGAGCAAGTACAAGGCAAGCCGGTCGATCCGCGCTCGGACATGTTTTCTTTCGGTGTTGTTCTTTATGAACTCATAACCGGCCATTCTCCGTTTAGAGGAGACAACGACGCCGCGACAATGAATAACATTCTCCATGCGATGCCGGAGTCAGTCATGGTTCACAAACCGCAGACCCCGCCGGGCATTCAGCAGATTCTCGACCGAGCCCTTGATAAAAATGTCGAAATGCGCTATCAGTCAGCCTCGGGGATGCTTGCCGATCTTAAGCGGGAGAAGCGCGAGCTTGAGGGCGGAAGCGGACAATATGCGCACCTGAGTATCAGCCGCCCGGCTTTGAAGCCGAAGAGAGGCTTTCTTATTCCGGGTACGGTTATCGCCGTAGTCATTGCCGGGGCGCTGGTGTTCAAACCGTGGAAGATTGAAATCTCACCTGACCAGACTGCCGTCGCATCGGACAATCGCCTTGCAATAATGTATTTTGATAATCTTGCCGATCCGAGTGACTCGCTTCGTCTGGGCGAGATTGCAACCAATTTGCTCATTGCCAATCTTTCGGAATCGCAGTCGCTCAAAGTCGTCTCTACCCAGCATTTGTATGACATTCTCAAACTGCTTGGCAGAGAAGGAGAGAAGTCCCTCGACCGGGCAGTCGCAACTCAGGTGGCTCAGAAGGCGGGCGCCAAGTGGATGTTGACCGGAACAATCCTGCAAATCGAGCCGGACATTGTGCTCACCACTCAATTGGTCGATGTCTCTACCGGGGGGGTACTTGAATCCCAGCGGGTATCCGGGGAGAACGGAGAGAAGATTTTTAGCGTCATCGATAAACTCTCGAAAGAAGTCAAGGACGACCAGATTCTTCCGGCTGAAATCCCGGGCAGCGCTGTGGCAATCAAGAGCGCCGATGTTACCACCAGCTCAACAGAAGCATACCGGTATTTCCTTGAGGGAAGAGAGAACGTGCAAAAGGTCTATGGATCTGAAGCGCGTCTTAGTTTCAAAAAGGCATTGGAATATGATTCTACTTTTGCAATTGCCCATCTCGGGCTTGCGGCAAACTCCAGCGGCGAAGAATCAAAGCAGGCAATCGAAAATGCCGTCAAGTATTCAGGCAAAGCGAGTCAAAAGGAAAAACTGTATATCCAAAGCCGCGCCGCGCTTATCGAGGGCAAAGAAGAAGAGTATATCAAATTGTTGCTTAAGCTTTTTGAGCAGTATCCCGATGAGAAGCATGCGCTTTTCGAACTTGCCAATTTTTATCGAGGGAAGGGGAAGACAGCCGAAGCCAAGAAATATTTCTTTAAGGTTCTTGAAATCGACCCGCTGTTCAGGACGTCCTACAATTCCCTTGCCTACACGTACGAGAGGGAAGGAAAGCCCGATAGCTCACTGTGGGCGATAAATAAATATATTGAACTCGCTCCAAATGAGGCAAACCCGTACGACACCCGGGGAGACCTGTATGCTTGGAATGGCAATCTCGATGCCGCAATTGAATCATACAAGAAGGCGGTCCAGATTAAGCCGGACTTTTACCTGTCGGTGGTAAATCTCGCACATTGCTATCTCTTTAAGCGAAACTATTCCGAAGTTGAGCGGGTTGCGCGTTCGCTTATTGCCAGCAAGGATGTCGAGATCCGAGCTAACGCAAGGACATTGTTTATTTCGATTTTGGCTTATCAGGGAAAGCTCGACAGCGCGATTGCAATGACGGATGATTGTATTGCGGCCGATCGCTTGGATGACGAGTGGGATATGGGAAAAGAATTGCGAAGAGCAAATGAAAGAATATGGAAGTATTTTATGAAAGGGAGGCTATATGCCGAACAGGGGAAATTTGAAAAGGCTTATGCTGAATTTGCTCGTGTAAAAGAAATTGCCAAGGAGAGTCCTCCCAATGCCCGCCGATTGTCAGTTGTGTTGGCATATGAAATTGGTTTTCTTGCGAAAGAAAAAAGACTGGATGAAGCAGTCCAAAAGGCCGAATATTTGAAGAAGTATATGGATTCAATCAAGTTTGAGTGGATGTCATCTTATTGGCGGGCGATGGGCTCAATTGAACGAGCCAGAAAGAATTATGCCGGGACGCTCAGATGGTTCCGCATGGCAGACAGCGCTGACTCTTATTTTCCAACTCGCGTAGACCTTGGCATGGTGTATCTTGAGGCCGGGCACTACGGTGAGGCGGTTGAGTTGCTTGAAAAGACTCTCAAGAGCTACGATCGCCTCAGATTCTTGAGCATAGTAGACAACGTCAGAGTCATATACTACCTTGGCAATGCCTACGAAGCATCCGGGTGGGATTCCAAAGCAATTGCCGCTTATGAAGAATATCTTGATATTATGAAGAATGCCGATGCCGGTATCACAGAAGTTGCCGATGCCAAGTCCCGATTGGCTCGTCTGAAGAACAAATCCTGACAGTTTTGTTCAACGACTCGTCTCTCAGTTAATGCGATGGTTTGTCTTCGTCAGACAAATCGAGAAGGTGTCGTTTATCCTGAATATCTTTGAATTCTTCTGCGCTTGCAAGCGGCGATTTAGGTTTTATCAGCGAAGGCCAACGAGTCGATAAACTTGTATTCAGACTACCATATTCCACCCACTTCTCGGGCAAATCAACTTCATCATATATAGCATCAACGGGGCACTCTCTGACACATAGCCCACAGTCGATGCACACAGCAGGATCGATCACGATAAAGTTTGGCCCTTCATGAAAACAGTCAACGGGACATACCGACACGCAATCGGTGTGCTTGCATTTGATACATGGCTCTGTAACGATATGAGTCATGCGCAGATGTATACGAAAGAATGTGCCGATTCTCAAGGCAAATCTTGAAAACGTGCGGTGTCGTGTAAATTGATCTAATAAAGAAAGGCTCAATGTGGGTTTTTCGCAGCCAGTTTCCTCATCGCACACGATTTAGAAGTATATAAATTTATTCAGGCAATAACTATTCTGCGTGAACCGGATAAGCCAGATATGGCGTATAACAATAAACGAAAAGGGACAGCAGGAGGGGCATCCTTTACATCAATAACAAAATGGCATGGATCTGACCGATTATGTATTGGTCAGAAATGTTCATGCCATCGACTCTGTAATGAATTGATCATGGTCAATTTATTGTTCTCATCAAATTCTCTATGGAAGGAGTCGGGGGATTTGCATCGTTTGTAGAGGGGGCTTTTTGGCATTAAACAGATTTTCGCGTTGTCCTTTGACACAGAGTTGTTCACTTTTACAAAGGGAGACTAATAATGGAAGAAGACAAAACGCTGGCTTCGCCGGCACAGAATGATAATCAGGCACTGCAGTTCCTCGCGGAACTAAGCAAGCCTGTTGTTCGCCGCAGATTCCTTACCTGGTCAGGAATTACTATCGCCGTAGCGGCAACGGCCGGTTGCGGCGGTGACGACAAGGGAACTGACCCCCCCCCGCAGCCTACAGGGGATACTGGTGTGCTAAACTTTGCCTACGCCCTTGAACAGCTTGAAGCGGCATACTATACTCAAGTAGTTTCCTCATTCTATGCTGGAGCTACAGCTCAAGAGATGCAGGTACTGACTGATCTCCGCGATCACGAGATCATTCATAGGGATTTCCTGAAAGCCGCGCTGGGCGACAAAGCGATCGGAACGCTCGATGTCACTTTTGAAGATGTTAACTTTGCATCGCGCACAAGCGTACTTGAAACAGCGAGAACTTTCGAAGATTTGGGCGTCTCGGCATACAATGGCTCGGGCGACCAAATAACCGATCCGAATAATCTGCTCCTTGCGGGGAAGATAGTTTCAGTCGAGGCACGCCATGCATCGGTCATCAGAGATCTTTTGGCTCCAAGAACAGCCGCTTTTGCCGGAGACGATGTCGTCAATGCGGGCGGACTTGATGTTAAACGCGAGGTGGCTGAAGTCCTGCCTTTAGTTGACCCATTCGTAGTTACCCCACTCGACGGCAATATATTTAGATAGAAATAAAAGGAGACAGTTACTATGGAAAATTCGAATATAGTTGATAATCCGCACAGCGACTCAAACGCTTCGTGTGATACCTCGCGGCGGTATGCGGTTAAAAAGAGTCTTGCGCTGGTTGGAGCGGGACTTGCCCTGACGGCCCTCCCTCTCGGAATGGGCAAGTTCAGCAGAAAAGCGTTTGCCCAGACTGGGCTGACTCAGCAGGTAATTGACGTGCTGAATTTCGCGCTGACGCTTGAGTTTCTTGAAAATGAATTTTATAACATTGGACTTGCAACGGCAGGATTAATACCCGCCGCTGACCGGCCAGTGTTTATGCAAATCAGCAAACACGAAACTGCTCACGTTGCATTGCTTCAAAGTACTCTTGGTGGACAAGCTATTTCGAAGCCAACATTTGATTTTACCGCTGGTGGAACGCTAACTCCCTTCACTGACTATAACACCTTCCGGGTTCTCTCTCAAGCTTTTGAAGATACGGGAGTACGGGCATATAAGGGCCAGGCGGGAAATCTTATTGGAAATAAACCTATCCTGACGGTCGCGCTTCAGATTCATTCAGTTGAAGCACGCCACGCTGCTGAAGTACGTCGTTTCCGCGGTCTCAAAGGCTGGATCACCGGAAATCAGAACGATGTTCCTACAATAAACGCAGTGTACGCAGGTGAAGAGAACAGGACTCAAGCCGGAGTGGAACTCCCGAATACGTCTGCGGCGAGTGAAGCCTTCGATGAGCCGCTGACCCGCGCGCAGGTCATGGCAATCGCGGATCCGTTTATTGTCTCTTAGGCAGTTAGATCCGTCATTGTCGTAGAGTTTAACTCTTATTATAATTGTTTTTTGTTTGTTATTTCCCGCAGTCTGATCTCGCCAAGAGGTGTGTGCTTCTTGACGGTCAGGCTGTGGGAAAATTCACGAGCGAAATCTTTCTGAAATCGCCAATTGACTGCCGCAACAATAGCCATAGCTATGCAAGCGCCAAGTGTTGCCAGTCCCATATCTTTGTGAGCATCCCAAATATCCCCCTGAGTGCCGAGGTACGCCTGACCGAGGTCTCCGCCGAATAACACGGCTATTCCCCACTCCACAATTTCATACAACATCGAAAGTGACATAACCAACTCAATCGGGAAGTAGTAGCTCCAAGCCCCTTTTGTTTCGGCTACTCGTACAAAAAGTTCGCGCACCGGATAGACCATCAGCAACCCAAACAGAAAATGAACGAGCCGATCAAAGTGATTCCGGGTGAATCCAAATAGGCCGTTGAGTGAAAATCCGAGCATTTCTGTCCATTGTTCATACGGGACCTCGGCATAGGTGTAGTGCGAGCCTACTGTGTGAAGCGACAAAAAAACAAAAATGACGCCATAGGAGAGATTGCTGAATCGAAAACTTTCTTTGGTGAGTATAAGCAGCGGGAGAAAGAGAAACGTGAGTATATTCTCCAACAGCCAATCTGAAAAATGCCAAGGCTCCACAGCCCAGACAAGCCACCATACGGCAAAGAGAAATAATAATCGGGTACGAAACTCGAGGCCAACTCCTTTTTCCACTCTTTTCATAAGGTAATTTATCGCCACTCAATAATAATGGCAAGTGGGGATGGAGAGGAAACAAGGGGTTTGGCTTTTATGGCCGGAAACCAAAGAAGTCTGCAGAGAGCGAAAAACAGAGGCTCCAATAGTGCAAGAGGGTTCAGGTTTTTTACGGTAGGAAGCTTCAAGGCTGGAAATTAGATACTATGCAATTCAATGACTTAAAGGATATTTGTGAAGTTACAGTTGATCGGCACAGAGGTTGCTCAAAGGGGCATTGAGTGAAAGAGACCTTGTAGCGGTTGAGAGGAAGGATTTGTTATGATTAAAGAATTTGTTGTTTGTGATTCCTGCACGAAAGTGATTGCCAGCCCCGAAGACGGCTTTGTTGTCAAGGGTAATATCTATGCCGCCGACCATGGCGAAAATCCCGACAGATTAGTGGGAGATAATTTCCCTCGAAGCCGCACATTCGCAGTGCGACTGGATGAGATCGGAGAGACCGGGATATGCAGGCCATGTCTGATGAAAGCCCTCGGCCTTAACGCTGGCGCAGTCAATACCCGCGTTGAAAAACTGATGACTCAATCGGCCTGACTTTTTTAATATAGATTTTTTCAAGTCTTCAAACCAGAAAACGCCATCTCGTACGAGATGGCGTTTTTGATTGGGTGTAGCGCTTTCTGTCAGATTATGCGGACCATCAAAGAAGAACTGATGTGGTTGCGGGAGCGGAGTTCGCCGCATGAAGTGGCAACGGCCATATCGGGCTGGATTGAAAGGTACAATAACAGCTACCTGCATTCGACGCTGAAGTCTACAACGCCGAACCAAGCTGATTTGAAGAGTGTCTCATTGCCTTGGTTCTAGTGGTCTAGGCGTAGTTCGGGTCCGGTTCATGCCACGGAGTGATAGTGGCTTCAGTTACAGTAATAAGTTCGATAGGCTTTGATAGGCTTTAGAGAAAACCCATTCCGTCGCCCCCCTACTTTTTCAAGCCGTCTATTTTTGAGGCAAGGATAAAATCGTTTTGGTGCAGGCCGCCAATAGCATGCGTCCAAATTGTGAAATCGACTTTATTATAATGCACGCAAAAATCGGGATGGTGGCCTTGCGATTCGGCCAACTCTTCGACTTGGCGTAAAAACGCCATCGCCGCCCGAAAATCTTTGAACGAAAACCGCTTTTCAAGCGTGTTGAATTGTTTGTCGTTTTGGCTCTGTTCAATAACCCTCCAGTTGTCGACCTCGCCCAGCATCTTTGTGATTTCTTCGTCTGTAAGTTTCGGCGCGCCCTGTTTACAGGGGATGCAGCTTTTTGATTCCAGTGGTTCTGGCATATTTTATTCTCCCATCGATTACTCACTCTTGATCTGAAATTACGTTAATTTATGCTGTCATGCACGATTTTATCGAAATTCCCTATTTATTGTAATATAGTAACAGAAAAAAGGCCGGGTAAATCAAGACTCAAGAATCATTGCCAAACGATAAAAAATTGATATATTCACAGGATATAGTGAAAGCGGCGAACCCGCCGCGCGGTTTGAAAGAGAAAGATTTTAAAGGAGTACGAATATGCAATTTGCCCAACCTTCAATGTATGACCGGGACGCAGTCACATTTATGTGGAAAGAACTTGAAGCGGTCGGCGTCCGACCGCTTCAAAACGCACAAGACGTCGATGACCTCTTGAAGAATAATAAAGGGACCGCGCTGGTAGTGGTCAATTCCGTTTGCGGCTGTGCCGCTGGACACGCACGCCCCGGTGTCGCGCTTGCGCTTCAGAATACCGTCATTCCTGATCAGTCAGCGACTGTTTTTGCTGGTGTTGATGTCGAAGCCGTGCAGAAGGCTCGGGATTATATGACCGGTATGCCGCCATCGTCGCCATCGGTCACGCTTTTCAAAGACGGCAAGCTGGTATTTATGCTTGAGCGCAAAGATATCGAAGGCTCAACGGCGACCGATGTCTCAGCTAAACTAAAGAAGGCTTTTGATGCCCACTGCACAAAGGCTGGCCCATCGGTTTCGGCTGAGACTGTTCAGCAGGTGTTTGGTTCTGGAGTCATGCCGAAATGCGGCACTGATTATACGTCGAAATTGTAGACTTGGTCCTCCGAGTTGTCAGGAAAATAAAAAGGCCATCTGTTCAGATGGCCTTTTCTTATATCGATATGAATGTGGCTTTACATTCTGACTACTTGTCTTTCTTCTTGTCATTGCCTTTGTTGTTTTTGCCTTTATCAGAATCAATGCTGGCCGATTGTTTTTTTGACTGCCCTTTATTTGCTTTTACTTCGCCGTTTATCAGGACAAATGTTTTGCCCTTCTCGCGCATTTCTATAACCTGATCGGGGGAACAGCCGTAATGATCTGAGATAAATCGCAGATTCACAAAATTCACAATCTCGGAATCAGTCAGTTCTATCTTTTTCCATTCAGATTTCTTTTTATTTTTGTAAAGCCCATACGCCTTGCCATAGGGCGGTCCCGGCTCAACGACCACGGGAACATAAAAAACATCGGCGCCGACATTGTACTGTTTGGCAATGGCCATCCAGGACATGCCGTTTAATCGAAGGCTTATCAGCAGTTCAGGCGCCACCGAGGTCTTCCGAGCAAGGAAGAATACGACCGGAAGCTCTTCGTCCGGGATTTTCTTTTCGCGGACTATGATGACTTCTTTCTCTGGGACATTGTAGTGGCTCCCAATAGCGAGATAAAAGCTCTTCTGGCCATCACTGTTGACTGATAGTCCAACATTGACATCGGCGCTGGCCGATCCGACAGTCATTGCAGAAAGCAAGACCGTTAAGCCCATTGCAGAACATAGATTTCTCATCGGATAACCTCCGTTTTGTTGTTATGAAAGATTCATTGATGTTTTAGAGACTGTAAATGCATGGCGGTTAACTTTGCTGGCATTTCCTCTTCTCAATACGATTATCGGCAGTAAAGGATTCGATTATTTGCCATTTTTCTCCTTATTCTTTTAATGATCAAATACTATACAAACGCGTGTATATATGGGAAATACAGGAGTTTAACTATTGATAGCGGGGGCTTTGTAAGGCTATATTCTTCGGAGTATGTCAACGGAAACGTCGAAATTGTGTAATAGTGGTCTAAATTGAAGGAGGTCTGGCTCGTCTTTCTCGGCGGGGGGCTTGGATCGGCTGCCCGGTTTCTCATAGCAAGTGCAGTTCAGAGAAATGGCGCTGTGCAGTTTCCTTATGGCACGATCGCGGTAAATGTTGCGGGCTGCTTTTTGATTGGTTTCTTGATGGCTTTAGTCACGCATCGATTTATTGCGAATTCGGATCTACGATTGTTTGTGACTATTGGAATTCTTGGCGGATTCACAACCTTCTCATCGTTTACCCTCGAGACTCTTGAACTCTTCCGCGCTGGACATACAACAGGGGCGATTGCAAATATATTCCTTACAGTGATCGTATGTCTGACCGCGACATGGCTGGGCGCTATTATTGGCGAACAAGTGTGACATATTAATTGAAGAATCGTCATGACACACCGCAAGCGGTGTGGTACCTGCATCAAAGACGAACATGAGATTGCCGCGACATGTTAAGAAGCATGTCCCGCAATGAAGGAGAGGGGACACGTGCCGCCAGGCGTTTCTGCCTGACGGTCTTGTGATTTGCGGGTTCGAGGATCCGCCGCTCCAGAGCCTGCCAAGACAAGAGGCGAAAAAATCTCGTTGCACAGTATTGACATCTCATTGAAACCTCTTATAATCAATTATACCTGACCGGGCGTTTCGCGCCGACTCGTGCTTCATCCGGTCATCGGCATACAAAGAGATCTATCGGTCAAGGCTGATCGAATATGCAGGCAGAGCATCGACGCAGGAGGAAAATATGTATTTGCATCGGACAGTGCTTTTGTCAGCGCTCACTTCTGTCATTTGGATATGTGCCTCAGCACGCGTCTCCGCCCAGGATGAAGGACAGCCTGACTCAATCCTCTTTGTGATAACCAAACCGACCGCCAATGATGCCAGCCCGCGCATGATCGCCGAGCTGTACTTCTACACTGATTCGCAATATATCGTGGCGGCAACTGTCGGGTTCAAGTGGATCTATGAGAACGCGGTGATGACTTCAGCCGATGTGTCACCCCAGGCGAAGGCCTCATTTAGCTTCATACATCAGGTATTCGCAAGCAACAGTATTGACACCACAAATCTCTACGATCTCTTTCAGTTCGGCGGGGTGCGGATGAGCGGTGACGGATTGGCTCCGTCTCCGGAGAGACAATTGATAGCCACCTTCCGCTGGGATCTTCCCGGCTGGAAAGTCAACGATGTCATGTTTATCGACACTTCGGAATTCAACGCCGGTACCCTCATTCGATTTGTAGCGTCGGGCAATGCCATTTATGTCCCGACGTGGGAGGGGAAAGTAGTCATTCGTGATATCAATGCCCCGTGCTGTTTTGAGCGGCGGGGAAATGTCGATTGCGACGGCGCCCATGTAACGGATATTTCTGACCTCGCATCGCTTATTGACCAGCTCTTTGTCTCAAACAGCCCTCCCTGCTGTCCGGCAGAGAGCGATCTTGATGGAAGCGGCGTGATTGATATCACCGATGTTCTGACACTGATTGACTATTTGTTTCAGACTCTGAAGCCGCCGGCGGCCTGCGAGTAGGGGGACCGAACTTTACCCTGTGGATTCATTTATCTTGACTTCTCGTAGACTCAGTTTTATTTATAAGCCTAACACCTTAATTTCATGAGGAAACAGTATGCGAAATGTGCAAAATGTAATTGGAAGTCTTTTGGCGCTTGTCATATTGACAAGTTGTTCCAAGAACGAAAATCAGGCTCAGACGAACACTCAGACAACTCATTCGGCAACAACCGATACCGCTCATACCGGACCGGCGCACATAATGTTGACAGCCGCAGAGTTTCAGTGGGGTGACGGTCCCAATTCACTTCCGCCGGGATCGAAAAGGGCTGTTCTCGAAGGGGATCCGAGCAAAGTAGGTCCGTTCACTATGCGTGTAATCCTTCCCGCCGGTTGGCTGATACGTCCGCACAGTCATCCCGAGGCTGAACATGTCACAGTCATATCTGGCAATTTCGCGATGGGTACTGGCGATGTTTGGGATTCCACCTCCCTCAAAGATTTACTGCCCGGTGGTTATGCCGTAATGGCAAAGGGCTCAACTCACTTTGCCCTGGCGCGCGAGGATTGTGTGATTCAACTCCACGGAGTCGGGCCATGGGGAATAATGTATGTGAATCCCGCCGACGACCCGAGGAATAAAATGAGTCAGAAGCTATAAGCGGGATCAGAAATATTTAGTCTGTATGCAAGCCGTCTGATGGAGAAATCAGGCGGCTTTGTTGTTGGCGGGGGGGATGGCGAAAAAGTACGGCTCGTACTCATAAGCGGTTGATATGTTAGTTATCAATAATTTTTGTTTTATTATTCATAGCTATTATCGGGATTCGCGTTAATGAAAATTCCGCATAATTTCGCCAGTACAGCCACTTTTTTATTCTAATTGTGACAGACCGATAAATCTTTGCTAAGCCGAACCTTAAAGAAGGGTTATGGGAGCCCGGTACTTCAACACGAACAAGAAACCAGAATGTAGAAGGCCTTGTCTTGATTACCAATGAGGGATTTACATTTCCATATGAATGGCCTTCAAGGAACGCTCTCAATGTATGTTCAGACTCGAACACATCTACATACTCTCCATACATGATATTTTTCTTATTTTCTTGTGAAAATGAAACAACTTCTTCATTCAAGTTTACTTTGACTCCTGTTGCGATAGACACTCAACTCGAATTGGATACAAAAACAAGGATGCATAGATGCGCCGGATATAAGAACATGACCCTCCCCCGATTTAGTGGACACAGAGAAAGGATAGTGTTATGATCAAGGACGGAGGAGTTTTAGTTATGAGTTCACAGGTGAAACGGCGGAGTTTTGATCGTGGCTATAAGGAGGCTGCGGTTCGGCTGGCGGTTGATGAGCGTCGTGGTGTGGCGGCCGTAGCTCGCGAGCTGGGGATCAGCGCCAATCTGCTTCACCGCTGGAAAGAGCAGTTGTGTGTCGATGGTGAGGCGGCCTTTCCCGGGAAAGGTCATTTGTCTCCGGATCAGGATGAACTGCGTCGATTGCGTCGGCAGTTAGCCGATGACCAAAGGGAATGGTTTATCCATGTGACCAAGGAGCGGGACATTTTTTAAAAAGCGATAGCTGTCTTCACGCCGAAAAAGGGAAACGGTACGGGTTTGTGAAGCGGCATGAGGGCGAGTATAGGGTGATGACGATGTGCGCGGTTGTGGGCGTTTCGTCGTCGGGATATTACGCGTGGCAGAAGCGGGGTGAAAGCCTTCGTTGGCTGTCCAATTGCGCCTTACTGACGAAGGTCAAGCTGGCGCATGAGCGAAGTCGTCGGACCTACGGTTCACCTCGGATAACAGCCGCTCTGAAAACTCAGGGGGAATATTGCTCTGAGAAGCGGATTGCGCGTCTGATGCAGCAGCATGGGATCAGAGCCAAGACGTCGAAGAAGTTTCGGGTGACGACACATTCGCGGCATCACTATCCGGTGTTGCCGAACGTGTTGAATCGTCAGTTTGCGGTGTCGGCTGCCAATCGGGTCTGGGTGAGTGACATCACCTACCTGTGGACGCAGGAGGGCTGGCTGTATCTGGCGGGAGTGTTGGATCTGTATTCGCGCCAGATTGTGGGCTGGGCGCTGGGCGAGCGGATCGACGGCCGTCTTGCCATGACCGCCTTGCAGCAGGCTCTTGGTCGACGCCGACCACAGCCGGGACTGGTGCATCATTCTGATAGGGGTGTTCAGTACGCGGCCACGCCGTACCAACAGCTTCTGCGGGATAGGCAGGTGATTGGGAGTATGAGCCGCAAAGGGAACTGCTGGGACAATGCGGTTATGGAATCGTTTTTTGCTACATTGAAGCGCGAGTTGACGGCCTGTGAACCCTTTGTCACCAGAGAGGAGGCAAAAGCGAAGGTCTTTGAGTATATTGAAGTGTTTTACAATCGATGTCGAAGACACTCGACGCTCGGTTACGTGAGTCCGGTCGAGTTTGAAAAAGTCAATCAAGTGTCTTAACTAACCGTCCACTTTTTCGGGGGAAGGCCAATCGCTATCCGTGCACAGATTCAAAATCTACCCCCGGCAGGACTCGAACCTGCTACCCTCTGCTTAGAAGGCAGATGCTCTATCCACTTGAGCTACGGGGGCAACGAATGTTGCCGGACAACGACTTACAGAGACAGGATTTACTGTATCCACGAATAAAGCAGAGGCCCTCACTTCGCAAAATTGCGATGCAAAAACCTTAGGGCCTTTGACATGCAAAATTACTGATCCGGCGCTTCGCTTATGTTCATTCGCAGAAAACATTTCCGAGAACCTAATTCGTTTTGGCAGAGGCCGCAACATAAAAACGATTTTCGAGTGCTAACCACCGAGATGATATCTAAGAGTTGCGCGTCAAGCCGCAATCGATTAACTACCGTGTGCTCTACTTCTTTTACGACAAGCAACTCGTAATGCTGTCTCATGGGTTCTCGAGACGACAGGCTGAAATGCCTGGAAGCGAAATTAAGTCGGCGATTCAGCGGCGGACGAAATTCCAGTAGTCGCCGAGCCGCCATAGATACTAAGGAGTGAAAACGATGAAGAAGAAAACAACCGGAGCGGTCAAGATCCTTCACGACCGTTACTATAAAGGCAACCCGAAGCGAAAATCGTTACTGCAACCGGAACGGGTAAACGCAAAGATCGCCCGGGAAATCTTCAAGCTCCGCTTTAAGAGCAAGCTGACCCAGAAGCAACTGGCGAAGATGGTAAAGACAACACCATCAGTGATCTCCCGTCTGGAGAACGCTGATTACCCCGGTCATTCCTTGAATATGCTCCAGCGAGTCGCATCAGCGTTCAATCAGCGGGTCGAAGTCAGATTCATTCCGGTAAAGGTGAAGGTACTTAGCGTGGCGGCTGCATTCTGGACGTTGCCGCGTCTGATCGAATTGTAACGTAATTCATTGGCGACCTTCAACTTTTACTCCTTTGGTATTTGCACTGATTTGGCTCATTTTTGACAGATTTGGACTCAGAGTAGTCACAAATTGGTCACACAGGAATGGCGTCTGTTCGCATGGTTGGGAGTTTTTTCTTGACATTGCCGCCGATTGTGCGTCCTTAAATTAAGCTTTTTAAGGATGCGGGGAGTAGCGCAGTGTTTCGTTTGATTTGTAATCGTTATCTAATAGTATTCATCTTCTGCGGAGCGATGTGCGCAAGTGGCGCATCAGCCCAACAGCCTCAACAGCTCGGCTACATCCAGTCGGACACCACGAGAACTCTTTTCGGAATTGCAATCACAGCGCTCGGCGACCAAAATGGAGATGGAGATGGGTTCGATGATTTCATAACGGCCGATGCAAGGCCAGCAACTTATATGTTCGGCGGCTTTGAGCCATTCCAGCAAAGCCTGCTGTTTCGACTTAACAGCTCTTTTCAGGTTGTGAGGCCGCTGAGTGATTTGAATAGTGACGGTTCCATAGATTTTGCGGTGTTGCGCCCCTCTGGCCCTCTAACTTTCCGATACGACGTATTTTATGGTGGACCGCTGTTAGACACTATCCGCGATGACTGGTTCGGATTCAATATCGATATTGGTGCGAGGACTCCAATTGTCGCTCATGATTTTCTTAGTGATGGGCATGATGAGCTTGCTCTAATAAATTATGAACAAGAAAAAGTACTCTTTTTCAATTTGAAAGCTCCCCTTGACTCTGCCGTCAGTTACATTTTTGAGCCGATTAATACAACTGGCCCGGGCGGATTTGCCGGTGTGTTTGCAATTGCCACAGGCGATTTTAATGCAGACGGCGAAGCTGACCTTGCCGTCAACTACCAATACTCAGTGGCTGATTTTATCGCCGGTGAAGTCTGACTCTTTTGGGGAGGCTCAAAGTTCGACACGATTCCTGATCTGAAGATATTTAGACCCGGAGCTTATGTCGAGGGGAGCGCGTATTTCGGGAAGCTTCTGGTCAACCTCGGCGATGTGAACGGCGATACCCATGATGATTTTTTTGCCGGTACCGGCACCGACGAGAAGTAGCCCATCCGAATCAAAGCCGATATCTCCCGCCCCGCACCAAAAATTATGAATCCAAGTTGCGAGGAGCGACTTCTTAAGTCTTGTACCACACTCCGCCGTGGCGGAC
>Ga0163148_10000769_pt1 | contig 43516 bp, 38 predicted proteins | sample OliLakLV19MP7P2_FD_148606 | JGI IMG/M metagenome (GOLD analysis project Ga0163148, IMG submission 148606) | Freshwater microbial mat bacterial communities from Lake Vanda, McMurdo Dry Valleys, Antarctica- Oligotrophic Lake LV.19.MP7.P2 | ecosystem: Environmental > Aquatic > Freshwater > Lake >... | reverse complement strand
GCCTGATCTTTTTGACGTTTTCTAGAAATTGGTACTCACCCTAACGGTGCTAGGGTTCCGTTCCAATTTCGTCGAAAACCTCAAAAATATCAGACACCTCGACCTCCTCGCTACGATTCTACTGCGGAATCTAGGTTGAATGAGTTCAGCCCGTTGCAGGATTCACGCCGAAGCCCTATCACCGTATTGCCAATTCTTAAGCTTGAGTTCCGCTGTTACACCGCCCCCATATCTCCCCATAGAGCTCTTCAAAAGTCCCAGCTAGAACACTAGCCCGAATTTTTGCCATAAGCCCCAAGTAATGCGTCAAATTATGAATACTTAAGAGTTGCGGACCGAGCATCTCAGAGACCCGAAACAGGTGCGAGATATAGGCCCGTGAGTAACGCCGACAGGCGATACATTCGCAGCAGGAGTCCAGGGGCTCTTGGTCAGTAACGAAACGTAGATTTTTAAGATTTATCGTTGGCTCGGGGCCATTAATAAACGCCCGCCCGAATCTCCCGGCACGAGTTGGCATAACACAATCAAATAGATCCACTCCGTTCTTAACAGCCTCGACGATATCCGCTGGTGTACCCACTCCCATCAGGTAGCGGATCTTGTCAGCAGGAAGCTGCTGTGGATGATAGCTTAAAACGTCGTACATCAGATCTTTGCGCTCTCCGACACTTAATCCCCCGATGGCGCAACCACTGAACTCCATGGCTCCGATCTGCTCGGCTGCGCGAGTGCGAAGATCCTTGAATACTCCGCCCTGAGTGATGCCGAACAGCGCGGTTTGTTCTGGTTTCTTGCGCGCTGCAATCGATCGCCCGGCCCAGCGCAACGTTAGCTCAAGCGAACTTTCAACCGCTTCATGTGGTAGATCCCCAGAGGGGCATTCATCAAAAGCCATCGCGATATCAACCCCAAGGGATTCTTGAATGCCGATCGAAACCTCAGGGCTTAGAAACATCTTGGCGCCATCGATATGCGAACGGAACTCTACGCCGCTTTCATCGAGTTTGCGGCGATCTTGAAGGCTAAAAACCTGAAAACCACCGCTATCACTTAAGATCGGTCCCTTCCATCCACAAAACTTATGGATCCCGCCCAGTGTTTCGATTAGCTCATGCCCTGGTCGCAACCACAGGTGGTAGGTGTTCACTAGAGTTATCTGGGTGCCACACTGCGCCAAGCGTTCGACATCAACGCCTTTTACTGAGGCCTTTGTACCGACCGGCATAAAATTAGGCGTCTCAAACTGACCGTGCGGTGTTGTAAAAATACCTGCGCGCGCAGTGCCATCCTGATGGGTTTGAACCCAGTTATGCATTTGGCTCTCCTACGATCAGCATGCCATCGCCGTAACTCAGAAATCGAAACTCGTTCTCAAGCGCAAATGTGTATGCGCGCGACAACAGCTCGCGTCCCAGGATACTCTCGACTAATAACAGGTGCGAGCTACCGGGTTGATGAAAGTTTGTCACCATCAGATCGAGGGACTGGAACTGAAAGCCAGGCGAGATAAATAGATTAGTCTCAGCCTGCTCCCCGTGAGAACCTTCAGACCGAATCATACTCTCCAATGCGCGCACCACTGTCGTACCCACGGCGACAACTCGTCCACCAGCGGCTCGTACTCTTTTGATCTCAGTAATCAGGTGAGCATCATGCTGATAGATCTCGCGCCCAGGGCCTAAGATCTGATCAACTGCGCGAATACTTGGCAAGCCGACATGCAGAGTTATAAAACGCACCGCACAGCCGACAGCCTTGATCCGATCTATTACCTCAGCGGTAAAATGCAAGCTGGCGGTTGGGGCGGCGATGGAGCCGGGGACTATATCACTGCTGTTAAATTCAGCATTAGTCGCAAAGATAGTTTGGTAATCAACCCGATCACTTTCGTCACTAATTCCGTTCCGGATATAGGGAGGAATCGGCATACTGCCGAGCTGCTCCACAAGAACTCCGACCTGCGTTTGAGCATCGTGCGCTGTGAACTGTACTACAACCTGATCCTCAACACGAGACTCTATTAGCCCCTGTAACCGACCATCTGCAAATACGATCTGCATTCCCGGTCGCATCCGTTTCATCGGCCGACCAATACACCACCACCGTTCGCTATCTGCTTCAGGCAAGGATGCGCGACGCAAAAGTAGCAACTCAAGCTCGGGACTCTCCGCGCGTTCCGGAGCGAGAAATCTACCCCAAAATCGCGCCGGAATAACTCTTGATTGATTGAACACGATCAGATCGCCGGGGCGCACGTAGTGCGCAAAGTTTGAATAGTGATCAACCTTTAGCTCGCCATTCCCACGATCCACGACCAACATCCGCGCGTTGTCATAGGGATAAACCGGTCGTTGCGCAATACGCTGCGCGGGGAGCTCGTAACTGTACGGTTGCATGCGGCACTAACTCTAAAATCCCCGCTACTATTCCTTTCTACCACCAAGGCGTTGCTTAAACACCTCGAAGATATCTAGCGGCAACGGGAAAACGATCGTCGAATTATTCTCAGTTGCAATTGATCGCAAGGTATCAAGATAGCGCAGCTGAATTGCCGCAGACTGGGTCGACATAATCGCGGCTGCCGCAGTTAGCTTCTCAGCCGCTTGATACTCCCCTTCAGCCTGGATCACCTTGGCGCGACGTTCCCGTTCGGCCTCGGCCTGTTGCGCCATTGCACGCCGCATCTCGGGGGCTAGATCAATATCTTTAATCTCTACGTTCGAGATCTTAATCCCCCAATTCGCGGTGCGTTGATCAACCAAGGTCTGAATGCGGCGATTGAGCTCCTCGCGTTTCGCTAATAGCTCATCGAGCTCTGTACTACCACACACTGAACGCAACGTTGTCTGAGCAAAGAGAGAGGTAGCCAGAAGATAATTCTCGATCTTAATAACTGCCTTCCAGGGCTCCTCAACTTGAAAATAGATCACAGCGTTGACCTTAAGTGAGACGTTGTCACCTGTTATCACATCCTGCGGAGGCACATCCATTGTAACGACACGCTGGTCGATTCGAATCAGGTCATCGACAAATGGAATGATCGCCCGCATTCCCGGCTCTTTGGTCGCTATATAGCGACCAAAGCGCAATACAACTCCCCGTTCGTACTCTTTAATTACGTAAAGGCTCTTAAGAGTTAGTATGATGACAAGCGCAATAAGAATAATAGCTGGGTACATGTGACCTCCTGAGTGCACAGGTTACAGAATTCCGGATACAGGGTACAAAGTTAGCGAGCGGGTCTCTATCTACTACATTGACCCAAGAAAGGGTAATCCGGGACCTGTCCCGTCCTGACCTGAGTCTACACCTAACGCCTAGAAAAGGATGAATGTGTAGAGATGGAAAACGTAAGAATGATCTCACGAATTTCTCTCACGAATTTCTTCTCACGAATTTCTCTCACGAATTTCTCCACCCCAACTTTGGTCTCACGAATTTCTCCACCCCAACTTTGGCAAATTTACAATTCCGCTTTATGAGTTACTATATTGTTTTGACTAATGATTTTGTCTATTCCAATTTTTCTTATAGCAGCAACGAACGGACATTCAAATTTACGGGAAAGTTGGGGTGGAGAAAGCCGTGAGGGAGAAAGCCGTGAGGGCCCTGCACCGCATATGTCGGGAATCTGGCGAGCAATCGATAATATTAAGCCGATAATATTAGGCAGTCAGCTGAATAGGCTACAATAGCAAGATCAACCCCCACCTTGCTCGGTCTTCTGCTCGCTTGACGTCTCAACAGCTATGACAGCTATGGCTCAATATTTTGTCTCATACTTCTAAAATTGAGGCACATGTGCTTAAAATTACCCACCCCCCGTGACCGGCTACCTAAATGGATCGCCTCCTCTCAAGAATTTCGTATTGCCCCTCCTGGCATTCCCTAACCGATCAACTATGCCCCAAGAACACCGCATATTTGTAACCCTCACTGCACAGCAGCGTTGCTCCCTGCCAGCTACTATTCAGCTCACAGAGCTCGACGGGCACCATTTAGCCAATGTCCTGCGACTACCGATCGGCGCCCCGATCATAGCTGTCGATATTGATACCCATTCTGAATACCTTGGCAGCTTTGTGCGCAAGACCTCAGAGGAGAGTGTCGCTTCGGTCGTGTTGACCGAGCAGCGCCCAAATAAGATCACCAAGCCGCGCGTTGCTTGTCTAGCCCTAGCGATTATTAAGGGCGATCACAACGATCTGGTGTGCGAAAAAGCTACTGAACTGGGGATCTCAAACTTGATCGTGTATCAGGCTGAACGCAGCGTAGTACGGGTTAACTCTGCAGGTGATATAGAGAAAAAGATCGCACGCTGGCAACGAATTGCTGAGTCAGCCGCTAAGCAATCACATCAGGTGAGATGTCCAACAGTGCTGTTTGCGAGCGGCGTCGCACAGATGCTCGAATCTGTGGCGCAAGATAGATCTGACAGTGCGCTATCACTAATCTGCTCACTCTCGGCCAGCGCCAAGCCACTACGCGAGGTCGCTAAACCGGAAGGTCAGGTGAATTTAATTGTCGGACCCGAGGGTGACTTTACGCAATCCGAGGAGGGATTAATTCTAGCTGCGGGATCTCTACCGGTAAGTTTGGGGACTAGCGTCTTGAGATCAGAGACGGCTGCAATTGCCGCTGTGGCGATGGTTGCCGGGCTGTGGGGGGAGATCACTTGCGATTGAGACGCTCAAACATGCCATTGTAATTGTCGGATTCGGACTGATCTCCGCTGGACGACACCCTGTGTTTAGCTGATTGGCGCCACCAAACCAAAAGACCCATGTTACCCCGCTTGTTGTACGCACAGATAGCCATTGGCAGATTGGCTGTGCTCTTCAATCACTCCGCGTCCAAACTCTCCCATCCTTTGAAGTAGCTCATCTGTTTGTTGGCGAACTTGAGGAGATAGCGAGCAGAGAAGTAACTGAGCCAAATGCCTGGTGGCCAAGACTCCTTCGCTCAAAGTCCTAACTGCAAATAACGCCTCGTCAACGATATCGGAATTCTCTGTGGAACACTGATCAATCAGCTCCTCAATCTGCTCAAACGTAGTCTGGTAGTTACAGTTTTGCCTGGCTAAATCATTGGCGGCACGAATCTTCGCCAAAATGGTGGGCAGCTTAAGTCGAGCGACCTGTCGCTCAACCCTCTCCAGCCCGACTAGGAGTTTAGGGTGCAGCACTCGCAAAAGTTCAAAGGCAGCTTGATGTTGAAGCTTGCGTGACTCCTCCACAACCTGAACAAACCGCCCATACTGCGAAAGCTCGATGTTTGATAACAGCCATAGAGCATGATGACCAACCTCATCGTCCCCAAGCTGATGAACCAACGTCCTGATTTTGATGATCCCGCTAAGATCTTGATTGGCTGCCATTTAACTCGATTGATTTATTCTAGGTCATTGACTTTCATTATACAACGTTATTAAGACTAAGCAATTCTTCGGAGGTCTATTAAAATGAGCTATATCTGATAGTTATAGAAATACTGATTTTACAACAGCAGTACCTTCGTTGTATAATGATAATATGAGTACCGACCAAGATCTGCCCGAGCATCACAGATCAACTCTCTATCTTCTACTAATGTTTCAGCGCCGTATGCGTGCTCTCAGGCTGAGACTGGCCCCTCGCGTCAAAGCCGAACTTAATATCGTGCTTTCAATGATTCCCGATAATGATGGAATCAGCATAGGTGAGCTAGCTAGACTTTCCGGAATCGACAACGTAAAGCTCTCCAGATTGCTCGCCAATGAAGTTAGACAGGAAACACTGGCTCTATCCAGATCTCCAAACAATCACCGTACTAAGATCGTTAGTGTCACTTCCGACGGACGAACCAAACTTGCCGAGTTACGCAAACTCAACAACACCTTAGCAACGCTTGGGTCACAGCCCCTAAACGATCAAGAGCGAGCGCGGCTTGCTAAATTGTTCTCCAAACTTTGCAATCAACTAAATTCATCCAATGACACAGCTATCAATGCTGCGCGATATGAAGGGGAAGACCCGCTAGTACCACAACAACGCAGATTGGTTGCGACCTTTGGAATGACAGGTGCAAGCTTCTTCAGCTCCCCATACGCAATTACCACCTATCAGATCCTTACGGCGTTAATGAACTCCGCCACGGCGCTAACCCTAGCCAACATAAAAGAGTTGCTGGGAATCGATGCGCCAAGCCTCTCTCGCGAGTTAAAAGCACTGGAACAGGCAAAAAGTATCTTCCGCTCTAAGAATCCAAATGATAGTCGCTCCCCCTACTTTCTATTAACGCAGAATGGCCGCTCGGATTTTACGACAAGATTTTCAAAAGATGATGGAAGATTGGATACTGCCCTAAGGGATTTCACAGATATCGAGAAACACGAGCTGCGGCGACTTCTACAGCGAATTGCTACAGCTCCGGAATTTAGCTCCCTAGACCTAACAACTACTATCCACGTCTGCCAAGCCCCTGAGCAGTTTATTCAGGCACGTAAATTCTTAGTTGAACAGCTAGTGAAAGATGGTCGCCACAACAATCTGAGCTCCACGCTACTGGATGAGGCCAATTGTGTCGTTGTTGCACATCAGTTGGGAATAGTTTGCGCTGTTTTAGAGCTGAGCAAGCGAACATTTGGCTGGGAACTCACTGAGCTAGAGCTAGCAGCCGGTATCAACCAGTCAGTCATTCTCGAAGCACTGCATCGGGCTTTTGTCAGTGATGCAAAAATTGACAAACCGATCTACGTTGCAAGAGCTCTAACGCAGAGAGTTACTCTATTGCGGAATTTTGTTGAGGAGGTCAAATCAACGAATCAGAGCAGTTACGATCTTGGTATTCTGAATAAGCTATCGAGTTTATCAAGGGTCATTACAAAACAAATTGCTTAACTTCTGAAATGAACCGATATATGCAAATTACTTAGCAATCCCGAAATTTACTCTGCTTGCTAAAGCCCCCTTTGACAACCTCAACTTGAAACACTGCTCTCCCTCAACCACAACAGGAGTGGCTTCGAACCCAAGCCCTTGGCAGTAAAGTGCTTTAATTGGATTTGCCCCGTGCACCATCGCTATGACTGCAGAACTTTGATTCTCCATCATCAGTGCTCGCTCTAACAGCTCCATACCAAAAGCTAGTCTAGTGGCATCTTCCCTAGTGTTAAAGGATCCAAGGTAGACTGATCCATCTGGTTTACTATCAAACCTCACAAAGGAGATAATCTCATCCCTAAACTTCATCACGTAGAAGCGCGATTGCTCTGACCCTAAGGCTCCAATCAGTTCACCCCAAGCGATATCCTTGATCGCTGGTGGATAGCTCTCCATATTCTGACGGGCCAGATCTAGCAATTCAAATCTGGTACGCACTGTGACGTTAGCTGCCGAAAAGCGGGCAAGGTTCAATCTTGGGTCCAAACCATCTGTAGTTGATCCGCCTAACTTTCGTTTCCCCTTCACTAATGATCCGAGAGCTATCAGCTCCTCATCGATCATCATGATTCTTTCCACTAGATCATTGATTCCACGTATTCCCTGCTGGCTCACGTCATCATTGGTAGCTCCTAGCTTCTTACAGAGTTCGTTTGTTCGAGAGGTTAGAGTTTGCAATGCCTGTCCCAAAAGTTCCGCCCTAAGGGTACCTGGATTGGTCATATCAATCGCCTGCTCAATGGCGTCTACCTGATTATATAATCGAGCCAACTTTGAGAATACCTTGCTACTCAGAGCAGGATCAACGGATTCTGTAATTCTTAGCAGGTTTTGTGCGTGTGCAAGATCTCCAGTACAGCCGAAAAAGCAACGGAGAAAATCCAATCGCGTTGCCGAATCAAGCCGCCCAATTGCTGCTCCAAATCTCGCCCACTCGTCGGGTTTAGCATTGACTGCAAAATTGAGAAGATGAATCTGATCTCTAAAAGGCAGATTAATTAGCGGCAAGCCCACAACATCACTTAGAACGGCAGTTATTCGGGGGTGATAGAGCCTGGGCAATAACCGTGCTACTGCTCCTTTGTTACTATCCTGATAGGGAAACAGCCTAGGATCATTTAGGAGACCCTCAATATCGAGATATCTCTGGTCTACAATCTCCACATCACTGCGGACCTTAGGACCTGCACAAAGTGTCCTATGCCAATCTGTAATCTGTCTTCGAAGGTTATCAATAATAGTGGCGACCTCTCCATTATCATAGACTACGGCAGGCGAACTAACGGTTCCTACCAGCTTAGTGCCCGGGATTAGGAATCGATTCTTGGTAAACACCTTCAATGTCCAAAAAATTACTGATTTTTGTCAACGTAGTTGACGCCTCAAGAGGAGTGGTTAGAACACAAGCAGGATGGGCAAGGCATTCTGGAGCGTCGGCCCAAAATGAAATCTCAATCTGTGCATCATTATACCTTTCCAAAGGACCAGCTAACAGCTGAACAACTTTGCGCGCGTCCTCCCCAATGTCAGTGCCTTCTATTTCCTCTGTCTCTATCTGATCGTAAATAGCCTGAAGACCCTCCATGGCACCAATGAAATCTGGGATTCCCTCACGCCCAGTGAGGGCTTTTAGAAGCACTGTCACCTGAGTGTCTTCCAAACCGTACCTACTTGAAATTTTTGGAAGGAGTTCGTTCAAGGCCGGATGACAGGCAGCGACTGCATCAACCAAATCTTGATAAAATCTACTCCTAATCTCCTTGAATTTTGCCGCTTCATGCCTTCTAAGATCTGCAAGTTCATCTAGCTCCGCTATGTCTTGAATGCTCAGATCACAGATTTCACCTGGAATCAGCTCTCTCCAAAACAGGTGCCGCTCAACGATCTGTTTCTGGTTTGGAAAGAGCTCTAATGCAACTCCTTCATGAATCCTCAATAAATTGGACTTGAATCTTGAAAGAATCTCTACTTCAGAATCCGCTTGACTTGAGTATTTAACCCTCAGAAATTCTTGAATAGCCTCGCGCGCTGTGGCAACGATCCGCTCCGTCCTGTCATCATGACAACCCTCTCGTCCCTCTCGTCCCTCTCGTCTTTCAATGACTCCCATTAACTCATTTGAGTTAGAGAAAAATCCTACACGATCACTGGAGATTAAATGAGGCACCGAATCTAAGTAGTGCTTAATTTCAATGCCATGGTAAATGTTGGCAACAGAGGTAGGTGATCTGGCAGCAAAGTCTGCACCAGCTACCCTAGTGTCGACGGCCTCACCAACAGCGAAACGACATAACCCGGAGATGAATGCGTTCTCAGACCGGGCAGCAAGCCCTGACAGAACATCCTTAGCAACATTGGAGTTAAAAAATTCACCTCCAATAACGCAAAATTTAAGCGCGTCGATTGCCTCAAATTGAAGCTCAATTGGAGCTACCCGAAGCATCTCCACAACCTGCCTACCTGCGCTGTAGGAGAGAAAGTTAAATACCCCAGGCGATAATCGTGTTGGAGCACCAGCGGCCGCAGGGAGGGCTGAGCCCTGCTCGCCATTTAAGATCTGTGCAATCCAGGTTAGTGAACATTCGGCAAAGGAGTTGGTTAGAGGGTCACGCTGCATCGAGACTGACGCATCGCTCGATTTGGAAATATCTACCACCTTAGTTGACCTCTTTAATGTATATGCCACTCGTAATTGAGATTTACGTTTTTACCACTGCATTTTGTCACGAGTGGCATATAGTGAGGCGGAGCCGAACCAACAACAAATATAGCCCCCTCTTTGAAGATACAGTAAGCGCCGCAGGTGCTTTCGAGAAAAGAAATTCAAGGAGAATACCTTTCTTGACGCACTTCGAGCGCTCGTTCTTTTAGAAGTGGCATATTTGCTCTTGGTTCGCCTCCGGCTCACAATATAGCCCTCTAAGAATGTACTTGCCAAAATGTAAAACTCAAGTGAGAGGGCTATATAGCTGTTTGCAGAAGTCGTGAGCGATATAATAACTTTTGCAAACCGCTATAGATTCGCTGGAAGCGAATCAAAACAACAACCTTTAGCGATTAATATCAAAAGGCTTGCCAATTTTATTGGCACTGACTTTTGATACTCTCTATAGTTATGCGATTTCGTAGTTATTGTGGATACTAGTATCGGGAACCGAGGAAACCTTTAGTAATTTCAAGGGGCTGTGCATGTTTATCTTACATCCCTGGCGCCTACAACTTGGCTACCTGCAACTTGCGGATCTTTCACTCGCTGGTGGCGCGAAAGGTTATACGAAGAGCTGGTCGCATCCCTGCGCTCAATGACCATCGGACTATCGGACTCCAATTAGGAGATGCTATTAGATCAATCCTTCCAGCCTTTGTTACCTTACCCTATTTGGAACTTACTATGCGACAATCTACCAGACTGGAATGCGCTTACTCTATCGTATTTAGTATATGCGCAGTTATTCTCCTAAGTGCATCTACTGCGACCGCCGCGGATCCAGCACCCACAACTCCGCCCCCTCCCCTAGTCATTGGCGCCATCCTACCCCTTAGCGGCGAGTTGGCAGCGATCGGTGCAGGTGTCAAAAACGGGATCGAGCTTGCGCTCACCAAACTACCTCCGGCAGTGCGCTCGCAGATTCAGGTGATATTTGAAGACGATGCTTTCCTTCCAAAGAATACACTCACGGCCTTTCAGAAGCTCACTACACTCAATAATGCTACTGTGATCATCGGATTCGGTTCGGCGACCGGCAATGCAATTAGCAGCATTAGTGAGGAGCGCGGTGTCGTCCTGGTCTCAATCTCATCCGACCCCGCCATCTCCGCGGGGAAGCGGTTTGTATTTAGTTTCTGGGTGACCCCAGAGGCCGAAACCGCCCTCGTGATTCCGCAAGCCCGCCAACGCGGCTATTCACGGATCGCCCGGATCACGGCTATCCATGATGGCACATTTGCTGCGCGAGCCGCTTTTGACAAACAGAATCAGGGCGAGCTCAAGATCGTGATCGACGAGGAGTGCATGGGAGATCTGAAAAATCTTCGGCCATTCTTAACTAAGCTTAAAAATGCTGGGCCATTTGATGCATTTCTACCAATAACATTTCCCGAACAACTTGGGGTCTTAGCACGTCAAGCACGTGAGATGGGATTCAAGCAGCCCTTCTTTGGCTATGAATCATTTGAGGATTCAAGCGCTATAAAACTGGCTCAAGGCGCCCTGACTGGCGCCTGGTTTGCAACTTATGGAACTGGCGATGATCAGTTTTCTAAGGAGTTTACCGAGCGCTACCCCGATAGCATGACTATTGGTGCCGGAAATGGATATGACTTAATTCTTATACTCGCGAAATCAAAAGCAGCAGGACGAAGCTCGAGCCAGAAGATCGCGGCGGATCTGCATACACTAAAGGACTTCACAGGAGCGTTAGGAACCTACTCGGCAACTGGCGATAACCGATTTGGATTGCCGGCAGCTTTGAAGGTTGTGGCTGAGGACGGTTCGGTGGCACCGTTATAGGCAGAACCTTTCCGTAATGTTTGAACTGCAGTAAAGGTGTGACTAATGCGCACTCTGCGGCTCTCCTGGGCCTTAATAACGATCCCTCGGTTATTCATCTCGCTTTTAGCTTGGCCGCTGCTGCTCGGATTAATGATCGTAATAGCCCAAGCAGTGATTACTCAGTTCATAATCAGTTCAGCACAGCAACGCAGCACCGCCGCAATGGAATCAAAGATCACCCGCAGTGCAGACTACAATGTTGGGCGAGTTATTCTGTTCGGGGATGGTAAGGCGCGGCCTGAACCGCTGATCTGCCGGTGGGCGGCGATTTCCGGTTCCGAGGCCTCCGCGACCACAATTGCGGGGGCTGCCGATCAGAAGATGATCACCGCGGTGCTAGAGGGACCACGCAGCGTTGAATGTCAACCCGATCGCCTTGATGTTGCGCTGCATGTCGTGGACCCTGACAACTTTAATCCAACTCCTTACCTTAAGATCTTTCGTGGCAATATTGATCGCCTGCACCTGTGTCGCAGCTGTCGGCCTGACGTTATAATTGATACAACTCGTCCCGTGACCGAAACACGGATACTAAGTGTTTGGGGGCTCCTCATCCTACACCTTGTGCGCTTCCAAGAGGATTCAAGTGCACAGCTCTTGGAGGTATTGAGGGGCTACGACCAGGTGATTGATAAGTTTGGAACGCTGCTTCTGCTCGTTCCAGGTTTTGAAGACCCGATTCCGATCGCAAAGCTTGCGCCGATAACCGCGGTGATCCTCAATATCGCTGGATTAATAGTAATTACCCTTTGGCTAGGGCTACGTGCACATCGCAGGGTACTCGACTATTTTGCGCGCAGCGGTGCACTTCTGCCGATGGTCGCAGCCTGCGGACAACGAGCTTTTTACGGCGCACTCTGGCTCCTAACCGGAATACGCGTTGGGGCTTTTGTATTCGCTGCTGTACCCTTAACGATCTACGGAGTTGGAGGAGTCTTAAAAGATGATTTTTCTCTAGAGTCTGGATTTGGCAGCCCAATGCGCATGACGCTCTGGCTACTGGCACTTGGCTCTGGCCTGACCCTCGCCGCGTTAATTGGATCGATCTCGGAGCTGAAGGATCGGCACTCCTCCGTGGCTTTTGTGTATCGATTTATCCCCTTCGTAATCTGTTTATTGGGAGGGATAATCTGGGCCAGCTCTTTTCTGCTACCTGACGCTACCGCGCAATTGACACGGGTAATCATAACTGGCATCCCATTACTTGGAACCATTCCCATAATTATCGCGCCGATCTTCAAGCCGCAGATCTTTGCCCTTACACTCCACAGCATCCTAACCATCGTTGCAATCTTCGCCCTCAGCAGACGTAACATACGCTGGTTTGCCGCACATCTGGAGGAGATCTAAGCGTGGCTCAGATTTTAATAAGCGCCCAGAACTTGAATGTCGCTTACGAGCAGCATGTGGCTCTGGCGATTCCTGATTTATCTCTCTCCGGGAAGATTGTCGCAGTACTCGGACACAATGGGGCGGGCAAATCGACATTTATCAAGACCGTGTTGGGTTTGCTTTCTCCGCGAAGTGGCACACTCGAGATCAATAGTATTTCAGATGGGAAGAAGCTCGCGTTATTAGCCCAAGAACACATGGCGTTCTGCCCCGAGAATGGCTCGGTATTCGCTGACATCTCGGTAGAGAGCTACATAAAGATGTGGTGTCGCTTTAAGCATGGAGACCCCAACTACTATCGCGGCTTGGGAGCGCGCTACATCGAGATGCTTTCAATCGCACCACTACTAAAGAAGCTTGGCCGCACCCTCTCAAAGGGTCAGAGACGCCGAGTTCAAACCTTTGTCGGTTTTCTGCTCGATCCCAAGCTATTTTTATTTGATGAGCCCTTCGATGGACTTGATGTACAGCGAACGCGCGAATTGGCTGAAATAATTTCGCTGGAGTCAGATCTCCGGGCATTTATTCTTTCATCACATCGTATGGATGTAGTCGAGCGGCTTGCAGACTATCTGGTGATCCTTCAGAACGGCTGCGTAGCTGCCCACGGAACAGTAACCCAGGTTAGTGCGGCGCTATGTTACAAAAGTGTACTGATCTCTGTAGGCCAGGACTCGGCCTCGATCTATGAAACTTTGAGAATTCAATTTCAGTCATGTGTGGTAAATAGGATTGGCGATCAGGTTACCGTATCTGGGGCCGATTGTGATGCAACAGCTATCATTGAACTACTAAAGAAAGAGCTTCCAACTGCAACTCCACGAATTGAGGCGATACAGCCATCATTGGTCGATGCTATGACCTATCATTTGCGGGTGGCTGAAGGGGGCTGATTCTGTAGCGCTTCGCGCCCCGATCATTTGAGTTTCAAGCAATTCACCGCTATCTTTCCAATTAGGATTTAAATTTCTGGGAAAGTTGGGGTGGAGAAATTCGTGGGGAAATTCGTGGGGTTTTGATTCGCTTTCGCGAATCTATAGCGGTTTGCAAAAGCTATTATATCGCTCGCGACTTTTGCAAACCGCTATACGCTAAAGCTTCGGCGGAGTTCCTCCCAGGTCTGTCCCGCCGTAGTTCGCAGAACGAAGGAGGAGATGGGCGGGCATCCGCGCGTAGCGCAATAGGCCCGAGATTGCTGACGCGAGCTTGCGAGGGTCTGAAAATTCAAAAAGTTGGGGTGGGGAAATCCAATCCTGGAAATCCAATCCTCCTGAAGAAATCCCCCTGGGACATTGCTGCTCTAGGGATACAAAAAATGGATGCAGTCGAGAGAAATCAATCAGTTAAACCCTGCAAGCCAATGAGTTTTGTACGCATAACTCATTGGCGGTAAGTATATATGCCAAGCCCGGTTGAATACTCAAATTGATGCAACCTACATACTCGGTGGTGAAAATCATTCTTACGCCCTGGGTGACCGCTTACCATTTTGACAATCACTGTCTCTACCGCTACGATGGAGCATGTTCCTAAAAAAGAAGCTATATTATGAACGACATCCATCGAATACTTAACATATTGAATTCTAATAGTTTTTTACTATTTGGCGCACGCGGTGTTGGTAAGACTCGACTACTTGAGTCCCTGCCATTTCTTCAAGACAGCACACTCTGGCTGAACTTACTCGATCCAGTTACCGAGAGGGAGTTATCACTTAATCCTGTGCGTCTCTCTCAAATGATCGAGCAGCAAAAACCACACTGGGTAGTTATTGATGAAGTCCAAAAGATTCCGGCGCTCCTTGACGTAGTTCATAATGAAATTGAAAAACATAAAATTCGTTTTGCACTATCTGGTTCAAGCGCTCGAAAACTGCGGCGTGGCGGAGCAAACCTGTTGGCTGGTCGGGCTTTTGTTTACAATCTATTCCCCTTCACTCATCTTGAACTTAAATCACGCTTTAATCTTGATGATGTGATTCGGTGGGGCACACTCCCTCAGCTATACTCCTTCGCCACAAACGAGGAACGCACCCACTATCTAGAGGCGTATGTGAATACTTATCTACGCGAAGAGGTAGTAGCAGAGCAGTTAGTAAGGAACCTAATACCATTTCGCCGCTTCCTTGAGGTTGCTGCGCAAACTAGTGGAACCTTGGTCAATTTTAGTGCAATTGCAAGCGATATCGGCGTTGATCCTCATACCGTCAAGTCGTACTTTCAGATTCTTGAGGATACTTTATTGGGCAGTTTTTTGCCGCCTTGGGATCGCTCAGTTCGTAAGCAGCAACTTAAAAGCTCGCGATTCTATCTCTTTGACTATGGCATAAAGCGTGCCCTGGAGGGGGTCGCCCATCTGCCGGTGATATCAAGCGGCGAATTTGGTAGGTCATTTGAACATTTCATCGTAAATGAAATTAAGGCGCTAAATCATTACTATGGGAAACGCTATAAGCTCTATCAACTTGCGACCAAGGGGGGTGTTGAAGTCGATGTTGTTATAGAACGACCACGAGAAAAAACAGCGCTTGTAGAAATAAAATCTGCCGAGAGTGTTGAAGATAGGCACCTACAACATCTGAGATCCCTAGAAAAAGATTATCCTGATTTTGAATATTTCTGCCTCTGCCGCGAGCGCACTCCTCGCATAGCAAAAGGCATTCATATACTCCCCTGGCAGCTCGGACTAGGTGCTCTCGGACTCACTCCGAAATAACTTACCAACGTAAGAAAGTGTGGTAGAGGAAGTTAAGCAAGAATGCATAATACTTAGCTCATTTTTCTGCCTAGCTCTTCTCTAAGCGGTGCCAGAATCACAGAAAGTGTGCGGCCTTTCGTAAGGCCGCGAAGCCCCAGCCGCCCTGCTGCGTTAAGTGCGCCCCAAGTTTTACCCGCCATACCGGGGACTTCTTCTTGCGATGCAACTACTGGCAAACTTCCATGCTCCTTATGGTATGCACGGGCAGCCTCAATAATTTTTTCTTCCGTTAAAAGCCCCGCCTGTAGCCCAACCCCAAGACGCACCACTTAGTCACGATTTCTTCCACCCCAATTTTGTGAAATTCATCATACAGCGTAATGAGATATTGTATTGATTTAATTGAGAATTATGTTATCTCTATAAATCTTCAATTTGCGCGATGATTCAGATCATTTTTAGAAAAGTTGGGGTGGAGGAATCGTCACCCTCAATACTTCTGATTTTTTTACCGCAGGGGACGCAGAGGTACACAGAGGGGGGATTTCCTTCCGGTTCCTCCGCCCCAACTTTCTGAGAAATTCGGATCGCCATTGCTACTGGAAGCAAATCTCCGATCGATAAAATCGGCAATGAAAGCAATACAATACTTAAGACAGAGCGTGATCAAACTTCGGAAAGTTGGGGTGGAGAACTTCGGAGAACTTCGGAAAGTGGAGAACTTCGGAAAGTTGGGGTGGAGAAATTCGTGGGGAAGAAATTCGTGGGAATACATTCGCTGTCATGAAAATATACGCCCCTGATATGCTGACTTCTCTCAAGCTTGCAGGGTAATTATGGGCTTCAAGGAAAGGCCCTGGTCCACAGCCGCTCACAGCCGCTTAGTAAGGTTAGGAGGAGGAAGTTAGTTTTCATTGACTTACTAATATACAATATTGTATATTAGTAATATGCTTGTACAAGTATTTGAGAACCTAGATCGCTGGATTCAAAAACAGAACGGCCTTGTCATTAACGAAGGTGGTCGCCTCATTGAGCAGTGCAACTTCAAGATTCTCGGACAGTCCGCCTTGTTTGAAGCCCCTCTTTCGCTTGCGCTAGCAGCAACTGGAGATCTCGACGCGTACACAAACGCAAGTTATGCAGTTTGCAAGTACCTTGACACACTCCTTGAAGAGTATGGCATGCACCTAGATCCGTTGAGCAAAGCGATCTGGATGCCTGAAGAGACCGAATACACATCGCTCTATCAAGGAGAGTATGTCGAGGTTCTGCTTGCAAAGCCCGAGTATGTGCTCCTGTCGAAAGCGATCAAAGATCCGAAGAGGAACAGAGAGATAGTCATTGAGTATTTAGCAAGTGCGCCGTCTCGTCTATTTATGGATCTTTGTGAAAAATACCAGGTTGATTTAGAGAATTTTTTGAAGAGTTCGTAAAAATGAATGATATTATAGAAAGAGCCAAAAAGGAGGCCAGTACCATCAGTGCGAAGCGTGGTGATAATCGGTATAGGAGATCGATAGCATGGCTTGGGTATACCGGACTTCTAAGACATTCTGAAATTTTGCCGATGAATAATCGTTTACACCTTAGTGATCTCTTGTTTGCTGCAAACATTGAGCCACGTGTGCGCGAGTTATTGCCAGCGATTCTTGTCCAGCTTCGAGGTCTTCTTCCGTTCAAGACAGATCGAGTACCGGCGGATTTAGCAAACGTGATTCAGGCGCAAGAAGCTAAAACCGACTATCCCTCTTACCAAAACATCTCTGTAAATCGGTATGGGCAGTGGTTTAATAGCCCGGCAATAAAGCTCGCTAGAAAGCGCTTAGCTCCGCATGCCAAGCCACGTTTGCGAGAGGGAGAAGCACATGATTTGGCAAAAACCATTAAACGCGTCCGCGTTGAGATGGGTTTTACTCAGAAACACTTCTGCCAGACTTTTCAAACCTCACTGCGTGCGCTACGCGATCTTGAACAGGGTCGAACACATGTAAGTATTGAAAGGGTTAACGCGATTCTGAATCCACTTCGGATGGAGCTCGCCGTTCGCACTCGCGGACCATAGGTTGTCTTCAGATCAACGCCCTGAAGTGCCGCACCGCATTTTTGCAGCCTCTGCTACTGCTGTCGCAGCAGTAAGTTTTTGGTAGCTGTCGTGCAGTGGGGATGATGGGGTTGAAGAAGATGAGGTTGATGTAGTGGTCATGCTGGGCCTCCAGTGACGTCACACCCTTTTGCGCGGACGGCTGAGAGGATCTGCCGCGTTTCTATTCCGTTATTTATTGGGTTTCCACTAAGTTCGAGCCAAGTCAGCGCCGTAAGCCCAGCAAGCGGGGTGATGTCTTGGTCTCCCGCTTCCTCCTGATCCCGCTTCCTCCACCCCAACTTTGTTCCCGCTTCCTCCACCCCAACTTTGTAAAATTAACTTTGTGAAATTTATCATACGGCGTAATGAGATATTTCATTGATTTAATTGAGAATTATGTTATCTCTATAAAACTTCATTTAGCGCGATGATTCAGGTCATTTTTAGAAAAGTTGGGGTGGAGGAGGCGGGAGTGAGGAGGCGGGAGTGAGGAGGCGGGAGTGCGTAGTTTTAACAGTACCTCCGCGAGTTGGTTTCCAAAAAAATAGCTCTTGTGTCGACTATCACAGTGCTTTATAGTATATGTATGCTAACTGTATTGGATACAGTAAACGAAGAAGGTCGAGACTAAGGGTGCATAATTATGGGCAATCCCAAGCAACTTAACATCGTGCTAGACCGGGACCTTATTCGAGGTCTTTCAATACTCGTCCGCCATCGCAAGCTCAAGGGAAAGTCGGACGCGGTTCGTTTAGCTGTCAAAGAGGCGGTCGCGAGAATAGTCGGAGAAAATATAGGCACAGGCCTCAGAGACTCACTCGGCGCAGGTTTGCGAGTTGGCAAATTAGATGGAGAGAATCGATTTGCTAGTGAAGATGACCTTTGGGGCTAGGGCATTACGTTGTTTTTTTGGCCCTCTTTCTTGAGCAGAAGAGGTAGTTGAAATGATTTTAGATACATCCATTCTATTGGCGATCTATTTTAATGAGCCGATGGGGCTGTGGGCGCTAGATCAGTTAGAGAGGGCTGGTGAACCATTACAGATGAGCACTGTAAACTTAACCGAAACACTAATTTTGCTTCGAGATAGAAATAAGAGTGGTTTTGCCAAGTTACGCGAACGGTTATTTCAAGAGCCGATCAAGTATGTTCCACCAAGTACTAGCCAGGCTCAAATTGCCGCAGAGGCCCGTCTAAAATTTCCTATCAATCTCGGAGACTGTTTTGCCTATGCTTTGGCCCATGAGAGTAAAGAGGCATTAATTACTCTAGATGAAGATTTTATTAAAACTGACATTACGGTACTGATCCCAACTACAAAGTGATTATTACTTTGAGCTATCCCGTGTTCGGCTATGATCCCGCAAAATCAAAGAGTTTCACTTTTTAGCGGGTGTATAGCGGTTTGCAAAAGTCGCGAGCGATATAATAGCGTTTGCAAACCGCTATAGGTTCGCTGGAAGCGAATCAAATCAACAACCTATAGCGATTAATATCAAAAGGCTTGCCAATTTTATTGGCACCGACTTTTGATAATCGCTATAGCAGTTCCTGAATCGAACGAGATAGTCCCTCAGCCAACCGACCATGATTCACAACATCAAGATGAATTCCATCAATTGGACTGCTGACATACACTGCGCCGACATCATAAAAATGTGTCCGACAGCGTTGTGCGATATCCTGTATGCATGATGCTAATTCATTGGACCGCCCCGTCCCATTCGCGAACTGCTGTGTGATCTCAACATCCTCGGTCGCAGCTACTCTGGCAAGGGCAAGCAATAGGATCTGGTCACTACGCAACCCAAATCCATTTGCAATCTCTATTAGTTGCAAAAGCCCATCTGCGATTGAGCGAGGAGATAGATTAAATGCTGTTTTTAGATCGTTAGTGCCTAATAGAATTACTAGTAGGTTAATTGGTGAATGTGTTTCTAGTATAATTGGTAGGTAGCGCGCGCCATTACGATCAGGCGACCCTGATGGATAGGAAAATCAATTAATTCAGCAAGGATATTAGTCTCTCGTCTTAAAATAAGTCTACACAGTAGTAGTAGCAGAAGGGGGCTGATTCTGTAGCGCTGCCCGCACCGATCATTTGAGTTTCAGGCAATTCACCGCTATTCTTCTAATTAAACACAAGACCAGTTTTACCCGCCTAGAAATACTGAATGAAAAATCATCGAGTAGTCCTTGGTCTCGGCAGTAACCTTGGCGACCGCCTGGCTACATTTCGTGCGGCGATCGAATTGTTAGCATCAGGCCAGACTCCAATTCTAACTGGCTTGCGCTCATCCGAGGTTTTCGAATCGGAGGCTCTACTACTACCCGGCTCACCAACCAGCTGGAACCTAGCCTTCCTGAATATCGCTGTTGCTGGCGATACGAAGCTTTCTGCGCTAGAGCTCCTTAATGCGATCAAACAGATCGAGCTCAAGCTTGGGCGGCAGAACCGTGAGCGCTGGGCGCCACGTGAGATTGATATCGATATCCTGGTTTTTGGCACAGAACAGCTCTCATTACCTGACCTCAAGATCCCGCACCCCGCATTGCTCGATCGCCCATTCGCTTTATGGCCACTCTCAGCGTTGATCGCCGGGTATAGAGTTGCATCCACCAAATGGGGAGCTATCCGTGCCGAGATCCCCTGCCGCACCTGGCGCGCGCCGCATCAGATACACTCACAATTCGTTGATCTGCTTCGCCCCTTGAATATCCCGGTCATTGCAGGGCCACTTGCAGCAACCGAGCTCGTCGGAGTTCTGAATATCACCCCCGACTCATTTTCAGATGGCGGACTGAACATAGACCCAGTTCGTGCTGTTACTCATGCTCGCGAACTGTTTTATCAGGGGGCGGCGATTCTGGATATCGGGGCTGAGTCCACTAGGCCCGACGCAAAAGCAATTTCGACGGCGGAGGAGTGGTCGCGACTCGCGCCGGTGTTCGAGCAGTTTAAGCGCAGCTTTTCTGATGACTCGTTGCGCCCCACAATTAGTATCGACACCCGTAATCCGGAAGTCGCTCAGTTCGCACTCGCTGCTGGAGCGAGCTGGCTTAATGACGTAACCGGATTCGATAATCCCGTAATGCAAGAGATCGCTGCTGCTGCAAAGTGTGAAGTTGTAGCGATGCATAGCTTAGGCGTTCCTCCGTCACGAGATCGGGTGCTAGATCAGGAGTATTGCGTAATGGCCCAGCTGCTTGAGTGGGGCGAGGCAAGGATTGAGCAGTTGGAGCGAGCCGGAATCGCGCGTCAACGAATCATCCTTGATCCCGGAATTGGGTTTGGCAAAACACCCGAACAGTCCTTGGAGATAATCCTACGCGCCGACGAGCTACATAAACTCAAGGTAAGAATCTTAATTGGACATTCACGTAAATCGTTTCTGAACATCTTCAGTACCCGTCCTGCGGCAGAGCGCGATGGCGAAACTGGGGTACTAAGCGCAATGCTCGCTTCCAATGGCGTGCACTATCTTAGGGTTCATAATGTGGCGATTAATGCTCGAAGTCTGGTTCGCCACCCTGGTCGCTCCTATTGCATCCAATAGATAATAGGCTCGGAGCACCTCTGTTATTAACGGATGCCGTATGCCAAACTGCGATGCGCCCCTCATTGGTCCTATAGCGATTATTGATGTATCCAATATGACGGTAACAGTATCTACCTCTGCAATTGGTCCAGATGCTTTGTCCCCTTCTGGCACACTCCCGCCTGCGCCAGCTACTCCAGTAATCCAAATTAATACAAACGGAGGGCTGAAGCCCGAATGGATAGATCCAGAGGGCCTGGTTAGACTAGCAGGTCAGGATGGCTGGTATACTGCGCTAATCGATATCGGTCCTGACAAACAACCGCTAACTGACGAGCGCGGAAAACCTCAACTCTCTGCCATCACGATCGATGGCGCGCTGCTCTGTTTAGCTATTGATCGCCCGCTGTCAATTGCTGCCGGGCAAACAATTCAGGTTTTAGTCGCGCGCTTCGGCTTCGACGACGGCGCACCACCAGCAGTCGAAAAGATCTTCACCTTCGGCGGCGAACCGATTACGATTATCCCTGCCGCCGCCACCCGCATGTTACTGTTCCTCGAGATGGCATCTTCCACTTTTTGGCTAGTTGAGAACGCAAAGGGTCCTAGTGCCGGACCGATAGTGATAGCTCACCTTGGCCCCGAGGACCACAAGAATCAGGGCTAGTAGTTTTTCCTAGTCCTACGATTGAAGATTCGAGCTGCGAATTCTAACGCTGATGCGACCATCGCTCGATGACTATCGGTGATGGTAAACAAAAAACACAACAATCCACTCCACCGCGCAGTAATAACTCACGTTATTCTGGGTTCAATACTAACTTTTCCGTTGGCCGCGATGGCTCAGGAATCGATCATCGTAAGAACTGGGCAGGAGCTCGTTGTCGCTCCTGTTGGTGACCGAATCCATGCAAAGGACCTTCCGGACATTCTCGACATGGTCGCTGCCGACGTTATGCCAGCGCGCCGGGTTGGAGCGTATACCTCATATGCAATCGCTAGTACGAGCGCTGCTGCCGATGTCAACGTAAATGCTCAGAACTCATTTCGATCTGCCTCGCGCACAGAATTGGAGGAGCGCTGCCGTGAACTGATCGGCAACCGTAACGATATCATCTGTGAACCGAACGTGCGCTTTCGGACCAGCAAGGTTCCGAACGATCCCCAGTACTCAGGGCTCTGGGGCATGACTAAAATTGAGGCACCCTCAGCTTGGGAGATCTCGACTGGAAATAGGGCAGTAATTGCGGCCGTAATTGATACCGGGGTTTCTTACAATCATCCGGACCTTCTTGCAAACATCGCCGTGAATACAAATGAGATCCCCAACAACGGATTGGATGATGACGCTAACGGCTATGTAGATGACTACTACGGCTATGACTTCGCCTACCTTGATGGAGATCCCAGTGATACTGTCGATGGCCACGGCACACACGTGGCAGGCACGATTGGCGGTGTTGGAAATAATTCTGCAGGCGTATCCGGAGTTAATTGGGAGGTCGGTCTAGTCCCGATTAAGGTTCTCGATGATAGCGGTTCCGGATCTTTGGCTGATATCGCGGCTGGGATTGACTATGCAGTTACTCGCGGTGCGCATGTGATCAATATGTCGCTTGGGGGCCCTAGTGGAGCAGCTGTTCTGTTGCAGGCAATTGAACGCGCTACGACGGCGGGTGTTGTGATCGTAATGGCCGCTGGTAACGAAGCAGCGGATAACGAATCTGTAGGAAGCTTCCCGTCCAACTACAGCACCGCTACAACAATATCAGTAGCGGCGACCGGAACAGATGACAATCTAGCTGACTTTTCAAACTACGGGGCAAGCAATGTTCAGATCGCTGCACCGGGCGTTGATATCATCAGCACCTTCCTAAACAACGGATATGATTCACTCTCCGGCACCTCGATGGCGACGCCGCACGTTGCCGGTGTTGCTGCTCTAGTAAAGGCCGCTAACTTTGGTCTTAGCGGTTCACAGATTAAAGATATTATTCTGAATACCGCGACACCTGTTTCCGCCCTTCAGGGATTTGTGTCGACTAGTGCCAGACTCAACGCCAATGCGGCTGTGGCATCAGCAATTGGTGCAGCCCCGATAACAACCCCGCCGAGCAGTGAATTTCCGGCTTTAGATAGCTCGATTACCCTAGAAATGGCTATCGGAAGGTCCTCGAGCGCTCGGGTACCAGTAGCAGTCTATCTGTACGATACGGAAACTGAGGAGGGCTATTTTGGTTATAAAGCGATAGTCTATTGTAATAATAAAGCCGTACGAAGCGGAGTAACCGATGAGTTCGGAGAGGTTTATCTTCGAGTTAACCGCCCTAAGATTAAAAAGGGCGGGAAGAAAACTACTATATCCTGTTACGCGATGATTGAGGGCTACTCGAACATCTCCAACAAGGTGCGTGTAAGCTCACTTAAGACACGCTAGGCGGAGTTGCCAAATAAAAATGAGCTGCAACGAATTTACGTTGCAGCTCATTCACTATCCAATCAGGAAAATCGTAACTACTTAATCAGCTGATTGCATAACCCCTTAACGCTACCATAGCATCGCCCAGCATCAGTAACCTCAGCACAGGTAGTTGCGTTCAATCTGAATCGAATCTTTGGAGAATTCGTACGCTTCATGGCCGCCTTCCTAAGGCTTGGGGTGCTCATCGTGCAGCGATAGCGCCCACCAGGTGCGTCGTGAGCGGTAGCCCAAGGACATGATCCGATCTCATTATTTAACGAATCATAGATCACAGTCGAACCCTTCGAGAACCCTTTGGTAAGAAGGATCAGAGTTGGCTCCTTGCGGAATCCAACCAGTGGGGTGCCAACTCCTCCAGATCGAATCGGGGCCGAATTTTTATATATAAACTTCTTGCCAGCCGGTACCTTAACTATCTTTTCACAGACAGCTTTCTTTGAAACCTTCTTAGACTTCGCAAATGCCGCATCTGGCAAAGTGAGCCCGAAGGTGCACATGGCCGCAATTAAAAGTGTATAGATCTTCATACGGCTTAATCCCCTTCTCAATAAAATCTAAAGTTAAAATAATCAAGAATCCGAAAACACTAAAACTGCGTATTAGGTCAGCACAATCGAGGGCCTAGCAAAACAATTCGCGACCGTAATTGTTTAGATGCAAACTACTCAGTTACGAGTAGCAACAAGAACATCCATTCGGTTACTTCAAGGATACCACACCATCGTGCGCTAGTCATGTTTAAGACCGAAAAGTCTACTAATCCAACTACTTAATCGTGCGAGTACACAGTCCCTTGACGCTACCGTAACACTTGCCCGCATCGGGGATAGTTATGCAGCGGGTTGGAGTGATCTTAAATATTATACTTGGGCTCTTTGTGTTCCTCAGCGCCGCTCGACGCAGTGCCGCTGTCTTCATCGTACACCGCATACGCCCTCCGCGAGTTCCGTGAGCCGATGCCCAGGGGCAAGATCCGAGCCGTTTCCCATTGCTATCAAATATTGTAGCGGTCCTGCGCGTCGATACATTGGCGATCATTATTAGTGTTGGCTCGCCTCTAAAACCGACGATTGGTGAGTTCGCCCCACCCGAACGTAAGGGCGCAGAATTCTTGTAAATTACCGATCTTAAGTTCGAAATGTCTGCCTGCACTGGGCATAGTGTACTAACCGACGTCTGGGCCTGTGTAGAATGCGTCGATGCTATTGCGAATAGAGCTAGTAAAGAGCACTTTACAGCTACAACTCTGCAAAATGACAACGAAAGTTTTCGAGCTAACGTTTGGTTCATTCAGCACCTAATGATTTCAACTATTATTTTCTCTTATTGAGCCCTAGTTCACAGGATTGCACAAGGCCCAATCGAACGGATCAACCTATAGCGGTTTGCAAAAGTCGCGAGCGATATAATAGCTTTTGCAAACCGCTATAGATTCGCGAAGGCGAATCAAAACAGCAACTTATAGCAATTAATTTCAAAAGGCTTGCCAACTCGATTGGCATCGAGCTTTGATGGCCACAACACAACCCCACGATCACAATGAAATGTCCCTCATGTAACTTTGTCTGTTCGGATCTGCGCGATATCTGCCCGCGTTGCCTAGAGGATCTGCGCCCCCATAAGGCCTCAATCGGATTGCCGATTACAAACCCCAATGCCGCGTATCAGAATCTTGTTGAGAAAGTTTCGCCACGATTAAAGAGCGACGCCACGAGTTCAGATTCTGCTGAGGGACTTCTGAATAGGATCGGCTCATTTTTTCGTGAAGAATCCCTGGCTCCTGTTGATAAACGGGCAGATTCAGAGGATCGACAAACCGACGACGATCTCGCCAGTTCCTCACCGTTAGCTAACGGGCCCATTGGAACTTCAACTGACGATAATGCCATCATCACAAAAGGTTGGGGTGGCTACACCGCACTAGAGGCATCGATTGATCGCCGGATAGACTCGGAACTAGATCCGCCTCCAGATATTTTAGAGCGGCCAATACAATCCCCAGCCCCAGGGCCAACACCTAATTCACCTGGCCCACCGCAACCCGAGCAACCAGCCTCAATTGACTCTGCTACGCGAGACCGCGAGTGGCTTGCAACGATCCAAGTTGATGAGGCTGAGGCACACAGCGACGAGATCAATCGGCTCTTTACCGCTACGCTGCGCGAGATCGTGCTTTACGACGATCAGATGCAGTTCGAGTTAGCGGGCGAGTCGTTCCTGAGTAAGGAGCACGATGAGCATCTTGAGCTGTTATTTGATCTAGCAGATGACGAGATCGTCGACCCCTCAACAGCGAAAAGATTTGAAGCCATAATTGAAACCAGCGCGGAACGCCATGTTGAGTCGGAGGATCTTTCAAAACAGCTCGCAAAGATCGAGCAGGTTATTGATGCCAAGATGCCGTCATTGGGAAGTTTTCAAGCTGCTAGCGTTGCTGCCAACACGTCGACTCATGCTGCGATTATCACACCGCTTCAACCGTTAGTTCCTGCCGGAACGATCCGCCGAATGGTAGCCTTTGTGTTTGATTCGATATCCGCCATCGCCATAGTCGCGGGCCTCACTCTATTTGGTATCTGGATATATGAGCCGGTACTCTTTGCGATAGTTTCCGATTCCGCAAATCGAGACCTCGCCCTGATGGCCTTACTAGTTGAAAGATTAGCTCCGATATTAGTGTTGGTCGTTCTGTTCTATCCGATCCTAATGCTCGCTCTGTTTCGGCGCACTATCGGGAGCCTGCTGACCGGTATTAGGCTAAGCTCAAGCGACGGCCATGCCCCGCGCCTATCTGGAATTCTAGTGCGCGCATTCAGTTGGCCGATATCGGTGCTGCTTGGGGGCTTTCTGCCGCTACTGTTGGGTCGCGAAACGCTGCATGACCATCTATCTAAGACCTCGTTTTTTAGAAAGGCCCAGAAAATTGATAATCAGTGATTTTTAACCTCCCCCCAGTGGAGGGACCCTTTTTACTGAGGTTGAACCTATCCCCAAATTAGTGCTACCTTCCCTGCGCCTCTGATCAACAATTCGCCCAGGTAGCTCAGTCGGTAGAGCAGTGGATTGAAAATCCACGTGTCGGCGGTTCAATTCCGTCCCTGGGCATTTAGTTGCGCTATTTTGAGTGGTCACAGCGAAGGCTAAGTCAAAGAATACGAAACCAACTGCGCGGCCGAAGGCTGGTCCTGCCCCTTTTGGAATTAGTCCAAAACAGCTGCTAACTCAGATTCGCGAGAACAGCTTCCCAGCTGTGCTCCTAATAGTCGGCCCCGACCCCATTCGGATTAATAGATTGATAGCGGCCGTATTGAGTACCGCCGAGAAAAGTATTGCAACGGGACGACCGCAGACGATCCGACCAAAAAAATTCCAGGGTGCCAGTCTCTCCGAACGGGATGTCAACGAGATACACGTGCAGTCGGCAACGCTTTCAATGTTCTCCAAACAGCAGATCTTCCAAATTGATGGTGTTGACCAGATTAAAGCTGCGCTCAATGCCACGCTGGCAGATCTAGTTGAAACATACGTTGCTCCGAATCTCCTAATCCTTACCGCCAGCGCCCTACCCAGTAACAGCGTGCTGCGATCGCGCTGCGCAGCCAAGGGAGCGCTGCTTGGAAGTATCGTCGACCTGTCCGAGTTTACCCCCCAGGAGCTCCGCGCATGGACGGCGCGCGAGCTAAGTAATGCGGCGGTAGTTGATCCAAGTAACCAGATTGTTGAGGGGGTCATTGTACTGGCCGACTCAAAACCAGACCGTATAGCAGCGATCTCAAGCCACTTAAGCCTCTACTGCGACGGTCGACCACCGACCTTGCGTGACCTATCGACGCTTTTTCATAGCCAAAGCCAGGTGGCAGATTTTGCGCTTCTCGATGCCGTTCAGTCCGGGAATCGCCTACGTACAACCACCACCATTCATCAATTGCTCGGGGCAGGTAAGAGCCCATTCCTGCTCCTTGCGATGCTCGGACGCACATTTGGTCAGTATCTAACTATCTCTGCCGCGCGCGCCCAGAATCTTGGGGCCACTCAGATTAAGTCCTTAGTCCCCATGCAACCGTGGCTTTTTGATAAGTATGTTGCGGCTAGCTCACGCTATTCACTGCCACGCCTGCGAAACGCCAATGCTGCTATTGTGCGCGCCGATAGTCTGCTCAAGAATCGTTCATTAGGAGCCGATGCGATCCTAGAGACTTTGTGCTGCGAACTCACTCCCGATCCCCGCAAACACGATTCCCGCAACTAGCCAAGGCGATGACACTACTACGATCCCTATATACCTTCACGATAGCGCTACTAATCTGCGTGGCGATCCCCGGTGAAAGTTCGCAGGCCGAAGTACAGAAACAATCAGCACAGAAAGCTCAAACCAAGAACGTAACCCTAAAGAAACCAAAGGTCGTTACCAAAAAAAAGACGCCCATTAAGAAGGTTGCGTCTAAAGCCACCCCAAGGCCTGTGGTCATGTTCGCCGATTCAAAGGTTCGTGGATGGGACTACCTTGCCGATCGATTAATTAGGGATGGTTTTAGTCCCGGAACTATTACCGCACTCTTTCAGGATCGTCGGATGCCGTGGTTTACAGAGATTCCCTTCGCTGTTGCTCCGCGCGAGGGGCACCATATGTATGCTGGATTTAATAGTAAGAGCCGCATTGAGCAGGCTCGTAGCTTTCTGGAAAAATACAGCACTGAATTCGAGCGCGCAGAAGATCGCTTCAAGGTTAGTCGATATGCAGTCGCTGCGCTTTTGATGATTGAGACCGGATTTGGACGCAACACCGGCAAAGAGATAGTCCTATACCGCCTGGCCCGGCTGGCTAGCGCCGCCGATCCTGAGAACGCCAAACGCAACTATGAGCGCCTACGAAAAACCGATCCAACTGTAACGTTAGAAGCCGTCATCGCCCGCGCAAAGTACCTTGAGGAGACCTTCTATCCTGAGGTCGGCGCCGTGTTGCAGATCGCCCGTGAGGAGCAGTTCGATCCCCTAGGCCTTCGAGGGTCCTCTGCAGGTGCATTTGGCATTCCACAATTCCTGCCAACCTCGTATCTGCGATTTGCTCGCGACCATAATGATGATGGTCGGATTGACCTGTTCCATGAGAGCGACGCGATCGCATCAACTGCAAATTTCTTGGCCCACTTCGGATGGGACGATGAGGCCAGCGATGAAGTCAAGCGGGCTGTAATCTGGAAGTACAATCATAGCGAAGCTTATGTTGATACAGCACTTTCGATTAAGAAGACCCTCGCGGCAAAGAGTGCGGCAGGGTTGGCGGGGAAGCGAGTAACCCTTAACCCATCAGGGGCGCAATTGAACCAGCCTTAACGGCCGATCCAACTGCGCCCCTTGCGGAATAGAACCTTTCATTTCGATCACATCGCTTCACTCGAGGCCGGAGATTCGGCAATTGCGTCGGAAAAAGAACTGCCTTCACAATCCTGTTCCGAACGACCAAAATCCCGAAAGGGCTCCGCCTGCAGGTCAAAACGCTCGCGGTACAGCTCACACCGTTCATAGAGCTCACTGTGAGTACCACGATCAACCACCCTGCCCTGGTCCAAGACGATCACCTGATCGGCCCTAACGATCGCCGAGAAATCATGCGTCGCAATCACCACCGTCTGGTTGGGGGTCTCTTCAAACAGAAACTTCCAAAGCCTTCGGGTACTCCGAACATCAAGCGCCGATGAGGGCTCATCAAGGATAATCAACGGCGCCATCATGTAAAAGATCACCGCCAAGGCAAGCTTCTGCTTCTGACCACCCGAGGGCTCAATTCCATCCTCGAAGTAGCGGCTGAGCATTCGCTTGTAACCCTGCGGCCACGTAGCGATAAACTCATCCGCACCATAGGGCATAAGAATGTTTTCTCTAACTAGCTGATTTTACTCAAAACGAGCAATTTTGCGATCTGAATAATTTCAATAAGTTATGCCGAACATTTTTTCGCCCTATCCGCACCACTCATCCTTGCCGCCCAACGAACCCGATTCTGGTCGGGCTCGCCAACACAACCCATCGCGATGTACTCCTCGGCTGAGACTGCGAACAGCTCAAACTCCTGGGGCAACACGCCGATCAAACTCCGCAAGGTCTCCTTAGCGATCTCGGCGATCTCGACCCCCCCAAGCTTCAGCTCGCCACTGGTAATGTCAAAGGCACGCTGAATTACGCTAAGTAACGTCGACTTTCCTGCACCGTTCTCGGCCATCAGCACCGTCTTTGAACCCGCCCGAATCGTAAACGATACCTCCTTCAGCACCGGATTCATTGCCCCCTCTGCACCGTAGCCAAAGCATAGGTTCCTGGCACTGACCTCTAGACCTCGTGAGATATCCGGCGACCTTCCAACCAGCGGAAACTGCACCCAAGCAGTAATCTGGTCGAGGCTCCAGAACTCAAGTACGTGACCACCTTCTGCACTCTGCTGACCAAACAGACTTGAGAAGTCCGCGAGACCAACTGAGAACAATCCGATCCCAGCCAACGTTACCACCAACTCCGACGCTGGCATGTCGCCATGCACAGCACGCAGGATCAGCCCCACCACAACAGTGATGATTCCGGCCTGAGCTAAGATTAGCGCCGCGAGACGCCAACGCAGATGCTCACGCTCATGGGCAACCTTTTCACGGCTAAGATCGACAAGTACCGTGTTGAACGATTCGATCATTCGGGAAACAGCATTGATGCCCTGCAGAAAGAATAGACTACGCGAGTCAGTCAGGTACCAACGCAGATGCCAGAACAGACGGAACTTATCGGTCTGTCTAGTATCCAGGTCGAACGTTGCCCGCGAATACCGGGTCTCCAGAAAGAAACTCGGCAAGATCGCCACAACAACAGCACCCAACAGCATCAGATCCGAATGCGCCAGCAGCAAAGCCGCCAAGAAGACCTGGGACACCGCTCGAAAGAGCGGTACCTGACTCCTCATGAAGCTCAAGATCTTCCAAACCGACTTTTCGCGCAGCCGCAGGAAAAGCGCATGCTTATCCTCGCTACTATAGAGTCCCTGATCCAGGCCTGCGATCTTGGTGGCGATCCGCAGATCAACAAAGCGGAACAGCCAAGCTTCGAACTCCTTATCGATCCAGGTATTCAGGATCGGCAACATCGCAGCCAACAGCATAACAGCCGCAATCAACGCCGCCGCCAATCCGACCCGATCGACAAACCGTCCATCAGTCTCACCACTAACCGCACCGATCACTCCACCCAGGAGATAATTGTGGACAAAGGGCAGTACGGCGATGGCGATCAGAACGACCAAACGGATCAGCGCCAACGTACGCTGGCCAACGAAGAGCTCCCTCGACAGCGCGCAGTTTGCGTCTGCCACGGTTCTGAGATTTCGCATCTCGCGTCCAAACCAGGAAGCGACTCCACCCACTGCATTACAACAAAACTTAAACATAATTCACCTCATCTCATTTTTTCCCGCACTAGATCCCGTTTGGTACACGACACATATCGTGCATTGAATCTCCAAACCGGCTCCGAGCTGGTAATCTAAAAACCTTTGTACCTGGTCAGCACTTAAAAAATGTAAGCGTTCACGGGGGGTGCAAAAAACGTCGCAAATTAACAAATTGGGTGCCTTTTTATTCGCCGAAGGCGCCCCCGGAGGGACAACAAGTAACTGGTCAAAAACTGACTGCCCCGACCAGGGGCTGACAAGAAAGATCTGCAAGTTAAAAAAGGCGTAACATCCAGGATAATCACCAAATTAGGTTAATTCGTTAAAACATGCTGACCAGTTACAAACCTTTTCACCTCTCCGCCCCCTACCGACCGCAACGTCAAACATTCCGGTCGGTAGCGAACAGAAACCCATCTACTCACTCAATTTTTTGACAAAGAGCCGCTGTTCGGGCACAAAGGCCCGATTTTCTTCAGCCCCAAGACGCAGCGATGACGCTACGCACATGGTGCGTTAAAAATTCTGCAAATATTTCTGAACTGCTCGAGGCGACCGAGAACTCGCCGCCCCCAAACAGGCAAGGTGACTAGCTAGATAAACTGACCTACGAGCACTCTATTACCGACCATTAATTTCAAGCTTCATTCCGATCTCCAAATTGCACACACAGTTACTGATGCACATAAGCAAATAGCTACAGAGCTAAATGCTACAGAGCTAAATGCTACAGAGCTAAATGCTACAGCACTCAATCGCCAAAAAAATAATCTGGGGTAATTAGAGGGGGATTTGGTCCATCCTCACTTGCCTCAGACTACGCTGAGGTCAAGCGATAAGACCCAGCGAACTCAGATGCGCGAGCTTGGGAGATACCCGAGCGACAGACTAGTTGCACTAGTTGCCCCATCGATACTCTTCGCCAACTCAAAACCGTTTAGAACGGATCCAGCAAACACACGCGCATTCCCACAACCGATCTGCCCACGATCGATTTGGTTGTTGACGCGATTAATTGTTGCTAAAATGTCCATTTCTATTGGGATTTAACGCAGTTTAATTGCTGCTCAAAATTATAAATAACCTTGAACAGATCGGGAGTGTAACAGGATCTGCGATACTAGTCGAAGGCTTTTTGCAGAATTCAGACTAATAATTAGAATGTGGGGGCTTTTTTTAGATCACTACTAACTTGTCGGCAATCTCGGCCGACCCCAAGATCCTAAACTCCCCACACTCCAGACCGTCAAGTCGCAATCTCGCAACCTGCTCCCGATGTAGTCCAACTACCCAGTTGCCGATCGCGGCAAACATGCGCCGGATCTGATGGTAACGACCCTCATGCAGAGTGATTAATCCTGAGTTACCATCCATTGCTTGAAACTCGGCTGGAAGCAGTGGAGTCTCCTCTTCAGCTAGGATCATTGTTCCGGATGCAAAAATTTCGCTCTCGTTTCCTGCTAGGGGGTCACGCAGGCTAACACGATAGATCTTTGACACATGGTGCTTCGGTGACGTTAGACGGTGTAGCAGCTGTCCATCATCGGTTAGCAGCAGAAGCCCAGAGGTCTCTCGGTCCAAGCGCCCAACCATCGCCAATGGTGGTTTGCGCTGAGAAAATCGTGGTGGCAAGAGATCCATAACAAGCTCGCCATGATCCTTATGGCTGCATGTATAACCAATGGGCTTGTGCAACATAATTACCATCCCCGGGCCGGGATCTAACTCCTCACCATCAAAGGTTACCGTGTTGGGATCAACCTCAATATTTGCTAATCGAACCTGCTTGCCACTAACAAGCACTACACCATCTCGGGCATACCTGTCGGCCTCACGGCGCGAACAGTAGCCAAGATTGGATAACAGCTTATCTAATCGCATGACTATCTAACCGCCTTGTAACTGGTCAGCATAATTTTAACGAAGAAACCTAATGTGCTGTATATCCTGAATGTTTTGCTTTGATTCACTTTCAGTCCTTTCTTGTCAGCCCCTGATCGGGGCCGCCTTTTTTTGACCAGTTACTTGTGATGGAATCTAACACTCGCTGGCTCGCGTCAGCAATGTTAGGGCCTATTGCGCTTCGCGCGGCGGCTCCTCCCACCGATTTGCTTCCGCAAACCGGCCCCTGAGGGGCATGGGCAGTGTTCCGTTAACTTTTAAGTGCTGACTAGTTACTTCGCCCTAAAAACCTTAAATCCATCCCGATGAGCCAGAATGGAGATCACAGAGAACTTTGATTTCAGTACGCCATCGAACCCAAACCCCTCATTGGCGACCATGAACAGTACTCCGCCTGGACGTAAGCGTCCCGCAGCAACGGTGATAAACCTGTGTCCCAAACTAATTGCGTGTTGGCGATGCTGATGGAGTGGAGCTTTCATTAGTATCCAATCCAATTCGGTAGGTAGTGATGCGACATCCCCTTGATCACACACGTCGCACCAATGCCTTGCAAGCCTAGTATGTGCACTAAACGGGGCCAGGTTAATCAACGCGGCATCTAGGGCACGTCTATCTGCGTCAACTAGTTCGACAGACGAGATCTGATTCGCAACGTTTGCCAAGACTGAGTGCGTTAGATACCCGTAACCGGCACCCAGATCGGCACCAGCGCCAACGACCATTTCAGTCGCGAGTGTATCACTAAAGATCTTGGAACCCTTATCAATATGTTGACTGTTAGTACCCCCAGCGGGAGCAACGAATGTAGTTCCAGAGACCTTCCCAGGAATTAAAAATGCGCGCCATTCCTCCAGCAGCGCCGTATCAAATTCTGAGCCCTTATGGGTCCAAAATGCCCGGCAGTGCGCCTTACTTAAACTCTCGACTGCGCCGAATAGCTGTTTGAAGTTCTTTTGGAATCGTTCGGCTCCGACTTCGTTATGCATGGCCGCGATTACTAACCCACCCTCGCGGACTGCAGTTAGGGCCAACGCAAAGTTCGCCCGATTCTCGTCGCGGTGTTGCCCCGGAAGGATCCAAACTTGGTCATAATTAGATCCAACCTCAGTTATCAACCGGTATCCCCTCTCCTGCAGCGCCTTTGCCGGAGGTCGCCACGGTTGTACACAATCAATTTGGGCCTTTGATACTCCAAGCTCTGCCAGCGCAGATTCAGCAAATGGTGCCGCGGCCAGAAACAGAATCCGCGCATTCGTTTCTGGCGCAAACTGTGCCAAAGCACGCCAGAAGGTTGAGTGGGTTGCCTGGATTGGGTCGATCATGCGCCAATAGTACCAGAGATTATGGGAAACTATAAACAACCTACAGTTTACTTAGGGATCGACCAGGGGACATCTAGTACTAAGGCCTTACTGTGCAGCATTTCAAGCACCGGAACGTTTACTGTGCACTGGGAGTATGCGGAGCGGATTGGCGTTAGGGTGCTATCGAGTCAACGTGTTGAACAGGACCCCAACAGGATAGCTGAATCGGTGCTCGAATGCGGGGATCGTGCTGTTGAGTATGCAAAACAGGAGAATCTTAAGATCGCCGCAATGGGACTATCTATCCAACGCTCCGGCGTTCTTGCGTGGCGACGTGGATCTCTGAAGGTACTAGCACCACTAATCTCACACCGCGATCGCAGATTCGCGACTGTGGTGCGATCACTAGTGGCAGAGCACCGAAAGATTACAGCTCTAACTGGCCTACCGGTATTACCAAACTTTTCCGCGCCGAAGATTGCAAGTTTACAACGCAGGTTCCCGGGCCCGGGCTCATTGGTAGGCACACTTGATTCGTTCCTGCTGGCCCGTTTAGTTGGCACGACTTCATTCGCCACTGAACACTCGATGGCAGCGCGTTCGATGCTCTACGACTTGGCGCACGATCGCTGGAGCCCCGAGCTCTGCAAGATCTTTAACGTTTTTAACTCACGCCTCGCTAAGGTCGTTCCCTCACTGAACAATCACGGTTCCTGGCATGGAATAGCTGTTACTGCAATGCTTGGCGACCAACAGGCTGCACTTTACGCTGCGCGATGTTGTGGAACAAAAGCGTTACTAAACTTAGGAACGATCGCCTCGATGATGTGCGAGGTGAGCGATCACAATCTGCGCCTACCGGGGTTTACGACTAGCGTCCTCGCAAGCTCCCAGCCCAAGAAAAAATTGGAGCGCAGGTTTCTAATCGAAGCGGTTCTCGCGGAGTGCGCGCCATTTGTGAACTACTTATCAAGGATAACTGGAGTACAAATGCAAGATCTTGATAGAAGCACCATAGATATCAAGGCCTCCTCGCCTCTCGTATACTGGGAACAGTGTGGCGGGGAGTGGCGGCCCTACTGCGAGGAGCCCAAGGATCAGCGAGCTCCTCTCGCGCTCCCCTGGATAATCACCTCAGGATTTGAACACCTCGCTGCCAGAATCGCTTGCAAGATTCTTGAGCTACAGGATGCTGGCTTACTAAAGCTTGGTAGTACGCTACTCGTTAGTGGCGGAGTTGCAAAATCAGGTCGATTACTGCAACTCCTGGCTAACCTCACAGGGCTCAAGATTTATCGCACAACACAAACAAACTTGAGCGCTCTTGGGGCAGCGTTAGCTGCTGCTGGGGTTGCGACAGATGGATTATTAGGTGCTGAATCTGAGCAGAGATTTCTGCCTGACCGTGATGTGAATAGTACGAAACTCTCTCGGGAGCGCTTGCGACGCTGGAAGTTGCTGCGTGAAATGGTGAGCCGTTCCTGCTAAAGCGGTTTGCAAAAGTCGCAAGCGAAATAATAGCTTTTGCAAATTGCTATATGTTGAGCTAGGGAATCCGTTGTTTATCTGCGAAAATGTTCTCTCGCGCAGAAAGATATCCTAAACAGGTCTGGGCTGAGTGTTCATTCCCTAAAGTGTAGCTATCGACTAACTTGAGTAGTCGAGCTGATGTTAACTTGTCAACATTTGCAAAGTTAATGGCGTCACGCGTAATTTGCAGACACTGCTCATGGCTAAAGTTTAGATATTTGGCTGCTAGCGCATACTCCTTAGCGATGTTGGTGTTCATAAGTAACGGATTGTCAGACCCAAGACAGACTGGGATTCCAGCGGTAGTCATCAGCGGTACTGGATGGGTTGAGAGATCTTGAAAATAAGATCTAAGAGGGAGATCAAGGGTTACAGTATAAGTGCCATCAGCGGAAGTAGCCTTGTTGTCTGGGTGCATCGCGGCGATCTCGGCGGGAACGCCGATTCGTTTATTTGCAGAGAGACAAACCTCAACACAAAGGCCGGCGTCGGCAAACTGCTTTATCAGCGCACTACTACGATGCATTAGGGTGCCATGACCAACTCTAAGTTTGCGGGTACCTTGTTGCGGATTTTTAAGGGCATCGTCTGGAATAGCTGCGAAGAAATCTAGGGCATTCTCTACTCTTTGCTCCGCAATATGCGGCACAAGTCCGAGTCCTAGATCGTGCCAAGCATCGTTCAAGGCGCGTTTAAATTCAACTAGTGGCGTAACAGCCTCGTTGCCAACAAGTCCAAATGCTGCAATGTATGGATTATTAATTCTCTTTATTGCAGCAACGGCATCGTTCGCCACCTGAGCGCCGCTATCACGTAGCGAAGTAACAACAATTCTGGCCTCTATTCCGGTGTTATGCTTGGCTGCAGCGATTCCGGCACTTACTGCCTCAATCTGGGATGAAAAATCTATGCCGTGGCGAAAACTTGAGGAGAGTTCGGCATAGATGCATCCTTCACCTGCAATACGCTCCAGATAGACCTACGTAACCTCTGCTAACTCTTCTGGGGTGGCAGTGATATGCCGCATCGCCTCATAAGTGAGATGAAAATCCTGTAGGGTCGGATAGTAACGCTTGTCACGCTGCAACAGAAACTCTGCGGTTAGGCTAGTTCGCGTATCCTTCACGCGGCGCAGAAATATCTCGACAGAGAGTGCTAATGAGATGTGAACATGCATCTCGGCTTTCGGTAGAGTGTAAGGAACCCAGATTCGTGACATAGTTAATGGCAGTTTCTAATGGCTAACCGATGGAGAACTACCAAGGAAATAGACCTCTAAAATGGGCTTACGCGAACCGTCTTAGCCTAGCAAATTCAAGAGGATAAAGATAATCTGCAGATCGAATTAGCTCGTGTAGGAAAAGGATCTCTCGTTATTTCTCTCGTTATTTCCTCAGAGATGTTGCTTCATGATAAAAATAGCAAGTTCCCTCAGACAAGAGGGCAGGACACAAAACTCGCTCGGCTACGCTTCCGACGTTGGCAGTTACTACGTGTAAGCATAAAACGTTCGTGTTAATATCCGAACCCATGAACCTCGATACCTTCCAGAACGTGATCACGCGCGCCGCTGCAAACCTGCTTGCGATCACTCCAAGTGCGGTTCTGCTTCTGCACCACAACGACGCTGATGGTCTAACTAGTGGGGCAATCTTGAGTAAGGCGTTCGAACGCTCCCAAATTCCGATGCGTCGTGTATGCCTGGAGAAGCCCTACCCCGAGGTAGTTCAACACCTCCTTGGTGATCCAGATATTGATCCCAAGACTATCGTTGTGATCGCTGATTTTGGATCGGGAATGCTTGCTACGATAGCGGCGGCTAATCGATCAGCCTTGCCGATCTTCGTTCTAGATCACCACACACTCAGCAATGATCCCCCACCAAGCATCACTATCGTTAACCCACGCCAACACAGTGTAAACGGTGATTCTGAGTGCAGCGCGGCGATGGTATGTGCATTTTTCGCCGCTGGCCTGGGCGAGTATAATAGCGATCTCTTCAAGCTCGCTGTTGTGGGCGCCTGCGGTGACCATCAGATCAGTGCGCTTAAGATAGCTAGCGGACTAAATGCGTTGGGACTTGAATATGCAGTCGCTGAGGGCGGAGTTCGCACACTAGACGATAGCTTATCCGTAGTGTGGAAGGACGATGGTCACACCACTCGCGAAATTAGCTCACTTGTCGGTGAAGTTGACGCGCTTGGCGCCTACGGTTATCTACGCGGCGGAACAGATGTTGCGATTAAGGGCTTACTCGAGGGATTTGACCAACGCTACATCGCCTCAGCCAGCTCTTTTCGTAACGAGTTTGATCTCGCGCGCGATAATTTTCTCAGATCGGCTGTAATCCATAGTGAGTCCGGATTTTCCTGGTTTGCACTCGATCAACAATTTACGCCGTTTGGCGTAAAGTCGGTCGGTCTGTTGTGTGAACAGTTGATAGCACGAGGCTCTATTCCCAGGGATCACTACGTCATTGGATTTCAAGCACTCAATGCCACCGTTCCTGGATTAGCAGTGACGTTAAATCCTGGCGTTAAGATATCAATGCGGGCTGGGCCCGAATTGGCAGAGGCTATCGCAATGGGCCAGTCAAAATCAGTCGCCACGTTACTTACCGAAGCGACCAGTCGCTGCTCGGGTTTCATAGATGCCTGTCATCAAGCGGCTGGGGCGGCGACAATACCGGTTGCTGCTGCGCAGCTTGCTAATAATGCGGGGCTGGAGAGTATTGAGAATGTGCAGGTTTTTATTCGAGAGCTTGCGATGTTGTAATGGTTTGCAGAATTCGCGGGCGATATATTAGCTTTTGCAAACCGTTCACGGGCATAGTTGGTCTTCCCTCTGCGTACCTCAGCGTCCTCTGTGGTAAAAACTAAACTTTACGAAATTGCTTAGGGTGCATTTTAACCACAGAGGACGCTGAGGTACGCAGAGGGTCTGAACGGTTACGCAAACCGCTATAGATTTGCTGGAAGCGAATTCAATCACCAACCTATAGCGATTAATACCAAAAGGCCTGCCAATTTTATTGGCACCGACTTTTGAGAACCGCTATAGCGGGCAGGAATTGGATGCCAACACTGTTAAGATTCAGTTTGTCCGGTTTATGATCCTAGAAAGCGCAGTAGAATCGTAGCGAGGTGACCGAGATGCGTGATATTCTTAATGTTCTTCGACGAAATTGGCACGGAACCCTAGCACCGCTAGGGTGAGTACCAATTTCTAGAAAACATTAAGAAGATCATGTAGATCGGTCACCGTAGCAGATTCTACTGCGCTTTCTAGGATGATAGGTCGAATCTCAATATGCTATAAACCTACCTACTGAAACCTACTGAAACTCAACCAAATAAAACCAAGGCGAGCGACTACATTATCTCTAATCTCGAAAAATCCTCAAGGTTGGGTAGTCATCGGAATTCTCTCGCCACTCTGATTGAAAATTCCAACCTAAATAGGTATCAGGATAATTCTCGCTAGTCATCTGAAAAGTAGTTCGCGCTTCACCACATGTTGAGAGCAATCCACCTGCAATATCAGAATTAAAGTAAGAAGCACTAACCTGGGTATAGGCCGTGCAAGTGCCGATTAAACCACCTGCCGAATTGCCTACAATTGATAGTCCATCTCCAATAACTTGACCAATCGAGTAAGTGTTACTCACCTCACCCTGTCCGCTCTTTGCACCCTCTAACGCACCAATAAGCCCGCCAACGTGAGATGGAATAATCTGCGGAAATGGACTTTCAAGGCTCTCTACAGTTGTTGTGGAGTATGAGTCATTAACACTCGAGTATCCCACATAACCTACTAGTCCTCCCACAAACGCAACGCCATTTACCGCGCCTTGTGAAAATGAATTACTGATCTCGCCTCTAATCGAGAATCCTACTAGCCCTCCGACGGAGCGGGTTCCACTAACAGTGCTGTTTGACATTGAGTCCTCCACTCGTGGCGCGAGCTCTGGTGATAACCCATAAAGCTGGCCAACAAGCCCCCCAAAGAGACGGAGTTAAGGGCGTTGCTCGGATCTGTAAAGACTGAATTGTTAAGTGAGTTAGTGCTTGTTAGCACAGCTGAATATCCCATTAGTCCAACAGCCCCGCCAGAGGTCAGGGTTCCCTGAATTGCACTTTCGGAAACTGTAGAATAATAGACTAGCGCTGATCTAACCAATTCTCCGACGAGTCCACCAGCAGAAATTAGAGCTGTTACACTGAGTTCAGAAGCGCTGGATGTGGAAAGCTCCCCCCAACGTAAGCCTCCAGCAACACCTCCAACATTGAAGCTACCTGCAATAGTGGAGTTCGAAATAACGATTCCTGTTAGCAGAGTAGGCTCCTCTGGTTGCGGATCCAGTTTCTCAACCAATCCTACTATTCCCCCGATGTACTTCTTGCCACCTGCTCCAGATACAGTTGAGTCAGTAACAGTTATATTCTCCAGGTTAGACGATTCAGCAAACCCAGCCAATATTCCTGTGTTGTCTCCGCCTGCGGTGATTACGGCGTTAGAGATTCCAAGATTCCTTATTGTGGCACCATTCAAAACGCGGAAGATGCCTGTGTTATTGACACTGGCGCCGCTAATACTAATGCCAAATATAGACTTTCCATTGCCTTCAATCTCTCCAGTAAAAGGGTTTGAAAGGGACCCAATAGGTTTAAACGAGAATCCGCCAGCCTGGATATCGTCACAGATGAAAAATTTGGCATTCAGTTGAAACTGTATATCCTGGAGGTTCTGAATAGTTCTAATAGCTGTATATCCGGATGGTGGGGTGCAGGGTGCTCCTTGAGCAAGGACTACCGTTGACGTAGTCAGAATGAATCCGAATCCTGCGACAATCATCGTCACAATTGGTCTCGCTATCAGTCTTGATAGTTGAGCAGCGCTGTCGGCAAATCTCTGGAGACTCAGAGGCAATGAGAATGAGAGATCTAAAGAAAACAACATTCTCCAAAATCGACCAAAAAATACTCAGCCATAAAAATAGATCCTTTAAACTACCGTACAAAGTTAACCCTGTTGCGTAGTGCAGGATAACAAAGAGCTCTCTGCTAAGGTAGAGATCTGGCGAACTACCAGAATAATTTTTGAGATAACTGCCAGCGATTATTCTGCCGGTGCTTTTAGCCACCTGGCTATATTCTTTTGAGGCAAAAGGTAGGTCTCTGCTAAACTCTACAGAGAAAAACACTCCTTGAGCTTCTGTATTTGCTTGGAGTGCTTGCCTTTATCCATCCGCTGGATGTTATGGAGCTTCCATTGCACTCCTGGAAGTTTGTCGATTCCAGGAATGGGCAATAGATCCCATTTCGGCGATCCCTCTTTGACCGAGAATAGGAAGCGACGTTCATTTTCTGTCAATCCGCTCCTCACTTTCTCCAGTAAATCGCTGCGTGCTTGCACAAGCTCTTCATAAGTAACTGAGATACGACTCATGCCCTGAAACTCATTCTCAAAGGTAGTTCGCACATCGAGTAGCGTAGGATTCAATAGCTCGTGCATTGGCCTACTATGACAAGCGAGATAAATGAGGAACGCTTGCCGGGTATCTGTACTGATCCCTTCATTTTCAAGCAGTAATTTAACATCGAAAAGATCCCGTGGATGTTGGCGATCAAGTGCAGCACAGATTTTTCCTCCGAACAGATCTGCCAATGACAGCATTTTAATCTCTATTTCTGCGTTGAATTGCTCTTGAGCAGCCGTGCAAAGGACGCCAGTGACACATGGAAATACGGTGCCACGAAGTACATGGTTCACTTCGACCGTAACCAAGGCTTGAGGTGTATCAATCACAAGAGTTGTAACCGTTCCTTTTTCCGGTCCGGGGATTTTTTTAATTTGCTGCTTAGGGATAAACGTACTTAGTCGTTCAGCAATTGTCTGTAAGCCTGCGGTTATTCCTTTGAGAGAATCCTCTCGGTTTCTAATTGGAATATAAGTGAGATCGATATCAACGGAGAGTCTTGGCATGTCGCGAACAAAAAGGTTAATTGCCGTACCGCCTTTGAGTGCAAACTCATCTTGCTCACCGATTAACGGGAGAATTTGAAGTAGAAGTGCGACCTGCCTAAAATAACGTTCCTCGCTCATTGTCGCGTACCATCGAACAAATCAGTAGGAATGGTGAGTAGGTACTTAGGATGTGTCTTTCCACCTTTGATCAGCGTGCGAGCGCCTGTGCCAAAGTTCACATTGTCGAGATTGAGTTTCTTTACCCACGGCATCTTCAATTCTTCAGCGAATAGCATGAACAATCGCTTAACCTTTATTGACGAACAGGTTTCTAAGAGGCTTTGAACTAACTGTGGACGAAGATTGGTAAGTCCTGACATAAAAAGTTTTACCTCTTCGAGACTTTGGGTTTGCGGAACTAAATGGAGCGTTTCGAACAATGCCCGTTCTCGTGAGGAGAGTTTGATCGCAAATGCTCCTATGCTCTCCGAGGCAAGGCCAAGCTCGTTTGAGAGGAGATTAGATTGTGAAAAGAGATTGGTAGTTGTTAAGGAGACTTTTGCTTTCCAATCATAGCTTGTGAACCAACTTGGAAGCCTTGTACCCGGTGCAGCAAAGAGTGTCACTGCTTCGCTACCCAGATTAAGGAAATGTGCAAAACCGTGGTAGTGGAGGGCGCTCTTTCCACCTAGATGAATCGAGAGTTTTAATTGTTCTTGGAGAGCATAGAGACCACCGCGCCAATCCACTTGGTCACCGGGGCGAGCCATTGCGCCTCGACCGATCGAGGTCAACCATCCAGCCTTTCGATATTGGCTAAGAAGGACATGACTATAGCCGCGCTCTTTCAGCCAAACAGAGGTAAACACCGCCCCACTCGGCCATGAAGATAATAGTTGTTGTAATTTGCTACCTGTTTGTATAGCCACACTTAATCTTTAATCCTAAGTTCGGCAGTTGAATCGTCGCGAGAAGATCGAGATGGCTGATTATATTGACGTTCTTCGACAAAATTGGAACGGAACCCTAGCACCGCTAGGGTGAGTACCAATTTCTAGAAAACGGCAATAGAATCAGCCAGATCGCTCTTTGTAGCAGATTCAACTGCCGAATTTAGGTTAATCGTTTTTATGCATTGTTTAATCAATTATAGACCGAATTTATTAAGTTAGACTATAGAAATATGCTGTAGAATACACACAAATAGCTAAAACATTAATGAAAACAATATGTTATCCTAGATTCCGCAGTAGAATCGTAGCGAGAAGGACGAGCTGGTTGATTATATTGACGTTCTTCGACGAAATTGGAACGGAACCCTAGCACCGCTAGGGTGAGTACCAATTTCTAGAAAACGGCAATAGAATCAATCAGATCGTCCTTCGTAGCAGATTCTACTGCGGATTCTAGGGTTATAGACTACTTATTAGTTGTCCCAATCGGTTCCAAGCTGGAAGTTACGGTGGCGAACCTCAATCAGTGGGCCCCGAGTCCGCCCTGAAGGAATGCACACATGCGGATGTGTAGTGAAGCTAAGGGAAAATTTGGTCGGGCTGACAAGATTTGAACTTGCGACCTCTCCCACCCCAAGGGAACGCGCTACCAGTCTGCGCCACAGCCCGACATATCCATTTATATCAACCGCCCCCTTGGGGTGTGTGGTTTCAATGCTCACCGGTTCGCATTGAAGCAGTCTTACGTATTTTAATG
>Ga0163148_10000766_pt1 | contig 43585 bp, 43 predicted proteins | sample OliLakLV19MP7P2_FD_148606 | JGI IMG/M metagenome (GOLD analysis project Ga0163148, IMG submission 148606) | Freshwater microbial mat bacterial communities from Lake Vanda, McMurdo Dry Valleys, Antarctica- Oligotrophic Lake LV.19.MP7.P2 | ecosystem: Environmental > Aquatic > Freshwater > Lake >... | reverse complement strand
CAGCAGCCTCTCATCATCTGCGGAAGCTGCGCGATCTGAAACTCCTGAAATACAGGAATGACGGCAAGTTGGTCTACTATTCCCTACGAGACCAGTCAGTCAGTCAAGTCTTGAACCATGTGTTTGCGACAGATGGTTAGGCTAAGAATCTGATTTTTTTGCTTTCTCATTCAAACACTCATTTGAATATAATAATGACAAGTAGAGTTTTGGAGGCCGGCTGATGTCTGACCACTGCTGTCAAAAGAAATCACAGGCACTAGAAACGCTAAGTAAGCGGCAAAGTAAAGTTTTGTGGACTGTGCTTGGCATCAATGCTGTGATGTTTGCTGTCGAATTGACTTCAGGGCTTTGGTCACACTCACTTGCACTCACGGGTGACTCGCTTGACATGTTGGGTGATGCGATCGCCTACGCTAGCAGCCTCTATGTCATCAACATGGGGAGCAAAGCTCATGCCCAATCTGCCTTGCTCAAAGGGGGCATTATGTTTTTGTCCGCGATTGCTGTCTTTGCCAGGGCGGTCTATCAAACCACCCTCAGCACACCACCAGCACTCAACGTGATGAGTAGCGTTGGTTTTGCTGCTCTCTGCGCCAATTTGCTCTGTCTGTATCTCCTCACACGACACCGTAAAGACAACATCAATATGTCTTCTGTGTGGCTCTGCTCTCGCAACGACATCATTGCTAATACGTCTGTCTTGGGTGCAGCCGGTCTGGTTTATCTCACAGGTTCGTCACTGCCCGACATTCTGGTTGGCGTTCTGCTTGCTTTTGTGTTTGCACAATCAGCAGGATCAGTGCTCTCTCAAGCATGGCGACAGTTGAAGCAGACATAATTGAGCGATGGGCGATCGAAGTACCGGGCTGCCTAGAGACTTAAAAGAGGCAATGCTGTATCTAACCAACCGTAAGGCTGATGTCGATCGGCTCCATCTGCAATGTCTCCATCTGCAATGCGTCTACCTGTAATGTCTCTGCCTGCAATGCGTCTGCCTGTAAGGCATCAAGCGACTGCCAGACTTGGTTTAGCAGTGGTTCTAACCCTGTACGAGCAACGGCTGAGATCTGAAAAACGGGCACCTGAGTGAGTTCATGCAGTTGAGCAGCAAGCTCGTTCACGGCTTCAAGGTCTTGACTCATCGCATCAAGTTTGCTGAGCGCTAGAAACTGAGGACGATCGGTTAAGCCGCGCCCATAGGCGTGCAGTTCCTGTTGAATCGTGTGATAGTCGGCGATCGGATCAGGACTCGTCACATCAATGAGATGCAGGAGAAGACGGGTGCGCTCAACGTGGCGCAAAAAGTCATGCCCTAGCCCTGTGCCCATGTGTGCGCCTTCAATCAGTCCTGGAATATCAGCAAAGACGGTGCCATCGCCCGTTGGCTTACGCACCACACCTAAATTGGGTACCAGGGTCGTGAAGGGATAGTCGGCAATCTTCGGTCTTGCAGACGAAAGCGCCGCAATCAACGTTGATTTGCCCGCGTTCGGCAGACCAATGATGCCAACTTCTGCCAGAAGCTTGAGTTCCATCCGCAGGGAGCGGGTTTCTCCGGGCAGTCCAGGTAAAGCTCGTTCAGGCGCTCGGTTGCGGTTGCTGAGGAAGTGCTGGTTGCCTAACCCACCTTTGCCACCTTTAGCCACGCAAAACGTTTGATTCGGGTCTACAAGATCGCTGAGCAATTCACCCGTTTCAGCATCGTAAACCATCGTGCCACAAGGAACATCAATGGTGCGATCGTTCCCTGATGCACCTGAGCGGTTGTTCGGTCCGCCCCGCTGCCCATCGTCTGCTTTGAACAAATGGTTGTAGCGGAAATCCAGCAGCGTTTGCAGGTTCTCTACCGCACGGAAAAGCACCGAGCCACCCCGTCCCCCATTACCGCCAGAGGGACCACCAGCCGGTACGTACTTCTCCCGCCGAAAGGCAACTAGCCCATCGCCCCCGTTACCCGCCTGTACATGAACGTCCGCCTGATCGATAAATTGCATGGCACGAAATTAACACCTTCACTCTCCATCATAGGCAATTGCGGGGAATGCTATCGGTAATACTTCGTTTACCTTCTACGCTCTTGCTTCACACTCCCCATGCTCGCCGCGATCGTGAGGTTCTCGTAAAGCATCCGCAAGGCTGGGAAACAATTTGTAGATCATGTTGCGCCTCCATCGATCGACTCCGCCTCAACCTAACCGCCTGCAGGAGATTCACCAATGAACTACTTTTCTACCGTTATTTCGCTACTGCGCGATCGCAAAGATTTTTTGACGGAAATCTACGACGGCATCGGACTGAAAAGTAAAATGACGGCGCTGCTCATTTCTAGCTCATGTTTCTTTGCAGTCTATGGAGCCATTATTGGTGCTTTTCATAGTTTGCCTCAAGTCGCGTCTTCAGCCATCAAATTACCCGCTTTATACCTGTTAACACTCATCATTTGCTTGCCAACGCTTTATATCTTTAATGCACTCTTTGGGTCTAAGCAAACGATCGGACAGCATTTCACCTATTTACTCACCGCCGTTTCAGTTATTGCCATTTTGTTGTGTGGCTTTGCTCCAGTAACGCTCTTTTTCTTAATTACTGTTAACGACTACGCCTTCTTTTTGCTGCTCAACGTGGCTATTTTCGCGCTAACAGGTGTACTGGGTGTCTCGTTTCTCTATCAGGTAATGAAGCCGATCGATGAAGATGGTAGTGTGAGTCAAAGCGTTAAAGTACGTAAAAATATTTTACGGTTTTGGTTAATACTCTATGGCTTTGTGGGCAGTCAGCTTGGGTGGACGCTACGTCCTTTCTTCGGTTCTCCAGGACAGTTTGAGCTTTTTCGCGCTAGAGAAGGAAGCTTCTTTTCAGGTGTTTGGAACGCTTTGATGAGCCTTTTGAACTGATCTTACTAGCGTTGACTTCAGTTGTTGATTGAATCTAATTGGTCAGCTTTCAGCAGTTAGAGAATGTCGTCTTTTAGCCTTCAATTTCATTTAGTATTGCCTGAATGGTTACAAGCTAACTTCTAGTAGCTGCTCGTTGAATGCATACCTAATACCTAACAAGATGAATCCTGAATTGAAGGACTTAACCATCGCAGCAAAAGAGCTAGAACAACTCACTGGCTTTGAGGTGAATGAGCTTTTCATTGGTGGTCTTTTAGGGGGTGCTTATCGACCGGGTCTTTTCAAAAACTCGAAGCGCTTATTTTCGTTTTGCCTCACGCAACTGTTTGTGTCGGCACTGACCATCATCTTTACGCTGCCGCTTGGTTTGGTGATGATTCGGAGTGATGCTAAATCCATTAATGATGTGTCAACAATTTCACAGTTTTTACAGACTACGCTGGGTATTTCGTTCATTATTGTGGTTGGCTGGAATCTTTCCACGGGGCTAAAAAGTAAGACACTTAAACCGCTAGCGCGTCTCTTAGATGAAGTTGATAAATATAATGAGGTCGTGCAAGCTGTCAATGTGGTCGATCGCTTAGAAGCCATTGGCATACCGTCACAGACCATGAAGCAGCAGCAGGCGATCGCAGCGTTGTCGATCGCTCGAAATAGCCTTGTCTGTGGCTTAATGACTGAAAAAATATTGCGCCAGAATCACAGCCTTTTGGCTCGACGTGCCGACCTTCTTTACAACATTGAAGCTAATCTTGTCAGCTTAAGAACACTAGAGGTAAACAATCAAGCAAGCGACTATATTGAGCTACTCAATGAAGCTTTAAACATTGGCATGAGCGTTCAGCAGGAAGTGCAGCAACTTTCTCGTCATTGAAGAAATGTTTAAACCGTTTGGATGTCTTGTATCAGAGCCTAAACACAGCATCGGCAACGCAGCAAACGTCTTTTAGCTCGCGGACATCGTGCACTCGGAGTAAATCGGCACCGCCGACGATCGCGGCACAACAAGCAGCAGCCGTGCCCCAAACCCGCTCTTTAGGGTCAGGTTGGTTCAAAAGATGTCCAATAAAACTTTTGCGGGATGCTCCCACTAGAAGGGGATAGCCAAGTGTGCGCAAGGCGGGCAGGTGACGCAGAATTTCTAAATTTTGGGCATACGTTTTAGCAAACCCAATGCCGGGATCGATCGCAAGGCGAGAACGATCAATGCCGCAGGCGATCGCAGCGTCAAGGCGTGTCTGCAAAAACGTGCCGATGTCGCTGATCACATCGTCATAATCCGTAAGCTGTTGCATCGTTTGGGGAGTGCCACGCAGGTGCATTAAGATCAGCGGCACTTCCGATGCCGCAACTGTTGGCAGCATTTTTGCATCATACGTTGCGCCAGAAATATCATTCACGATGTCCGCTCCAGCGGCGATCGCAGCTTGGGCAACGGCGGCTCGCGTGGTGTCGATCGAAATCGGTATATCGGTTTCTTGCCGCACTGCTTGAATAATGGGCAATACGCGCTCAAGTTCCTCTTCTAGCGAGATTTCAACGGCATGAGGACGGGTAGATTGTCCACCAATATCAAGGATGTCTGTGCCAGCAGCCACAAGGTGACGAGCGTGGACGATCGCGGCTTCCAAATTGTTAAATAAGCCACCATCACTGAAGCTATCGGGAGTGACGTTGAGCACGCCCATCAGATATGTGCGCTCACCCCAATTGAAGTGATGGGTTCTAATCTTCCAGGCTGGAAGTGGCGAAATTGTCGTGGACATAGGAATAGAAGGTAAACGCACAAAATAAAAGCCTTCCTATGAGGAGGCTTTTGTAATCATGGTTTGACTTTAAGACATGACTAAAGCGACCTTGAGGGCGAGCCAAAAAACTCAAACAGTTTTGTTTAGTAAAGGGCAAAACTTAACCAGTACCAGCGCTTGGAAGCTGGTACGATTCCGACTGCCTTTTGCTTGAGACCAACTCAAGCTCTCGAACTCGATTAAAATTGCTGGCAAGAAGGTAGATAGCAAATGGTAGTAGCAATGCGTTTTAAAATCAGAAAGGGCACCGACGACTGACCGTGTTTCGTCTCGGTGCCCTTGCTGGTTCACTCCTCACACATTCAAGACTATAGCTGAAGGTAAAAGGTTTGTCTATTACTGGTCTGATCAGAAAAACCTATAGCATTACTGCTGGAGATGGAAGATTTTTGATGGTACAAGCTAATGAAACTCCTAAAGATCTACCGCAGGATAGAGTCCAAGTCCATCCCATAGGAGCGTGTACAGAACTCGTTGAGTTGATATTAGTAATCCTAATCGAACAAGGGTGAATCTAAGCTCTTCGCTAGTCGTGCCCCGCAAGGGGTGCTCACGATGGAAGACTTGAAAGGCTTGTGCCACTGCTTGTGCCGATCGCAGCAATGATCCTTGAGTGCGGCGAGCTGGATCAGATAGGTGATCACAGGCATCCAACAACTGACTCAGCAGGCATCGATCGGCGCAATGATTGCAGCAAAGCTGATCTGCCGATGTCAGCCAAGGCATAGAGGCTGGGCTGCTAAAGTACCAGTACAGAGGCGCTTCCTCAAGCCTCTCTAAGCTGATGAGCGCCTCGCGGTGGGCAAGCTGTAAAAGTGAACAACAGCGAGCATGAGCATGTTGCACCTCAAAAATTGCTGATGAGTGCAGCATGAGTTGCCGTTCTGGTTCACCCGTAGAGCTGACGGGTGTAAGCGGCAACGACTGTTTTGGCGTGTTGTTAAGCAGCGAATCAAGCCATACGGCGATCGCGCGATCACCGACCTCAAAATGAATGAGACCCGCTGCGGTTGCGTGAACTGTAACCTCTTGTAGCAGCGGCTTCAGATGGCTAGGTAGATCCCGCTGTAGGATACTTACTAATTGGGCAGCGATGATGGCGGCATGATGAGGTTTTGCTGCCAGTCGATGTGCGATTGCACAGACATACGTGATCGATGTCACCGTGCCAACACGCTTGATCGGTATTGCTTGAGCCGTTAAACCGAGGTTTTCTCGTTTGCTCCAACCGCTGAGAGGCTGTTTTGGCTCATTTCCCGCCTCCGACGCGCTCCAGAGGTCGATCGCTTGATGCAGTCTCATTCGTACCAGTGATAGCATTGCGGCAGCCAACTCAACTTATGCGAGCCTTCATCCAACGTTGTGCCTTGAGTTCAGGTATGGCTCACACTTCTGGCATTCAAATTGGGTGCCGTTCAATGTGTCGTTTTGTGAAGAAGTTCTGATAGTCACGGACGATCGCCTTGCTGCTTCAGAACTGAAGGTGGTGTTATCAGTTTAATTAATGTATTTAATGTACTTGCGAAGATCATGAAAGAGATGTGAAGGTAAACTGATGATACTTTCGTTTCGCAGTGCCCTGACCTCGGCTTAAGGATTAGAGTCTGACGTTCTAGTCGCAGTGGGTCTAGTCGCAGTGAGTGCTCTTATGTTTTCCCTCCTGTCCCTAGCAAATCTTATAGCCTCAAGCCTATGTACTCAGTAACATCTAATTCAGAGGCATCTCGTCCCTTTCTCACCTGGCAACGGATCATTGATTGGTCTCAAGAACACTACCGTGTTCGCACCTTTGCTAAGGATGAAAAGTTGCCGACTAGACCAGGATTGGTCTATCTCGTTCAACGCGGTGCTGTTCGCTTAGTCGGTAGCGCTCAAGTGAACGCAACTGGCACCAGTAGCTCATCTCGCCTTCCTCGTATTAGTCCAGAAGAGGCTTTTTTAGGCTTCGTTGGGGCAGGGCAACCCTTTGAAATTGTGGCTCAATCACCCTTTACGCTGCAAGGCTACGCACATGTTGACCAAACGTCTGTTCTCTGGATGTATTGGCATGATTTGGACAACTGGCCCCACTTCCGTCGGGAGGTGTTGGACGCGTTTCGCTATCAGCACCAGCGCAAGCTGCTTTGGCTCAGTACACTGGGACAGCGGCGGACAATCGATCGACTGCTTGGCTTCCTGACCCTGCTGATTGAAGAATATGGCGAACCGACGGAACAAGGCTACTGTCTACCCTTTCCATTGACCCATGCTCAAATTGGTAGCGCGATCGGGTCAACCCGCGTGACGGTCACTCGGCTGATGGGCAAGCTGCGTCAACGTGGCATGATTCGCACTCAGGGCGATAACTTGCTCTGTATTCCTACAGATTCTACGCTCACCGTTCCTACAGATTCTACGCTCACCCGGACTTAACGCGCTGGCGGTCTACGTTGCGCCTTCGGTGTTCATTGCGGCTAGAATCGCTTGCTGGCTGACTGACTGATAGATGGTTTTAAGATACTCTGTCGCCACCTGAGCTTCGGCTTGGGCGATCGTACTCTCTGAGTTGGTTTCGGCCTTAAGCGGTATAGCACCAAGCACATCCAGTACTGTCTCGCTGGTGGGCGGTGGTGCAATGACAACTAGCGATGACTCTAGTTGTTCTGTGTAGTGCCAGAAGCGATCGACGGCTAAAGGTGGTAAGCCTACTTGCTGGCGCTCTGTAGCGTTTTGTAGAGCCGGAGTATAGTCTTGAGCGTTTGTTGTGCTGCTATCCTCGTTGCCTGCGCTCCGAATTTGACGCAGAGCTTCGATAATTTGCTCTTTGGTACGACCGCGTAATTGAAACAGCACAAAGGGATCTTCGCTAAAGCGATCGCCCAATAAATAATACACAGCCCCAATATGCTTGCAAGGATTTGCCTGATCGGGGCAGGAGCACTTACTGTGAATATCAAACTTAGTAAAGGGAAAGAGGCTCAGCCCATTGGCAGTAAAGACTTCTTCGATGTTTTGTGGCATTTCTCCCGCCAAAAGTTTGGCAGAAAAAATTGCCTGCTGCGCCATCGACTCAATCACATAGCCCCACTGATCATCCCCAAAGGGATCGAGCGACAGCGAAACTTTGTAAGGTTCTGGCGCTGTTCCCTGCACTCTAGCGGCTACTTTCGATCCCTTAAAGTCAATGTTGAGCACGTTGCCTTCGCGGGCGTAGGTACGGGCACGCGCTAAGCGCCGCACCCAGCCGAAGGACTCTAACACATCAATCCAGCGCTGTGCCCACCATTCGCGGTTTGGTTGAGAGTAGGGATCGGACATGGAAGTGAGGGGTAAGGGATAAAAGTTTTGAGTTTTGAGTGGCGACGCTAGAGCCTTTTGAGTTGATTCAGCGGTCAAATGGTTGCTAAGACAGCGCAGATTGTGGCAAATGGCGGACGCAGAGAGGGCACAGGATTCATGCAGTCTTGCTGTAAACAAGCTAAGCGATCGCGGCGTTCTGTTTGAGCCTGAGGGTCGTCCAGGGCGCAGCGCTCTAACAAATCCTCCAGTAAACAGCCGAACGCTCTTACTTCCAGACATTCCAGCGATCGGGCAAGGGACGGCAGACTGGACGGGTAAAAAGAGGCGGCTCCAAAATCCCCCAGCAAGCTTGCTCCCGTGTTGCTGACCAAAATATTGTGGGCATACAGATCCCCGTGCAAGATACCTCTAGCATGGAGGTGGGCAGCAGCAGCAGCAATGCCTTGGGCAACACGGACGACGATCGACAAGGAGAACGTGGTATCGGGGGGATAAGTATCTCTGGTGCAGGTCTCCAGGTTAGGAGGGTTGCCGAGGGTTTGGTAGGTGGGTGGCACGAAGGCGAACACAAGTCCCGCTTTCTGTTCTGGATGGTGACTTACCTTACCCAGCAATTTGACCAGGTGAGGATGGTTGCCAGCCGCCATGCACGATCGCATCTCATCCACCGGGAAACCATCACTGGTGACGTTCCCTTTAAACACTTTAATCGCAACGTCTACCGTTTGGGTCGGTTGGGCAGCCCAACGCCCTTTGTAGATCACGCCAGAGGCTCCTTCTCCTAAGACGTGCTGAATGGTTAGAGCCGCCCAATCAATCTCTGCCAGCGATGGGAACGTGGCTGACGTTGACTCACACAGTGGGTTGCCAGCGTATGCCAACCAGGACAAACGCGGCAGCGTCAATAACCAGGGTGGTAAGGCTGTGAGTCGGTTTGCCGAGAGGCGAATCAGTTCTAAGCTCTGGCACGCCACCATTGATTCTGGGAGCGATCGCAACTGGTTTCCAGCCAACATCAGCTTTTGCAACTGGCTTAAACGCCCCAGGGAGGCAGGGACTTTTTCAAGCCGATTGTCGGTGAGGATGAGCCAGCGCACTGAGGCTGGTAGAGCATTTTCGGCGATCGTGGTCAGCTTGTTTGACTTAAAGCCAACCATAGAAAGGTTTGGGCACTCTGCTAAGACGGCTGGCAAGGCTTCAAAGCTGTTGTGACTGAAGAACGCAATTCTGAGTTTCTGTAAGCAGCCAAACTCGTCGGGCAAAGACGTGAGGTGGTTATGGGTGAGATCCAAAATTTCTAACGAATCTGCAAGTGCCAAAATTTCTAAGGGAAATTGAGTCAATCCAGCCGCCAAAGCCAGCCTTTTGGCTCCCTGCAATTGTCCAGACTGTAAGGCATTGAGTGTTTCCATAAAGGCTAATGTAGTAGTGCCGCAGCGTCATGGTAATGCTCTAAGCCATGTAAGCAGACTGTTAACCAGGATGTTACGTGTCTCGTCCCAAGTGTCATGCAGCGCAGCGTATCAGTGCTGGACGCACCCCTTGTGGCAAGCAACGTGTCCGCTGCCAGGACTGCAAGCGAAGGCACAAGACTTTCAACGAGCCAATGAGCCAGAATGCTAGTTTAGTGAGAAGTCGCCTCTAAAGCATCGTTAACATATGACTAATCTACTCACAGAAGCCTTTAAGAAAGCACAAAACTTACCTGAGTCTTTGCAAGATGAGCTTGCTGAACAATTAATGAACGATATTGAAGACGAGTTGAACTGGCAGTATCAGTTAGCCCAACCACAGAGTTCGTTACTGGATGAACTGGCAGAAAAAGCGCTGCTCGATTCACTGGCAGGCAGGACTCACGTGACGGGTTTTGATGAGCGATGAAGTCAGAGTTGACTGATGCATTTGCTCAAACGTTTCAACCCGCAAAATAGAGGCGCTCTTTTTGTTTGGGTGAGCCGACTTTGTAATAGCCTTTGAGCCAGGAATCGTTGGGTTTGAGGTGAAACGATCGCGCTTCGCCGGGTTCTGCCGTTTGAGCCGTGGCGACATAGCGGGCGTAGTAATGGATAAAGAGCCGCATGAACTCACCCAGGTAAAGATCAGCTACACGTCGATCGCCCCGAATGACCAGCATATTCTCGTCGTTGTTTTTGGTCGAGGCATTGCTGAAGTTGGCGGAACCCGTAATGACGATCGGGTCATCACTCAGGGGATCGATCAACATATATTTGGTGTGAATATACTTGACGTGGGTGTTGAGTCCGGTGGTCTTTTCTTTAAGGAAGCGATCGAACGCACTGCCTTTAGCAGCGGCTCCGGCAGCAATCCGATTGTCTGGGTCGCGGCGCAAGCTTTCGACATTGCCGTCTTCTTTTTCGAGCAAGACATAGCGCAAATAGTCTTTGTCTTTTGCCAACACGTTTGCTAACAGATCATTCACGCCGAAAGCAGCCGTGAGGAACACTGCCGTATTCGCAGCTTCCATGCGATCGGCATACCATTCCAGTGCTTCCAGCGATCGACGGGGACTAAAGATTGCAGTCGTTCCCGTTGGTGGCAACCCGTCTGGAACAGGTGTTTGCTGATCATTCCAGGGACGCAGCTTGGCAGCAGTGGGATCTTGGCTGAGCTGCTCCCAGTAAGCAAGGTAATGGGCAGCAACCGCAGCATCGCGTAGGATGTGTCCCACATTGGAATGCCCGAAAATGCCGCCATCGGTGATGTTGGTGGAGCCAGTCCAAACTTGAAGAGGCTTGCCGTCTTTGAGCAAGAGGATGAACTTATTGTGGGCGATGTAGCTGGGGTTGGTTTCGCGAGGAAGGGTGAGGGCTTTGATGTTGGCTTCGGCGATCGCCGCCTGGTTTGCCTGATTGGGATAGTTCTGACTATTCGGCTTGGCATCAACAATGATTTTGACCGTGGCTCCCGTTTGCTGCGCCGCACCAAACGCTTCCAACACGGGTAGATACTGAAACTCATACAGCGCTGCCCGCAGTTCATACTGGCTACCCTTTGCCTGTTTGATAAACGTTAGCAATGCTTCTACCAGACCGCGAGACAGCCACTCCCAGGCGCGATTGTTGGGCACTTTGTCGGGCGACAGGTTTTTGAACTTGCGGGCATAGGCTTGTGACCCTGCCACACCGCGATTGAAGTACACCGTATGGATGCCGACAGATTCATCCTCGGTCGCAAGATTGACTTCGACCGTTTCGCTTTGCTCTAGTTTCCTGGGTTTGCCACGCAGCGCGACGATGCGATACGTGTAATTGTGATTGGGCTTAGCGGTGAAATCGCTCCACAAGAATGCTTGAATGGGATGCTCCAGAGACGACACAAGGCTCCCAGGCGGCAAGCTGGGATCGGTTTCCTCAAAGGTGCGGAAGCCTTTGAGCCAATAGCGCTCGTCTTCGGTGTGGTCGATGCGCTCGATCGCAAAGCCCAGCACACCCGCACTACTCGACTCGGCTAAATCGATGCCCAGCAGGACAACATAGGAGCCTGCGATCGCCTGTACGGCGATCGCGCCATTCGTCTCTTTTTTTCGCATGGCTGTTTACCGAGTGGGTTGGTCACACGCTTGATTACGGTTGGTGTCGGGCGTGGCATCGGGATAAAACGTGCGAATAGCGCCCGCCTTTTTGACAAACACAGCCTGATATGGCGTGGTTCCCGGTAAAGCGATTGCCAGCAGACAACCCTTGGATTCTTTCGAGTCAGACTTGAACAGCTTAAACCCGCGAGTGCCTTCCAGCAATGTTTCCTGAGCATTGAGGGTGTAGGGATACCCTTTGATGGGATTGTCTGCAATCACTCGACCGTTTTGTACGATCGCAACTCCAAACGTATAAATTTCGCCATCGACGACTTCTTGTGTTGCCTTTTTGCCATTTCCGGTGCGAAGAATGCGCCCACCAATGCCATTCTGCTGAAACTCCAGGTAACGACCCACAAAATGTAGCCCACCGATGCTCTTGCCATCCTGTTCGCCACAGAAAATGTGCTTAAAGCCCTTTTGCTCAAACCAGATGGCAGTCAAATCATCTAAAAACTGGCTGTCGGCACTGCGGCTGGGCTTCAGCTCACCACCCGTTGCCTGCTTTAGCTTACGAACAATATCTGGGTAAAACGTCATCAACTGCCGGAACTTGACGTTACTCACGGGGGCATCAAACCCCGGTCCGCAGAGTGCCAGCACTTTGCGATCGAACTCTTCTAGTTTGGGTGGCGGTGGTGAAATGTCTTTCTGTGCGTTTCTGGGAAAGTCTACTGAGACTGGATTGTTTTCTGTATCAAAGAACGGTAGCAGGGATGAATTGGGGCTACTGGGTTCTGGCGTGGGCGACGAGTCAGGCGAGGCATCAGGCGACGGAGTTGGCGTTACAGTGCTGCCATCGCTAGCTTGAAACTCGCCGCAAGTTGCACTTACCCAACGTCGAGCGGGTGTCGCTCCGGGCACTTCTAGCAGCACAAACTTTTGTTGAGGGCTGTTAAAGCCAATAGCGGTATAGGGGGTGCCCACTGTGAGCTTAATGCCGCCGGGATTGCCGCCCCTAATGGCTTGAGTGGCTGGGCAGGCTTGGGTGGCAGTAAAGGTGCCAGAAGGAGGCACTTGAGCCTGAGTATTTTCGACAAGCAGAGAAGAGGATAGACCGATCGATAAGCCAACGAACCCGATCGCAATTCGTTTGGAGAAAAAAGGCATGGGGGCAACTCCGGATGCAGGACTGTGTGTAAGCACGACAGCAAACCACTACATCAGGTCATAGCATCAGTCGGGGAACTTCTTGGAAAAATTTATGTTTTAACTTTCCGGCAATCATTATTTCTTAACCTCAGTCACTAACGACAGCACTTTGGGTCGATCGTGGCTTACACCATTCACAATCACCTCTTTAACATCCCTTAATCTTTGCTTTAAAGCGGTAGATGGTAATTCTATAGCAAACAAGCGACAGGATGCCAAACCTGCCTATTCAAACCTCAAGCAGCATTTCTTAGATAAGATCTTCTGATATTAAATGAGGTTAAACAACAAATTTAACGGGTTAACTCAAGTAGCTGCCCAACATCCTAGAACTCTACCTGAGCCTTTTTCGTCCGGCGGTTTACGCACTCAACAGTTTAGGCAATTGGGTGCTCAGGTTGCTTGGGTTAGAAACAGGCAATAGCGAAGAACTCATTCACTCACCCGCAGAACTGCAACTGCTTGTCTCTGCTACACGTGAAGCTAGACTTTTGCAAGAGGCTCAAGAAGATGTCGTAGAGCGCGTTTTTCGGCTGGGTGAGCAACGGGTGAGCGCGCTCCTGACCCCTCTCGTCTGGATATTGTGTGGTTGGATCTGGAAGATACGATCGCAACCCTGCAACAGCAAGTGATTGCGAGTGTCCATTCCAACTTTCTCGTCTGTCAGGAAAGCGTCGATCATCCCATTGGTTTTTTGAGAGCTAAAGAATTCCTGGCTGCCAGTCTTGCCAAACCGCTGTCGGTGACGGATCTGAGAGCATTGCTCACGCCATCGCTCTCTATTCCAGAGAGCATTCGGGCTTTTAACGCTCTAGAATTATTTAAGACATCTGGGAGTCATATTGCTGTCGTGGTCGATGAATATGGGTCAACTCAAGGCTTGGTGACGCTCAATGATCTTTTAGAAGCGATCGTCGGGGATATTCACACCGGGAACGAACCATCTGAACCACAGGCAGTGAGGCGTGACGATGGATCATGGTTAGTGGATGGTATGCTGCCGATCGAGGAGTTTAAAGAACTCTTTCATTTCAAACGGTTACCGTTAGGAGAAGGCGTTGACTATCAAACGATCGGCGGTTTTATTCTGCACCAACTAGGGCATATTCCCACCGTTTCCGAATCGTTTACATGGAATCATTTTGCTTTTGAAATGATCGGCATGGATGGCTATCGCATTGATCAAGTCGTCATCATGCCTCATCAAAGCGACGCAAAACCTGCGGCATAAGCTTGTGAGGATTGCCCAGTGCAATTTCCGCTGAGTATGGCACTATTGACCATTGGTTACGTCAAGTGAAAGCAGCATCCGTGCGGTTCGATCGCTTGATATGCTGTTAAGCGATCGAACCGTTCGTGTCTCATCTTACGTCAATAGGTTTACAAACATGGCAGCGTTAACACGACTCCGCCTCGCGGCACTAGGCGCGGCTTTAGGCATCACCTCACTTAGCCTCTTGCAGCCGACCCAATCTGCGATCGCGGCAGTCTTTGGACAAACAGAAGTTGACCCTAGCAAATTTGCTGTTGTGGCATCTCCTTACAGCACGGGTGCTTACCAACTTTTGATCCTGGAGCAAATTTCTGATGAGCGCCTTTGCTGGAGTGAGAGTGGCTCTAACCCAACGATTATCGATCCACTGCTGTTGTCCTTTGACTTCACGCGCCTTTGCGGACGTAGCACTGATAGCAACGGGTACTCGGTTCGGTTAGCTGACCGAGACTTTGGCTTACTTTTACAGCTCAGTATGCTCAGACGGGATAATGATTTAGTGCTGTTTGCGGTTGACCTGACGAACCGCGATGCGCCACCGATCGAAATTGGCAGAACCAACGGTCTTCCTCCCGCTGGAGCCTTTGCCAAAATTAACCTCAGTCCCAATTGGCGGCTGACAAAGCGTACCGAAAACGGCAAAGCGTTGGGCTTTGTTTACCTCACCAGCGAGACCGTACCCCCTAGCATTAAGCTGACGGCATTTGTTGATACCCAGTCGAATTGGGCTAAAAACTATATTGATGCGCTGTCTGCCCAAAAAATTATTAGCGGGTTTGAAGATGGTACCTTTCGACCGGATGAGCCAGTCACGCGAGTGCAGTTTGCGGCGATCGTGAGCAAAGCCTTTGCGTCTTTGTCCTCTGAACGTGCCAGCATCGCCTTCAAGGATATTCAAGCTGATTTTTGGGGTGCTGCGGCAATTCAAACGGCGTATCAAAAAGGCTTTATGTCGGGCTACCCAGACAGCACGTTTAAGCCCAACCAGCAGATTCCCCGTACGGAGGCGCTAGTCTCACTCGCCAGTGGTTTAAAGCTCAGTAGCCCAACCACAGATGCCTTGTCCTTCTATCAGGATGCAGCGCAGATTCCTAGTTGGGCGAGTGGCGCGATCGCGGCGGCGACCGAACGACGGCTTGTCGTCAATTACCCTCGCGTCAAAGATTTAAATCCGACTCGTCCAGCCACTCGTGCCGAAGTCGCTGCTTTCGTTTATCAAGCATTAGTGGATGCTGGGCAACTGCCTGTGATCCCATCACCTTACGTTGTGTTTGTTGATGGTCAAACGCCTATAAATCCGCCTGCACCTGCGGAACCTGGAACGCCTACAGTACCCACACCTTCTCCCACACCCACACCTACACCTTCTCCCTTACCGCTACCGTCTCCTACACCTACACCGTCTCCCACACCCACGCCCACACCAGCACCTTCGCCTACACCCACACCTTCTCCTTCTCCTTCTCCAGCACCGCTACCGTCTACTACTACGCCCATACCCGCACCCACACCATCACCGTCTCCAGTACCATTGCCATCGCCCACACCCACACCGTCGCCTAGCCCATCGCCAGGTTCAGGTTCGGTCGTCGTTCCTACGACTCCTGTAAATCCGTAGCAGACGATCGAGACAGCAGAAAGAAGGTTGTGTTTCAAAGATGTGGGCGGCGCTCCGTGGGGGCGTTACACGTAACGTCCCTACGTTCTATTTTCAAGCAACGTTGCCACTGCTTTGACGAGTTCATCTGGCTCAATGGGTTTGGCTAGATGCTGTTGAAACCCTGCTTTCAGGGCTTGCTGCTGGTTGAGCGCTCCGGCATAGGCAGTGAGAGCGATCGCCGGAAGCTGTCCCCCCTGATCGAACAGCAAGGCTCTGATCTGTTGGATCAGCATATAGCCTAGCTAATAACTATAAAACTCTTTCTAGCTATCTTTAGAGGCGCTCCAGCGTTATGTCTATCCCTCTTAAGGAAGAAATCGGTTTCTATAAACACTTACTCCGTAGTCCATCACACTGTGATCTACTTCTGGCTTTGAGCCGCGTGTTAACGAAACGTCAACTCAATCAAGACTTGTATCTTAAGGACGGTCTTTGAACTGATGAGCGATTGGTTGGCATTACGTTTGTTCGTTTAAAATGATGCGTTTGATAGAAAAGGGTGGCAGGTCGATCGTCAATGTTTGTACTCAAGTCGCTAGACTGGTGAAATAAAGTGTGGCGGTAATACTGTGCGATTCTTCAAGAGGAGAAAACATGGCTACTAAAATTTTCGTGAACCTACCCGTCAAAAAGCTCAATCAATCCATTGAGTTTTTCACCAAACTTGGCTTCAGCTTTAATCCTCAGTTCACCGACGAGACGACTACCTGCATGATTGTGAGCGAGGACATCTTCGTCATGCTCCTGACTGAAGACAGGTTCAAGACCTTTACGCCCAAAGCAATTTGTGATGCCACGAAAAGCACCGAAGTGCTTGTGTGCTTGTCTTCTGAGAGCCGAGAAGCAGTCGATACGATGGTTCACAAGGCAGTCGCCGCTGGTGGAAGCACCTACAACCAGCCACAAGACCACGGTTTTATGTATGCACATGGGTTTCAGGATTTAGATGGACACATTTGGGAACTCATGTACATGGAGCCAAGCGCGATCGCCTAAAGTTCAATCGGCAAGAGTACACTATGTCACGTAGAAACATTCAATGAAACTGACGCTTTTACAAAGCTCTCAGCCCTCAGCTTTCAGCATCAAGCGTGTTCAGTTTCATTGCGTCCGCTTACTTGCAAGCTGTAGGCAATAGCTTAGGAACAAGAATTTAATAACCTCGGCGTTTTCCGTAGGGGCGCATAGCCGTGCGCCCCTACCTACGAACAATTTGTCGGTTTTATTTAATCCACGATCCTTAGAGATTTTATGGTCATTACCAACCATTGACTGTCGGTTCTAGTAGAGGTTTGCGATGAAAGCTGTCGAAGAATTCCAAGTGGAACAGGTACTTATTTCCACGCCTGATGGGCAAATGCCTGCCTTCTTATATACCGATGGTAATGCTGTCCGCCAGCCAGCCATTCTCCTGCTGATGGAGGCATTTGGTTTAACATCCCATATCCAAGCTGTAGCAGCTCGCATTGCTGGTGAAGGCTACGTCGTTCTTACACCAGATTTGTATTATCGAGAGTTGCCGCCTACTAAGTTCGGCTACGACGACGTAGAGCAAGCAATGGCGATGATGTATTGTCTCGATTTCGGTGAACCAATGGAGAGCGATCTGCGGGCAGCATTGACGTATATTAAATCACGACCTGATGTACATCCAGATAAAGTTGGTGTCACTGGATTCTGTTTGGGTGGAGGGTTGAGCTTTTTCACTGCTTGCAAACTGTCGGGTGAAATTGCGGCAACAGCCTCTTTTTATGGCATGGTTTTGGATGAGTGGATTGATGCCATAACTGAGATTTCAGTGCCCATTTATTTGTTTTTTGGCGGTGCTGATCCATTTATTTCAGGCGATCGCATTCAACAAATCGAATCGGCTCTCCCGGCTTTGCGCTGATAAGACAACCTTATATCAAACTATCACTGGGTTTCAGCCGTCGATCGGGCGGCATTTTGTAGCCTTTCATACGATTTCAACCACAGATCCGGAAGAGCCATCGATATAAGCTGCCTTCAGGTACGGTCGCGCCTTTAACCTGCGCACGATCGCCCCTTCCCATAAAACTTCTGACTCACTCAAGCGTGTCCGATCGCTTCGATCGCAGCCTCTAACGCGATCGCTACGTGTGTCCAATGTGTACCGCCCTGACAGAAGACCGTATAGGGTTCGCGTAAGGGTCCATCGGCGGAAAATTCCGAGGTGCTGCCGTCGATGAAGGTGCCGCCTGCCATCACCAGTTGGCTTTCGTAACCGGGCATGGCGGCAGGGACGGGGTCAAGGTAGGAGCCGATCGGCGAATGTTGCTGAATAGCGCGGCAGAAGGCAATCAGTTTTTCGGGTGTGCCAAGCTGCACTGCCTGGATCACATCGCGTCGAGGGGCTTGCGGGAGTGGATTGACGGGATAGCCCAGGTGATCGAAGACAGTAGCGGTCAGGTGGTTACCCTTCATCGCTTCGCCCACCATTTGCGGCGCGAGAAATAAGCCCTGAAACAGCAGCCGATGTTGGTCAAACGTGGCTCCTCCCGCGCTGCCGATGCCCGGAGCTGTGAGACGACAGGTGGCGGCTTCGACGAGATCGGCGCGTCCTGCTACATAGCCGCCTGCGGTGACGATCGTGCCGCCAGGATTTTTAATCAACGAGCCTGCCATCAGGTCCGCACCGACGGCGGTTGGTTCCTGGTCTGCCACAAACTCACCGTAGCAATTGTCTACAAAGCAAACCGTGTTAGGGTTTTGCCGCTTGACGATTTGGACAATCTTGGCGATGTCGGCGAGCGCTAGGCTGGAGCGCCATGAGTAGCCACAGGAACGCTGGATCAAGACCATGCGCGTGTCTGGTTTGATAGCGGACTCTAAAGCGTGCCAGTCGATCGTGCCCAATTCGGTTAAGGCTAACTCTCGATAGCGAATGCCAAACTCCGCGAGGGAACCCTGATCGTGTCCGCGTACACCGATGACTTCTTCTAAGGTGTCGTAGGGAGAGCCTGCCACCGCTAACAGTTCGTCTCCTGGTCGCAAAACGCCGTAGAGCGCGCAGGCGATCGCGTGCGTGCCTGACACAAATTGCACCCTTACTGCTGCGGCCTCTGCGCCTACAATTTCGGCAAACACTCGATCGAGCACCTGTCGCCCCAAATCGTCGTGCCCATAGCCTGTCACACTACTAAAGTGGTGGGTGCCGACTCGATGATGGCGAAATGCCGTCAGCACTCGTCGCAGATTCTCCTTGACCTGAGCGTCAATTCCAGAAAAAATCAAAGGAAGTATCTGCTCTGTTTCGTTGATCAGACTAAAGCTGCTCATTAAATGCCTCATTTTTTTCTAGAATACGCTAGGTGTGTTCTGAGCATCGCCATGATTCACCGCAGTCTTAGCAGCGATCGCCCGTTCCAGGGAGTGATCGCCTCACAGATTGGCACCATATCCACATAGAGATGAATGAATGACTGCTGCAACTTCTAAAAAATTACACTTTGACTTGCCCGTGATTCTTTTCATGGCGATCGTTCATGGGGGCGCACTCTTTGCCCTCTTGCCCTCAAACTTTAGCTGGGCGGCGATCGGTATCGCAGTCTTTTTACATTGGGTTACGGGCGGCTTGGGCATCACCCTCGGTTTCCACCGTCTGCTGACTCACCGCAGTTTTCAAGCCCCGAAATGGTTGGAGTACTTTTTTGCCTTCTGCGGCACGATGTCATGTCAAGGTGGCGTGATCGATTGGGTGGGGATGCATCGGCTCCATCACCTCTATTCCGACCAGCCCTCTGATCCTCATGACTCTAACCGTGGGTTCTGGTGGAGCCACATGGGCTGGATGCTGCGCGAAATTCCCTCACGGGATCAAGTCGATCGCTTCACCAAAGATCTGCGTGGTGACCCGTTTTATCAATTTTTGAACAAACAATTTATTCCCTTGCAGCTTTTGTTGGCACTGGGGCTTTACCTGCTGGGTGGCTGGTCGTTTGTGGTTTGGGGTGTTTTTGTTCGTCTCGTTGCGGTGTTCCACTGCACATGGTTGGTCAACAGCGCAACGCATCAGTTTGGCTACCGCACCTATGAATCGGGTGACCATTCTACCAACTGCTGGTGGGTTGCTCTGCTCACCTACGGGGAAGGCTGGCATAACAATCACCACGCCTTTCAGCACTCTGCCCGTCACGGCTTGCAGTGGTGGGAGATTGACTTTACCTGGATGACGATTCAGCTACTCCAATCGTTGGGGTTGGCAAAGAAGGTAAAGCTCGCCGAGAAAGAGGGATGAGACAGAAAGGATGAAGGATGAAGGCTAAAGGCTCAATAGAGTGACTCCTAAGCCTTTATACTTTAGCCTTCATACTTTTCTCTCAAAACTGCCCCATGCCTTGAACGATGTGTTTAACGGTCGTCAAGGTTTCCAGGCTGATCAAGCCGCGTCGATGCCCTTTTTGGTTCGACATGCCTAGAAAGATCGAGTCGCCCCGTTTGGGATTGCGTGAAAAACGGGGCGAGGCATTGATGTAGGTTGAGGCGCTGTTGACACCGAGCGCAAACTGACGGCTTTCTTGATAGGATTCGGTCACAAGGCAGTCAGCATGACCACTGCTGTAGAGGTTGATCCAGGCGATCGCGGCTTCCAGGCTATCGACAACCTTGAAAGCAACGACCTTCGCCAGATATGCCTGTCGCCACTCTGCCTCTTCACATCGTTTGAGGTCGGGAAATTCCGCCACCAGTTCGGCATCGCCTCTAATCTCAAAGCCCTTCTCTCTCAAGCTATTCCAGAGCATAGCGAGGGAGGACGGGTTTTGGTGGCGGTGAATTAGCACTTTTTCGATCGCGTTCACGGGGTCGGGTTCGCTCTGGTGGCTGTCGAGAATGATCCAGCGGACGGCATCCAGACTACCAGAGGGCGACCAGTACAGATAGCAGTTGCCCATCGCCGACTTTAAAACTGGCGCTGTCGATTGGCGCACAATCTGCTGCACCAAATTTGGTCGCCCATAAGGAATGACCAGATTGATGTATTGGTCTTGGGTGATGAGATCGCGCACCGATGCGCCCTGATCGGACGGCAACGCTTGCAGACACCCATCCGGCAAACCAGCCCGTTCGATCGCTCCATGTAGCGCCTGCGCAATCACCAGATTAGAATTACTGGCTTCGCTGCCGCCCTTCAGAATCAGGCTATTGCCCGTCTTGACACACAGCCCAGCGGCGATCGCGGCAAGCTCTGGAAAGGCTTCGTAAATAAGCACAATCACACCGAGCGGCATAAGCTGCGAGTACGTCTGGCAGTGATCAACCTGGTAGTTGGCGTTCATCACGCGACCGATCGGATCGGGCAGTTCACTCAAACGCTGCAAGATTTGAATCGCTGCCTGGAGGCGTTCTGGCGTTAATTTTAGCCACTCTAAAATCAAGTCGGGCACCGCCATCTCGCGGCTAGCTTCCAAATCTAGTGTGTTGGCATCCAGAATGTCGTCTTGCTGCTGCTTGAGCGCCTGAGCCATTGCCTGTACAGCCTGCCCCCGCACTGAGCCTTTAAGCGTTGCCATCTCCACAGAAGCGCGGTGGGCGCGGTGAACAGCGGCGACAGGATCAGGAGAGGGACTAAAAGAATCGGTTGTCATTGAGCTAACGTCTATAAGCTAGCAGAACCATGAGTGCTGGCAGCAAGGCTAGCAGCAGGAGCACGACTGCCCAAAAGACCACTCCAGAATTCGCGGGAGAGTTCAACGCTAGCAGTAAGCCAGTGATTAACAGCACCAGGATCACGCCTAGCGCGATCGACACATAGCTGTTGCCACCAGGCGAGATTCCGTTCCACTGCTGCCCGTTCCAACGCCATGTGCGCTTGTAGCGGTAACTCGTAGAAAGCTCTTCCAGCACGTAGCCGCCTTCTTCGACGACAAAGATCTGCTGGCAGCGGTTACACCCAAACGCTTCGGTCAGCGCAATCTGAGTGAGCTGACCCCGACGGCGACAGGGGCAGGGATAGCTCTGAGTTAGGTCAATCTTTTGAGCTTTTTGATGTTGCACAGGCGGCAAGGAAAGACTTCTGGCAAAAGTGAGGCAGACATCTAAGCTATGACGGTGACAATGCGCCGAGTCATATGGGTGTTTGACAACCATGCACCCGCTGCAATTTGCGTCTCTCTATTATTACCGAACAGCACCGAGCTGATCGGAGATTTAATGCAAATATTACCATTCTCACTTCCAATCTGAACTTGACGCTAAAAGCGCGTGATGTACGTTGGATAGCTATTTGCTTACACGAACACCAAAAGGCGCTGCACGACAGACAGAGGCTTTTACTTCAGCAAGCGTGATCAGCAGACAGGGTGATCACATCGGTGCTGATACGGATAGGTTCCAACCCAGCGCTGTGGAGCGATGCGATCGCTGAGAACGTTGGCTCACCCTGCTTCAGAGCAGCGACTATAATGCTGATACGGCGTTTGGTGACATTGCTTCTGCTTCAGCGAGTTAAAGCGGGTAGGCTGGTTGCCGTCCCTGACACCAAAGACGCTCTAGCAGGATCGCTGTTGCCTACCACCCTTCCACTCACGCCGAAGGTTACTCACGTCTATGCCTCGTTTTCTTCACGTCTCGGATATTCATTTGGGGTTCGATCGCTACGACAGTAAAGAGCGCACGTTAGACTTCTATCGCGCCTTTCGGGATGCCTTGCACAAATACGCGATCGCGCCTCAGGTCGATTTTGTCGTCCTTGCGGGCGATCTGTTTGAGCATCGCAATATTCAGCCGAATATTCTCAATCAGGCGCAGCTTTGCTTGCAGGATTTGCAGGAGGCGGGGATTCCTGTGCTGGCGATCGAGGGCAATCATGACAATACGCCCTACGGCACCAAAACAAGCTGGCTTCGCTATCTATCCGATTGGGGCTTGCTGTTGCTGCTAGAGCCAAGCACCCCGAATGCAGGCAAGGCGCTGTATGAACCGTGGGACTCGGAAGCGAAGCGGGGCGGCTACATCGATTTGGACTGTGGTGTGCGTGTGTTGGGGTCTTGCTGGTACGGAGCCTCTGCACCAACCGCGATCGCCAGTCTTGCTGACGCGATCAAAACCTTGCCGCCGCCGCCTGCCCATACCGTGATGCTGTTTCATCACGGGCTAGAAGGGCAAATCGCTCGCTATCAAGGCGCGTTGCGCTATAACGATCTGCTGCCGCTCAAAGAGGCTGGCGTAGAGTATCTGGCGCTGGGTCACATCCACAAAAACTACACGGTTGAGGACTGGATTTTTAATCCTGGTTCTGTGGAAGCGAATAACGTTGAAGAAAGTCAGTTCGATCGCGGTGTGTATCTGGTAGAGATCGATGCCGCTGGTATTCGGGCAGAGCTGAAGCGAGATTATAGTCAGCGGACGATCGTGCGGTTAAAGGTCATTGCGCGGGGGCAAGAAAGCCAGGAAGCGTTAGAGGAAGCCGCGATCGCGGTGGTGCAGCAGGCGCTCCAAGCGGGGAAAATTCGGGCAGTAGAGGCACCCATTGTGGAACTGCGCATTGAAGGACAGGTCGGCTTCGATCGTCTGGATTTAGACACGCGCAAACTTCAGCAGCAGCTTCAGCAGTTGACGGGCGCACTCATTTTTCTACTGCGGTATAACGTTGACTCTGTGGCATATGCCTCTCATATCGCTGAGGAAGCCAATCGGTCTCAAGTAGAGCGCGAGGTCTTTCTAGATTTACTGGCGGCGCACAACACCTACAAAAAGCAAGCAATCGAGCTAGCACAAGGGTTGATTGACCTCAAGGATCAGCAAGTGCAGGGGCGATCGGACGCTGATCTCTATCAGTTTGTGCAAAGCCTTTTAACGGCATCAGTTGATTGAGCTTGATGCCGTTAAAAGGCTGGGTGCTCAGGTTTGGAAGCGCCGTTGGTTTCGTTAATCTTTAACCCGCAGCGTGCGCATACCCTGCAATGCCGCCCATACATCTGTAAGTTTTTTGCCCAACATCACCTGGACGGCAGTTGAAGCCATGACACACCAGCAACGTGCCCTCAGCGTCAACAGTGGACTTGTCGGCTGCCGGGACTCGCGCACGAGCGTGAAGTATCAAGTGGAGCCAGAGTAGACTGAACGGCGTTGAAGCTGATCGCCGAAAGTAACGGTTACGTTTGACCCTAAAGTTCGAGCCAGATCCAGGTGCCTTCGACTTGGGCGATCGCGCCGCCAGGAAAGGGATCGGTTTGCGATCGATTCGGTGCCGTCATTAAGGCAACCAATTTCTCAATATGCTCAAAGTTGGGAGCGTAGGGTAAGGTTTGCTGGAGAAATTGACGGACGGCGCGACGTTGGAGCGCGAGGGGCGTTTTTTGTAGAAGCGAGCGGTTGAGTCCTGGGCGATCGGGATGCTGCACCTGCTGAAGTAAGGCTGCTGCTTGTGTTTCCAGATACTCCACCTCTGCCTGAAGCAGTTCTGCCGTTTGGGATAAAGCGTGTTCTGCCTGCGGATTGAAGTGCGTTTGCAGGTAAGGCAAGAGTTCCTGACGAATGCGGTTGCGGGCATAGGTCAGGTCGTGGTTGGTGGTATCGTCCCAGATTTGCAACTGGGCATCCTGGCAAAACTGACCCGTTTCAGCACGAGTAGTGCCTAACAGTGGACGTACCAGTTGAATGTCAGGCGTGAGAGAACGTTTCCAGACAAGGGCTTGCAGCCCATCAGCGCCACTGCCGCGCACCAGGTTGTAAAGAAGGGTTTCTGCCCGATCGCTGGCAGTATGACCCGTCACGATGCAGGAGTAGCCATGCTGTTGGGCGATCGCTGTAAGCACCTGGTAACGCCAGGATCTCGCCTCTGCTTCACTGGTAGAAACGTCTTCAGCGGTCTGCTGGTAGTCAGGCAACTGCCAAGTTTGGGCGAGTTGATGAACATAGTCGGCGTTTGCGTCAGAGTCAGTACGCCAGCGATGGTTACAATGGGCGATCGCCAGATCCCATCCCCACTTTGATTGCAAATCGAGCAGGAGCTTGACCAAACAGAGCGAATCTTGCCCACCCGAAACTGCGACTAAAACTCGTTGTCCACGCTCTAATAGCTGCCGTTCCTTTAGCGTGCGATGCAACTGCGCGTGCAAGTGTGTCCAGATACCATTGGGCGTACTCTGCATCTCATGGCACCTGCATCGACATTAGTAATCGTCGTCTATGTCGCCATACACGTCGTCGATTTTTGGGTCTGGTTTTTCAGGACGGCGCGTTCTCTCGCGGGGCACATCCAGCATTTTGGGTTTGCTGGTTTCAGGAACGAACTCCAGACGAATGCGTACCCGTCCTCGCTGCCAGCCCTGAGTGCCAAAGCGGAGCGCTTCGCAGGGCAAACCTTCGCCAAACCAGCCTTCGTTGTCGTCAGACCAATCGGTTTCGCGATCGCTAATTGCCTGAGCCAGCGCATCGATAAACTCACCCACTTTGAAGGTAGGGTTCACCATCAACACCCGACCCACATTGATAAACAGCACTTCGTCATTATTCAGCGGTTCAAATTGGTTATCCATTAAAGAAACCACCCATAGCTATGCAGTCCCTTGCCGAGCAAATTCACACCCAGGTAGCAAACCCAGACGACGACGAATCCGGCTGCTGCTAGAAGTGCTGGACGACGACCCTGCCAGCCCTTGGTGATGCGAGAGTGTAAATAAGCGGCAAAGACTAACCAGGTGATGAGTGCCCAGGTTTCTTTCGGGTCCCAACTCCAGTAGGAACCCCATGCTTCGTTTGCCCAAACGCCACCGGCAATAATGCCGATCGTCAGCAGCGGAAAGCCTAAGCCGATCATGCGGTAGCTAATGTTGTCAAGCGTATCGGCAACGCTCAGCCGTTGGGGTGATAGCGGCAGAGCAGCAGCGACAGGTGCAGATGGCGCATTTAGTACTGCTGTGGCAGAACCATTCAATGCGGCTGGTGCTGCCGTCAGAGCCGTTGCAGACATCACTAATTCACCATCACGTCGAAGCTGGTAGGTGCGATCGCGGTAGGCACCCGTCCCCACCGAACTGCCGCGCAACTCAATATTTTGACCACGAGTGACAACCAGGAAGGCGATCGCCAGCAGCGAACCGACCATCAGCGTGGCGTAGCTGAGCATCATCACGCTCACGTGCATCATCAGCCAGTTGGACTTCAGCGCAGGCACCAGAGGCGCTGAGGCTTGCATGTCCTTGGGTAAGGTGAGCGCTGCAAAGGCGGTAATCCCCATCGCTACAGGAGCCGTTACCACACCCACCAGACGGCTACCGCTCATATTTTCGGCAACCAGATGCATCGTTGTGATGCCCCAGGTGAGAAAGAAGAGTGATTCGTACAGGTTGCTGAGTGGGAAGTAGCCTGCCTCTAGCCAGCGTGCGCCCAAAAGGGCTGCAATGCAGAGGTTGGCGATCGCCATGCCCGTTGTGCCTAGCATCGACAGGTAGGGCACGCGAGGAAAAGCTGCGCCAACCCAATACACCAGCGCTGTTGCTAAAAGAATCGCGAAGGACGCGTTATCAAAAACAGTTTGCAGTCTAACCAAATCCATGCCGTATTCCTCTCCAGGCTTTGAACCAATGCCCTCTTTCTATCCTACGATTCTTGAGAATCGTTACGAGCTTTAAGTTTAAAGAGTTCAAGCTTTCAAACTCTTCATGGCGATGGCACTGGGGAAGACGCAGGCGGCATGTCTAGTGCTGGATTATTGCCTGACGAGGGAGTGTTTGATGGCACCGTCGGACTGGGCAGCGGTGCAGGTTTCCCTGCCTTTTGCAATAGCAGAGACACATCGTAGCGCGTGCTGCGATCGTCGCTAATCGCTGCCGTCACGCCGATCGAGCGAATCGCATCAATTAAGTTTTGGTTGCCCAGTGGCAGTTGTGGCAGTGGTAATTTCTTCGCTTTGTAGAGATCGAGATTCGCAAAGAAGTTGCCGTTATTGGGATTGGGGTCAGACGGTACGCTGGCTTTGAAGGGTTGGCTACCTGCTAGGGAGGTGGCTGGCTTTGGCACGATGTCATTCACGACTGGCACCGTGGGCGAACCAAGCGCCACGAATGCCACATTATCAGTGAGCCATCCGTGGGTGACGGCAAAGCCGATCGCGGGCAGCGTCCAGTTGGTAATGGGTTGATCGCCCGCTTTCGCCTCTTCTACTTTGAATTTGTACTTGTCTGCCATCGTCTGGTCTAGCTGCTTGAAGGTGGCTTCTGTCGCACGGCGATCGGTCGATTGCACCATAAATAAGAGGTTGAACGGCAACCCCGATGGGCTTCCGTCTGGTACGCCTACCATCGCCAGCGCAAACTCGCCTTCCATCCACGCGAGAAAGTCTTTGTCCAAATCCATATTTATGGTGGACTTCAATGCGTTTGGGAGCCAATCTGGCGCAACGGGTGGCAAGGCAAGGTTGATTGCCGTTGCACCCTGGGTATAGTTTTGCCAAAACTGCTTTAGATTTCCCCCCGAAGCCATCAGGAGCGTGTTTTGGGGCAGGCGACCGGGCATACTTTTAGCATTGTTCTCGACTTTGTAGGTTTTTTGGCTATCAGGCTTGTACCAGGTGATTCCTTTGAAGTGAATGCCTTCTGCCTCCAGGTTCATCGTTGCGGCAACGCCCTGAGTCTGTGACATTTGCGCCAAGTTGGGGGACGCAGCCGCCTTGGGGGCATTAGCGACTGTGAAAGCAGTTGCCGCTGGAAAGTTGAGATAAAGCCGACCAAACGCTGGTGTCGCCTGAATTTTACCCAACGCTTGCGTGTAGCCAGGGGTTGCTTTCAGCGCGCTTTGACCTTGCTCACCCTTGTAGGTGTCGATCGCCCGATCCATCGCTTTCGGATCGGTAGCAACAACCAGCAGTTTGCCATCGAACACAGTGACCGAAAAATTCTCCGCTTTGCCCTGTGTCTCCTTAATCTGGAAACCTTTGTACGTACGGTCTACCAGTTTGCCTGCTGTTTGCGATCGTGGCTTTTCAAGCAACTGCTTTGCCTGAAGCGGATTTTGGATGGGCAACACCACGATCGCCACTGGCTTTGGCAACACTGGAGCCACATCGGGAGCACTAGACACGGGTTGCGGCGCTAAAAGTGCGATACTCGCTTCCTTACCAATCCACGGTTGAATGTCTTTCTCGTAGTCGTAGCCGTTGGCAGTAAGGAGACGATCGCGCAATTGTGCCAAATTTTGATCAAACGCTGCCTGACTCTGGGGTGTACCAAACTCGCGCAGTTGTTGCCATTGCCCCGGATCAGTCGAAACCGAAAGCGTCATCAACGCATCCTGAGGAATCAGGTCTGCACCGACAGGTAAGTCTCCCGAACCAATCCCTCCTTTTGTCAGTGCCCAGTAGGCAGCGCCGCCCCCACCAATCAGCAGCACAGCAGCGCCGATCGGGAGCAGTAGGGATGGCTTCTTTTTCTTGATCATGGGGGAAGGGCGTTCCTATCGAGACAGCACAAGCAATGCCCCTGCCACTTTAGCAAACCTGACGCGCAACAGGGGAGGAAGTTTGGATGAACGTTGCAGAGGAGGGCAGGGAGAGGAGTCAGGAGTCAGGCATGAAATCTAACTTATTCCTCTGCCTTCTGCCTTCTACACAACTCCATACAACGTATCCCGCTGCCGATAGGGACGATCGAGCGACGCGATCGCCTCCACCAACGTTTCCACCTCCATGCACGTCCCCCCCTGTGCGCCTGCCATTGTAGTGATGTGTTCTTCCATCAGTGTGCCGCCGAGGTCATTGCAGCCCCAGGTCAGGGCTTCGGTTGCGCCCGCTAAGCCAAGCTTGACCCAACTGGGCTGGTGATTAGGAATCCAGCGCCCCAGAAAAATGCGGGCAACTGCCATCAGCAACAGGGCATCAGCAAGGACAGGTTGATCGCGTCCTACTCGGCGACGTAACGGTTTGGGCGCTTCTTGCCCAACGAACGGCAGCAAGATAAATTCCGTGATGCCGGGGTAGCCCTTCGCTAAGGAAGATTGCTGGAGCGATCGCAACAAGTCCAAATGTCGCATCTGCTGTTCTGGTGTTTCAATGTGACCCGACAGCATCGTACTGGTAGTATGCAAACCTTGTTGGTGTGCAAGACCTACAATCTCTAGCCACGTCGCCGTATCAATTTTCTCAGGACATAGGATATGTCGCACGTCATCATCCAGCACTTCTGCCGCCGTTCCGGGTAGCGAATCGACTCCCCCATCCCGTAAAGCCGCAATCACTGTTGCGTAGCTCAAGCCATCCTCTCTGGCAATGAACTGTACTTCTTGAGGCGAAAAGGCGTGCAGATGCAATTGGGGAAATTTATCCTTCAGCGTTTCCACAATCCGTAAGTAGTAAGACAGCGATGAACCGTTGAGCGTTGCCTTTGGATTCAAACCACCCTGCATACAAAGCTCAGTTGCACCCCGCTTTACAGCATCCGTCGCCTTCTCCAGCATTTGCTCCAGATCGAGCCAGTACGCGCCTTCATCACCCTCATCGCGTCGGAACGCACAGAAGCTACAGTGCTGCTCACAGATATTGGTGAAATTAATATTGCGGTTAATCACGTAGGAGACGACATCGCCCGACTGCTGTTGTCGGAGTTGATCTGCCGTCTTACGAATGTGGTCGATCGCCTCCGACGATCGCGCCTCCAGCAAAACCACCCCGTCGTCCCGCGACAACTCGTGTCCTTCCAGGGCGCGATCGAGAATCTCTTCAACCGTTACAGTCACCACAAGCTACAAGAAACGCGACAACATCTCCTATTGTGACAAGGAACTGAAGCTTTAGAAGGTACAAGGAGTTGCTAACTGTTAGTTGTTAAGAGGAAACTGGCGGCTGAAACCTGACAACCCCAAAAACTCAAAACTCAAAACTTATCCCCATCCCCTCTCTTTTAAACCTCATTCCGATCCAAAAAGGCGTAGTAACTGTTCAACGTTATCCAAATCGCCCACAATGCGGCGTAACGGACGGGGCCACACTTTTACCAACGTTGGCGTTGCCGAAACTTGATTAAGCTCTGCCTGGTCAGGATGCTGCGACACATCAATAATTTTAAGCGTGTATGGGTGGCTGAGGGACTCTTCCAATAGACGATGCAAGGTTTGCAGCGTCCGCTCTGTGGCGATGCTGTGACCAGAAACAAAGAGCCGCAACACGTAGCCTTTCGCCTCTGGATAGGATAACGAAGGCTCTACCGATGCGATCGGTGTTCCTGGTTGTAGCTGGGCATAAGGCTCCGTCTGGTCATACCGCACCACCAAATCGTGTGGCTCCCAAAGTTGGGGAAACTGTTGACGGTAAGTCGATAAAACCACTGCATCACACACGCCCTCTTTCAAGGCTGCTGGCTGCCAGGTGAGATCGTCAGTACCAAAGACGGCATTCAGTAGGGTCTGATATCTGAGCACTAACGGGGATGCTTCAGCGACTGTCTGCAACTGCTGCGTCCGAGGATTAAGCCAGCGATCGACCGTGGCGGTATAGCACGGCACCAGAAAGTGAGGTGGTTCAGACAAGCCCAACAGGTTTCGCAGCGCAATGCAAAGATGCAGATGCCAGCGTTCTTGCTTTTTATAGTCTATGCCGTAAACTAGACCGCCTCCGGGTGTGAAGAGAGCAATCCCTTTAAACACACCAGCAGCAGGATCAGAATCTGAATGCAACGTCTTTTCCTCTAGTTGGCTACACGCGCCCTCTTAGCGATTGTGCCATTTCGTTCGGTTTCGGCGACATCTCCAAAGCGACCTCTTCTGTGATCCGTCCCGCTTCGTAGAGTTTGTAGAGAGACTGATTCATCGTACACATGCCATCAAACGTGCATCGGGGAATGATTTGCTCAATCTCCTCAATTTCACCCCGTCGAATGAAATCTTTAATCGCATCTGTGTTAATCAGAATATCGTGGAACGCAGCGCGTTTGCCATCGGTCGTCCGGCACAAGCCTTGAGAAATGACGGCAACCATCGACTCTGCTAGTGAGATCCGAATCGGCTCCTGCTGCTCTGGTTCAAACAATTGGAGAATCCGCTCGATCGTCTTAACGGCGCTGTTTGTGTGCAGCGTTCCCATCACAAGGTGTCCGGTTTGAGCCGCTTTGAGAGCCGTGTTGACGGTTTCTTTATCCCGCATTTCACCCACCAAAATCAAATCTGGATCTTCCCGCAGGGCTGCTTTCAGCGCGTTGTCAAACTTCCGGGTGTGAATGCCCACTTCCCGGTGCTTAATCAACGCCTTTTGGCTCTTATGCACAAATTCAATCGGGTCTTCAATGGTGATGATGTGCTTTGGCATTTCCTTGTTGATGTAATCAATCATGGCTGCCATCGTGGTGGATTTACCTGAACCCGTAGGCCCTGTGACCAGCACTAAGCCCTTGTGATAATGGCAAACGTCTTTAAAGACAGGCGGCAGGTTCAACTGCTCCATCGTCAAGATCTTGAGTGGGATGAGCCGCAGCACCATGGCTGGACCATGTAAGGAGTCAAAGATATTGATCCGCACGCGGGCAAACTCGTACTGAGTGGCCGCGTCAAAATCCAGGGTTTCTTCAAACTCACGAATATCTTCTTCACTCAGGATTTCGTGCAGCCAGCTATAAAAGGTTTCGCGATCGGTCACGGGCCAGTCAGTTGGGTCGATTTCGCCTCGGTTACGGAAGCGCGGCACTTCGCCAACACCCGCATGAACGTCTGAATAGCCCTTGTCAAACGCATGACGCACAATTTCTGCCAGCGTTGGAGAACCATTGCTAGGCTTACGCAAGTTCGCAGGCATGGCTGGCGGTGCGGCAGGGCGATGTCCGGCAGGCGGGGGAGGGACAGCAGGTGCAGACACGATCGTTTGAGCGACAGCAGGTGGAGGGGCAGGAGGGGATACCATTGTTGGCATCGGTGCACCAGCCGATTGAGCCGAAACGATCGTTGGCGTTGGTATCCCTGCTGGCATCGCAGAAACCATGGTCGGGTTTGCTCCAGCACCGGGCATGGCGGCGGTCATCTGTTGCGTTGCAGCAATCGTGTTGCCGTTGTGGATAGCCGATCGTGCAGGCGGCGGCGGTGCGGGTGGCACACGTGGCGGCGGTGGCGAACTCGGTGGACGCTGTGGTTCTGTCATATGCTACTTCTCTACAAAGCCTAGAGCGGTAAGAGCGATCGACGGACTCTGTTAAAGACCCGTGCAGTGGTGCTGGTAGCGATGGTGACTGAGCAGCGAAACAGCGTGTGTAAGATCAAATCAGGCAGCCCGTTGCGATGCACCCACGTTTGCTCAGGCAACGGCGTTGTTTGTCTACGCTACGCGTCTTCACTAAAATAACAGACACTCATCTCTACAGCAGTTTTCCCATAACTACAGTTGTCCTATCATGCTGATGTTGCAACACAGGCTAAATGAGTCTAATGAATGATGAGTCTCCAAAGGGCACCGAAGCCTGGTATGTCGTGAAGCAAGACAATAGTCAATGCCGCATCCTGCCTGCAAATGACCTTGAACTGGAGAAGACTGTCGATGAGCCACCGGCTCTAGAGCGTTGGGGACCTTACGGCTCGCAGCAGGAAGCGATCGCCCGCCGCGTCGGCTTAATCCGCGCTGGAAAGTGCCAACCGGCTTAGAACGTTAAGGTGAGTTAGCCACAGCTTAAGATGCTTTTTGCTGCTGCGCCTGTAAACCCTTCAAGCCTTTGTAAGGCGGCGTTGTCGATTCGGACCTCATCTCATCGACAAAACCGCCAGCTTCCAGCGCGTTCATGATTTTGGTCACGCTCTCTTCTACAGTTTCTCGATTGGTAAAACAAGTGATATCAGGGGTTAAGGGCGCTTCATAAGGAGCATCAATCCCTGTAAAGGCTTTTATCTTCCCCTTCCGTGCTGCTGCATACAGTCCCTTAACATCGCGTGATTCGCAGATTGTGAGGGGAGCATTAATGTAAACCTCAAGAAAATGATGGATCATTGCCTTCATTTCATCCCGCACCAACCGATAGGGACTAATGGTTGCCACAATGACAATTACACCATTGCGGCTGAGTAGATTCGCCACAAAACCCACTCGTCGAATGTTGGTATCCCGATCTTCTTTGGTGTAACCAAGTCCTTTAGACAAGTTAGTGCGAATGACATCACCATCAAGCAGCTCAACCTGAAGCTGCTTTGCCGAAAAGATGCGCTCTAAGGTTTCCGCAATCGTCGTTTTACCCGCACCACTTAGTCCCGTTAACCAAATAACCACTCCGTTCGTTTTCATGCACAAGCTCAACTTTGTGTCTTTCTCTGTCTACTCTTTAGTCTTGCCGCGTCACCACATCACTCTTTAAGGTGGAGTAGCGCTTTAAGTTTGAACCATTGCGATCGCAGCCTCCAAAATTTGCTGGTTTTCATCGCTGCAATTTCAGCTTGCTGATGGTCAAGCTGGGACTGAAACTGATTCTTCAAGTGTTCTTTGCTCTCCAGGAGCTGAGCCTTGTCTTTTTGAAGCAGGCAGTTCTCTTCCTGTAGCGTCCGATTTTCGGTTTGAAGTAACTGATTTCTTTGATTAACTTTTGCCAGCTCTTCTTGAGCAGGAAAAAGCTGATCCTTCAGCATAGTCACTTCATCTTTAATATTTTTCTGCAAGCATCTTAAATCCAACCAGTCTGTGAGCAGCCAAGCGGTTGGTGAAAGCAACTCCTGATTTAAAGGCGTTGAATGCTCACTAAAACCTGTGGCAGCATTAAGCTCCTGATAAAGCATATAAGCGTCTGGGAAGTAGCGCTGAATGAGCATTGCTCGTTGAGAACTAGACGTTTCTGTTTTTAAGAGAGAGACATCGTATATACTTTCTGCCGGAGAATTTAGCGGAATGCTTAAGCGTTGGCTGAGCAACTCAATAAAAGCAGTAGGGTGATCAACAACCTGCTTGAGGTGAGCTAACAAACATTTTTCTGGAAAGCGATTGTAAAAATCTAAAATGATTTGATTGTAGTTCGTCCATACGTCTAGAGCAAACTTGGGGTTGTGATGAAATGTGATGTCACCCCTACGGTAGAGAGAGTCAATGACCTCCCACGGCGATCGATAAAGCAACAAAAACTTCGCAGTTGGAATAAAATCGCCCCAAAAATTTAAGAAAAGGGTTGTCCTAGGATCTTTCCAGCCCCAAGGTTTTGTCAATGAAGCGTTTGTCTGGATTAGTGTTTTTGCTTTATCAACGTAGTATTCAGGAACGTGAACGGTTCTCTCTGCTGTCCAACCATCATTGAGACCGATCGAAAATAGAGCTTCGCGGTGAAAATTGAAAAAATCAAGGTTTTCAAAATGCCCTTTCACATTACTAAAATTTCCTTCTAAAAGTTGCCGACCAATATCCAAGCCTGCACTTTGCAGAAGCGATGCTGTTAAAGACGTACCCGATCGATGCATTCCAGCCACGATCAGAACAGGTTGCTCACTGTTTCCGTTATTCTGCATCTAAGGCAAGCTCCACAGCGTTGTTTCTAGTTTCTAGTTATATCGGAAATGAAAATTCGAGCCTTCATTGACACATGCGGTCAGGGGGGCGTAAAAAGGCTGGACAACGCGAAGCGATGTAAGGCTAAGGAACAGACCCAACTAGAGTGATCGAAGCCAGTGCCGAACCGGGGTATCATCAGACGCTGAAGCCAGCCAGAACTTTCAATACTTGAAACAACGATGTATTGCGGCATTGCTGCTCTTTATGCTTACTGAGAAAGGCTGAATGAGCGCGAGGCGAATGAGTTGCGTTGTGCAGTCGATCGGTAACACCTGTTTCAGTGTTCTCAGCAGCAGTCGGGAAACCCTGATAACTACCATAAAGAATCGATGAAGCAAGCCCTGACTGATGAATAGCGTCAAGCTCGATCGCAACAGAGCTAACTGCTGATTACACTCGTTGGAGAGCGAGAACCACGATCTCAAGGGATAGAAGCCATCTTTGTGCTCACAAGAGGATGCTTTAAAAGTCCACATCTTCGTAGCCTCGACGACTAAAGAACAAGAATTTAATAACCTCAGCGTTTTCCGTAGGGGCGCACAGCCGTGCGCCCCTAACTACGAAACAATTTGTCGGTTTTATTTAATCCACGATCCTAAATACTCCCACTCCTTTGGAGAAGGCTGCGCCAACGAAGCGAGTGCCTTGCACTCAGCCACGTCCGAAGGGCTATAAACTGCCTCCGCAGGTAACAACCTCTTAGCTTTGCTGTAGTCCGCGTAGGCGGACTTTGTCTTTATAGTCGCGGTTTTAACCGCCAGAGACGTTTCAAACACCCTCTGAGAAACGGTTCGCGGAAACACCCTTACTGGCTTAAGACTGCTCTGAGCCGCAAAAGGTTGACAAGGACAGGAGTATAGGAGCCTCATCATCTCTTCGCAATCGAATCGTTTTCTTACGCCTCAGACTAGGAAGCAGAGGCGCTGCCGTTCTCATAGTGCAACTTACGTCCTTGTTCTACCCACTTTAAGGTTGTCCTGTCTCCTTCTCCGTTAGAGAATCCTCTACGTAGCTGCACCATTTACGGGTATCGCTGAGAAGAATGTAGAAAGATGTAACGATCGCCTGATTCTATTAATAAAGATTGCAGCTTTTGGAGTCGATTGCTAACTTGTGCATAAGCCGTACAGTCCACTGTTCTTTTTCCATCGTGAAAGTACCTGTATTGATTGTGAGATTGTTCGCACCAACCACTTAGGAACAAGAATTTAATCACCTCGGCGTTTTCCGTAGGGGCGCACGGCTGTGCGCCCCTACCTACGAACAATTTGTCGGTTTTATTTAATCCACGATCCTTAGCTTCTGGCGGCACCAGATAGCAGGCTTAGCGGCGATGGTCATCGCAGCAATGATGACAGTATCCGGGTGCATTGTTTGGCTGCCCGCGATCGCCGCACCTGCCCATTCTCTGCAACGCTTCGATCAACGCCGCTCGTCCATTAACTTCACAAAGGCGCATGTGACGCAGGCAAACACTATTTTTCTAGTCGATCTAAAAAGGGGATGCTATGCAGTTACCATTTTCTAACGCTGATGTCTCCAATGCTCATGCCGTTCAGCTTGTGAAGCCGACATTCCGTACAGACCATAGAGATGCCACGGTAGCAGCACACAAGCAACCATCGCCAACCGCTAATACCAACGTGGCTTTGGGTCAATTTACTCACTCCGAACCTCATCAGCCTTCGATGCCATTAGATAAAGCAGAGCCATTCGCCGTGGTGAAGCAGACCATTAGTGATTTAGAAGAGCAAGGTTTGCTAATGTTGTTCGATCGACATGACCAAGTAGCAAAGCGTCTCACTGGCAATTTAATTGCGGCGGGTGTTCTACAAGACGACCTGCATCCGAGTGAGCACGAAGAGTAAGGGTGTGTTTCAAAGGTGTGCGCGGCACGCTGTCGGGACTTTAGATCTCACGTCCCTACAGCGTGGGAACGATTTGTCTAGACCACTACCGCTTACATCCTGCCGTTCCCATGAGACTCAGAGCAACTGCCTCGGCTACCTTAATGCCGTCTACCCCAGCAGAGAGGATGCCTCCTGCGTATCCCGCGCCTTCGCCTGCTGGGTAGAGTCCTTTCGTGTTGAGACTCTGGCAGTCAGCGCCACGCTTAATGCAGATGGGTGATGATGTGCGGGTTTCTACTCCCGTAAGGACAGCATCCGGCATGGCAAAGCCTTTGATTTGTTGGTCAAAGGCGGGGATGGCTTCACGGATGGCTGCGATCGCGTACTCTGGCAAACTTGAACTCAAATCGCCTAACCGAACCCCCGGTCGATAGGATGGCTTCACGCTGCCCAACTGAGTCGAAGGCTGTTGAGCGAGAAAATCGCCGATCAGTTGACCTGGAGCCTCATAAGTGCCGCCACCCAACTCAAACGCACGTTCCTCTAAGCGGCGCTGCAATTCGATTCCAGCCAGAGGACTGCCTGGATAATCTTCTGGCGTGATGCCAACGACGATGCCGCTGTTTGCATTTTTGCCACTGCGCTCGTACTGACTCATCCCGTTCGTGGCAACCCGCCCGCTTTCTGACGTTGCCGCAACAACCTGCCCGCCTGGACACATGCAGAAGCTGTAGACCGATCGTTTATTTGAGCAATGGTGCACCAGTTGATAGTCGGCAGCACCCAGCATGGGATGACCAGCCTGCTCCCCCAGGCGGCATTGATCGATCAATGCTTGCGGATGCTCCACTCGAAAACCGATCGAAAACGGCTTCGGTTCAATATAAACACCCTGTTGATGCAGCATCTCGAAGGTATCGCGCGCGCTATGCCCAACTGCCACAATGACATGCTCACTGGGAATGTATTCTCCGTTGGCAAGGATTACGCCGCGTACTTGTCCCTGCTCAATGTCGAGCGTGTCTACTCGACTTTGAAAGCGAATTTCCCCACCCAGAGACTCGATCGTGTGCCGCAGCTTCTCGACGATTTTCACAAGCCGATAAGTGCCAATGTGGGGCTTATTGATATAAAGGATTTCGGGAGCCGCGCCAGCATTCACAAGCTCAGTGAGCACTTTGCGCCCCTGTCGATTGGCATCTTTAATCCGGCTGTAGAGCTTACCATCAGAAAACGTGCCTGCACCACCTTCGCCAAATTGAGCGTTGGATTCTGGCTTGAATTTTCCCTTACTCCAAAAGCCGAAGGTATCGACAGAACGCTCATGTACAGCCTTGCCTCGCTCTAGAATCAGCGGACAAAAGCCCATTTGTGCCAGCAGCAAGCCTGCAAACATGCCGCAAGGTCCATTGCCAACAATAATAGGGCGCGTTTCGAGGCGGGACGGTGCCTGAGCGACATACCGATAGGTCGTGTCGGGAGTCGGCACGACATGCGGATCGTTCTTAAAACGCTGGAGGAGCTTTTGTTGCTTGGGTGTCTCAAGATCCAGGATGTAGACAAGCGACACAGCACCACGCTTGCGGGCATCAAAGCTACGTTTGAAGACGGTATAGCGGAGTAAATCGTCTGGCGTGAGGCGCAGCTTTTTGAGAATCGCGGACTGGATATCGGCTTCAGTGTGATCTAGCGGGAGTTTTACTTCGGTGAGGCGTAACATGGGTAGTCCCCTGGGCGATCGAAAGAGGGCAAACCACTGAAAAAGCCAAAGGTTGCTGGAACAGATTTAGCACGGTAATGCCTGACGCTGCTTTTAAGCATGACCGACTGCGACCAGCCGTTAAACGCCCTCAAGATTTGGGCGCAGTAGGCTGTTGCGCCTTGATGCGTTGAGTCAAGATTTCGAGGGCTTTGGCGTACTGCAAATCAGCAGCGGTGCCAATCTTTTCGCGATCGCCACTCAGCTCTTGCCGTTGGGCATCAGAGAGCTTGATTTCAATATCTGGGTCAATGCCATGCTTGTTGATATCGCGACCGTTTGGTGTCAAATATTTGGCGATCGTGACCGCTAAGCCAGAGCCATCGCCTAACTCACTAACTGATTGCACCAAGCCTTTACCAAAGGTTTTGGTGCCAACCAATACGGCACGTTTATTATCCTGCAAAGCCCCCGAGAGAATTTCGCTGGCGCTAGCAGACCCGCCATCAACCAAGACCACTAGAGGTTTATCAGTGAGTGCGCGGTTATTTGCTTGCTCAGGCTCTTTCTTGCCTTGACGATAAACGGTAGAAACAATGGCACCTTGCTTTAGCCACATCCGCGCAATTTCAATACTCGTAAACAGCAGCCCACCAGGGTTAGACCGCAGGTCGAGAATGTAACCGCTAACGTTTTGCTTCTCTAGTTTCTGGATCGCACTCTTCATATCAGCAGGCGCATTGGCGCTGAACTGCACCAAGCGAATGTAACCAACGCCACCTTGAGCCGCGTCCTTTTGATAACTAGAACGGACAGGATGGATCTCAATTTTTGCCCGCTTAAGCTGATAGCTTAGCTGCTTGTCACCGCGCTGAACGGTCAGCTTGACGCTGGTTCCAGGAGTACCTCGAATCAGCGATACCGCTTTGTTTAGCTCCATGCCTTCGGTGGTTTGGGCATCAATCTGGGTAATAATGTCTTTTGCCAAAATGCCCGCTGTAAAGGCAGGCGAATCTTCGATCGGCGCGATGACCGTCAGCTTTTTCGTTTTTTCATCGGCTGCAAGCTGAATACCGACCCCAGTGAGTTCCCCAGAAATGTCAATCTGCATATTCTTGTACTCTTGCGGGTCCATAAAGCGAGTGTACGGGTCGCCCAGTTTTTTGAGCATTTCACGCACCGCTTTGTAAGCCTCTTCTTTATTAGCGTAGGGTTTGTTTAGATACTCGGTGCGTGTCGCCTTCCAATCGACTTTATTAAAGGTGTTATCGACATAGGTGCGATCGATGATTTGCCAAACGCCATCAATGAGACCCTTAGGGCTTTCTTGAAAGAAGGCTTGCCCTTGAGAGAGTTGAATGCCAGCGCCCGTGATGGTGACTGCACTAACTGCGACTGCTGTTGAGGCGAGAACAAGTCCACGTTTCGTGACTGCCATAGGACTGAGCTAAAGAGAGACTGCAAAAGACTACGCTCAATCTAGCACAGCCGATCGCGACCGAGAGCGCTGACAAACCATCGTCAAAATTCTTTACTGGAACGGTATTTGGGAGTTGAACCGCGATCGCTTTGAGTCTTGTCTGAGCCTTGATGCCAGGATTTATGGCAAAAAGCTCTTTGAGTGGGCAAAAATGATCAAAAAGCATTTTGCAGCTTGACGCGCCACCTGACTGAATGAAAGCGGTTAAAAAAGTTCTGGAAAAGTGAGTCAGACGATCATCTACTATCACTATTACAATCAGCAAATAAACTAAAATGTGGCTTGTAACGATTTATTGCTCTGCTGAAAGTTGGCGTAAAGAGGCGACCGCGTTTAATGCGATCGTAGCGAAATATGCGGCTAAACCGCTTTCGACCAAAAAGATGAAAGACGATGAGCGACGCGTTATGACCTTTGAGCTAGACGATGTGAGCGATGCTGAAGCGCTGCAAGAGGAATGCATGACGCTGGATGGCTTTACCGGTCAGTTTGAATCGCTGTAAGCAACGATCGCTGCCCAAAAGGGGTTAGCTACTTTTGTGCTTCTGAAATGAGATCGCTGATCGACGCAATGAGGAGAAAAATCCCTGCGATCGCCAGCGCGGTGATGCGGCTATGCGTGCTGGAAAGCACTACCAGCGCAATGACCACTAGCGTTGGCAGCTTCGTTTTCACCACGGAATCAAAGACATTTCGCAAGTCGTTGGTCACTTTTCCCTGTTCGACCAACGTTTTTCTGCCCATGACATAGCGCAACAGTTGTCCGGTTTGAAGCAGAAGGAACAGTTTGCTGCGGGTCGCTGGGTAGAAAGCGGACTGAAGGGTGAGTGCTTCGTCAAAGCTGGCGATCGCAGCATCAAAGCGGCGCAACTTTCGCAGCGCCAGCCCACGTTGGTGCCAGAGTTCGTAACGTTTTGGCTCTGCTTGCAAGAGTTTGTCATAGCTAGCAATGGCTTCCTCGTAACGACCGAGCTTTTGCAGTGCTGTACCTCGGTTGCCCCAAAGCGACGGCTCATCGGGTTTTAGTGTCAATGCCCTGTCGTAGCTAACCACGGCTTCTGTATAGCGCCCTTGATGGTTGAGGGCATCGCTGAGCGTACTCCATGCTTGATAATCGTCGGGTTTTAGCTCCAGGGCACGATCGCAACTATTAGCAGCGGCTTCAAACCGTCCCAAGCGATAAAGCGCCACGCCTTGAAGACTCCAGGCTTCAGCATTGTTTGGTTCCAGTTCCAGCGCCCGCACGCAACTGGCGATCGCGCCCTCGTTTTCGCGTGCTTTGAGTAGCGCAACGGCGTGCCCTGCCCAGACATCATGCCAGCCTGGTTTGAGCGCCAGCACTTCCACAAAGCACGCGATCGCCGTATGCACATCATTGCTATCCAACGCTTGTCGTCCCTGCTGATACAGCAACAATGCCCTTAACGACTCGGCACTTTGCTCATCTGTCAGCAGTTCATGGCGCGCCTCAGGCAACAGGTTCCAGTAGTGTTGATAGTCTGCCTCAGAAAAATCTTCGTGCCAACTCATAGGAAGATCGCCCATCGATAGTAGACTTGCTTGGGGAGGTGAGGGGTGAGGGGTGTAAGCTGATCCGACTTCGATCGAAACGCTTCAGCGCTAGATTGCCCTCTAACTCACGCTAAGTTTTGCGATGCTCCTGTTTCTTTAACGCTCACCCCTTACTCCTCACCCCTTACTCCTCACCCTAAAACAACGTTGCTATGAGCACTGAACTTGACCCCACAATACAGTCAAAAAAGCAGGTTGGAGCGGCAGCGGCGGCACGAGTGCAGTCAGGTTCCATTGTAGGACTAGGCACCGGGTCAACGACAGCCTTTGCGATTCAGTCGTTGGGCGATCGCCTCAAAAGCGGTGATCTAAAAGACATTAAGGGCGTAAGTACATCGTTTCAGGCGATCGTGCTGGCAAAGGAATACGGCATTCCTCTCACAACCCTGGATCAAGTCGATCGCATTGATATCGCGATCGATGGCGCTGATGAAGTCGATCCGCAGAAGAACCTGATCAAAGGGGGTGGAGCCGCTCATACGCAAGAGAAGATTGTTGATGCGTTTGCCGATCAGTTCATTGTCGTGGTGGATAGCGGTAAGTTAGTTGACAAGCTTGGCACGACGTTTCTGCTGCCTGTAGAAGTGGTGCCAATGGCGATGAGTCCTGTGATGAAGGCGATCGCAGCACTGGGCGGCAAACCCCAACTCCGTATGGGTGTGAAAAAAGCGGGTCCAGTCATCACCGATCAGGGCAACTTTGTCATCGACGTGAAATTTGACAACGGCATCGACAACCCCGCCGAACTGGAAAAAACTCTCAACAACATTCCCGGCGTACTCGAAAATGGTCTCTTTATCGGCGTTGCTAGCATCGTCATGGTCGGTGAAGTGAAAGACGGCAAGCCATCGGTAAGAGAGTTTTGAATGGGAAGTGAGGAGTGAGAAGGCACAATCAATTTCTGTATTGTGTAGGTGGCGTAGTCTCTAGAGGGCGTGAAAAGCAGCAGCAGGCGATCGTGCCACTGATACGCACTGAGATCAAAGGCAGGCATCGCCACCACCAAATTTGTACGATGTTCACATTTCTGGTCTGCCTGCCAAGCCACACAACATCAGCCCAGCAGCGGACTGCCGTGATGATGCACCAGATACCATTGCTGCCCCATACGCTCAAAAATGTTCGTTGCGGCTGATTGTGCCTTGCTCTGACGCTTACCTGTCACTTGCAGCACCGTTTCCACTAGCACAACGTAGGCAAGATCCCCATTCACCTCCACTCGAACAATGTCTGTTTCAATTTCCAGGTAGCTGGTGTTCTGAAAAATCGCTTCCCAGGACGATCGAATCCCATCCCACCCGCGAATCGCGCTTCGTCCCGGATGAATGCAAAGGCTGTTGATACCCTGTGACCACACAGCCGTCATTGCCTCAAGATCTTTTTTCTCGAAGGCTCGATAAAACGCTTCATTAGCAGTAACGATCGACTGTTCAGAACTCATTGTGATAAGGGCGGTATCGCTGCTAGTGGTTTGTCAGTTTTGATTTTGTGCGTAGACTGCCTTTGAAAGCATCTCTAGCAAACGCTTACAAAATTTGACTACACACAATTTTAAGCTTGACAGTCCACTAGTGTTATGCGGCACAAGTTATGCAACAGCACGTCTGCCTAATTTCTTGTCAATTGCTTGTTTGGTCAACTGCCAGTAGATCGTCGTGCGTTGTGTGTTTCGAGCCACCTGCCAAGCCTCAATTTCTGATGTTAGTTCTGCCTCAGTAGGCATTCTGCGGTGCAGACATTGGCGACTCGGACGCTAATTTCAACCTCTGCCAGGTTCAACCAACTGCCATGCTTTGGTGTGTAGTGAAAGACTAATCGTTTGAGTAGACGGTTGGCTTTGCGTTGACCTAAGACATCGACAGAGACTTTAGCAAAATGGATGTTGAGCTTATCCAGCACTAGATGAACCGTCTCGGCTTGGGCCTAGTGAGTGGTGAGCAGACACTCGATGAACTCGACAAAATCAGCTTTGCAGCGTCGCTAAGTGACTTGGGTCAAGCGCCAGCCTCCTTTTGGTTCAACCGCTACAAAAAGATTACGTGTGCCCCGGCGCTCATCTTCACTGTCTTCTTTGCTGACCCGCACCTGGCTTGAGTGGGAGCGTTGGGCGCAGGCAGGCTAACAGTTGCTTGCTTTTCTCATCCACACAAACCACAGGCTGTTTCGGATTATAGGGTTGATGGTAAAGGTCAATCAGGTTGTAAAGCCGTTGCCGCTATGCAGGCATTAGAGAACCAAGGCACCACCGCTCTTTCAGCCAAGGCTGACAGCGTGGGCGATCCGTTAATGTTCCTTCTACACCGCTTGCCAGATACCGTTGGCGAATGCGCCAAATCCGCGTCCGTTCAATGCCCAACACCTCACTCATCATTTGAGCTAAGAGACCTCGATCCAATGCCAACAAGCTTTGGGCGCAAATCACTTCCCGCACCTTGCGCACACCTTGAGTGCTGACCCGCTCCGCTCCAATACCGTTTGCTCACCTTCTGTTAGCTTAATCTCGACTCGTTTCACATCGACCTTTCTATGTTGCAGTATTTATGTCTTAGGAACAAGAATTTAATCACCTCGGCGTTTTCCGTAGGGGCGCACGGCTGTGCGCCCCTACCTACGAACAATTTGTCGGTTTTATTTAATCCACGATCCTTAGGGGGCGTTAAGAAATAACTTCACACTTTCTAGGTAGAAGAGCACTCAACCTTGAGATGCATTTTTAGAGCTGTGTCCGAACGATTAGGGCCTCCATGCCAATGTCCCATTTGCCGGACCTTCGAAGCGCCTCCCGTTCAAGAACGGCCTTTTCAAATGAATCTTTAGCTCAGTCGCTTGGATGCACAGCCACGTCGCTGGTCGGTGGCGCTGGAAG
>Ga0163148_10000764_pt1 | contig 43692 bp, 56 predicted proteins | sample OliLakLV19MP7P2_FD_148606 | JGI IMG/M metagenome (GOLD analysis project Ga0163148, IMG submission 148606) | Freshwater microbial mat bacterial communities from Lake Vanda, McMurdo Dry Valleys, Antarctica- Oligotrophic Lake LV.19.MP7.P2 | ecosystem: Environmental > Aquatic > Freshwater > Lake >... | reverse complement strand
TTAATATATTATCTTTTTAACGAATGACTTAACATAATTTATAATATCTTTTTAACGAATGACTTAACATAATTTATAATGGCTGTACCTAAAAAACGAACATCAAAATCTAAAAAGAACGCACGAAAGGCAAATTGGAAAAGAAAAGGATATAAATCTGCTCAAAAATCATTAGCTTTAGCTAGATCTATGCTACGAGGAAAACCTACTAGTTTTGTTTATAGTATCTCAGTTGATAATGAATAAATCTTTAAAAATATTAAAGATTTATCTCTTAAAAAATAGTGCAAAATTTAGTTTGATTTTCCTTTTATTAATCTCAAAAAATGTTTAAATATTAAATTAAATTAATATAAATATAACGGATGTGGCGAAATTGGTAGACGCGCTAGATTTAGGTCCTAGTAACTTTTGTTTTGAGAGTTCGAGTCTCTCCATCCGTAATTTTAATTATCCCAAAGTAATCTATAATCATAGTTAAAGATAATATAAAAATAAAACATGCTTCCTTTTACACTTCAACAATTAAGAATTTTAAAAGCAGTTGGAACAGAAAAAAATTTTACGAGAGCAGCAGAATTCTTATATCTTTCTCAACCATCTTTAAGCAAACAAATAAAAATATTAGAAAAAAATCTCGGTATTCTATTATTTAATAGAGAAAATAATAAAATTTGTCTTACAGAAAAAGGAAAAATTTTCTTACACTATTCTGAAAGAATTTTAGCTCTCTGTGAAGAAAGTTGCCGTACTCTTATAAATTTAAAAAATGGTGAACGAGGCAATTTAACAATAGGAGCAAGTCAAACTATTGGGACTTACTTAATACCTCAAATTTTAACTTTATTTGCTCGAAATTATCCTCAAATATATTTAAAAATCTTAATAAATTCAACACGAATAATTGCAAAAAATATTCTAAGTCAAGAAATTGATATTGCTATTGTGGATGGTCAAATTCCAAACGATTTTCAAAAAAATTTTATTATAGAAAATTTCGTCGAAGATGAATTTAGTTTAATTATCTCCAGATTCCATCCTCTTGCTAAAAAAAAAAAGATTAATAGAGAAGATTTGTATCATTTAAATTTTATAACATTAAACTCAAATTCTAACCTAAAAAAATGTATGGATAATCGGTTAGTTCAAAATCAAATTGAGATAAGACAATTGAAAATTATAATGAAACTCAATTCAATTGAAGGAATTAAAACGGCCGTAAGTTTAGGACTAGGGGCCGCATTTGTATCATCTTCTACCTTAGTAAAAGAAATTGAACTTCAAACAATTAAAATTCTTAACATTAAAAATATTAGAATTAATCGAACCTTATCTATAATTAGTAATCCAAATTGTTATAAATCAAACGTTTTTAAAGTTTTTTATAATGAATTTGATAAATTAAAACTCACCATTGAAAATTAAAAGATAATTTTTTAAAAGTTGACGGTTTAAAAAAAATTTTAGTATTGTATAGTTAAATAAAAATAAACTAATTTAGATTATGAAATATGCAATTGTCGAAATAAGTGGAAGGCAATTTTGGATTGAAACAGGAAAATATTATGATTTTAATCGAATTTCAACGAAATTAGGGAAACAAATTATCTTAAATCGAGTTTTATTATTAAATAATGAAGGTGATGTTTTAATCGGTACACCTTACTTAGAAACTATAAAAATTAAAGGAAAAATTTTAGAACATTTACGAGACAAGAAAACAATTGTTTATAAAATGCGACCTAAAAAAAAGACAAGAAGAAAACAAGGTCATAGACAAGAGTTAACCAGAGTTCTTATTGAAGATATTATTATTAATTAAACTTTTAAAGTAGGAGTCAAAATTTATGGCACATAAAAAAGGTGCAGGTAGCACAAAAAATGGTCGAGATTCAAATGCGCAAAGATTAGGTGTTAAAATATTTGGGGGAGAAAATGTGCATGCCGGAAATATTCTAATTCGTCAAAGAGGTATGAAATTTAAGCCTGGTTCTAATGTCGGGTGTGGTAAGGATTTTACCTTATTTGCATTAAAAGATGGAACTGTTAAGTTTGACTCTACAAATGGAAAACATAAACGTATAAATATTATTGTTTAATAATAAATACTTTAATAATTTTAAAATGCTGAAAAATCCATTCAACAACAATTCACTTGTAAATAAATATCAAAACTTAATTAATCAGATTAATACGTTAGAAGATAGCTTTAAAATATTAACAGACACCGAATTAAGGGTTAAAAGCTTTCAATTAAAAAAACAATATGAAGAGCATAAAAATTTAAATTCATTAATTGCTGAATCATTTGCACTTACACGTGAATCAAGTCGACGTACCCTAGGATTAAGACATTTTGATGTACAAATAATTGGGGGACTTGTTTTAAATGACCAAAAAATTGCTGAAATGAAAACTGGTGAAGGGAAAACACTCGTTGCTACTTTACCAGCTTTTTTAAATGCATTAACCAAAAAAGGTGTTCACATTGTAACAGTTAACGATTATTTAGCAAATCGAGATCAAGTTTCAATGGGTCAAATTTATCGTTTTTTAGGATTAGATACAGGATTAGTCCAAGAAGGTATGTCAAATTTTGAGCGACGCGAGAATTATAATGCTGATATTACCTATGTTACAAACTATGAAGTAACATTTGATTATCTTCGTGATAATATGGCCTTAAATATGAGTGATGTAGTTTTAACACCTTTTCATTATTGTATTGTTGACGAAGTCGATTCAATTTTAATTGATGAAGCTCAAACACCCTTAATTATTTCAAATAATATTCAAACTCCAGTAGAAAAATATATTATAGCAGCAGAAATTACTGATTATTTAGACATAAATACTCATTATAAAGTAGAGGAAAAAAATAAAAATGTTATTCTAACTGAAGAAGGTAGTAAGCGAATTGAAAAAATTTTAAGTGTTCAAGATTTATATGATCCAATAAATCCTTGGATACCGTATATAATTAACGCATTGAAAGCTAACACTTTATATTTTAGTAATGTTCATTATATTGTTCAAAATAATCGAATAATTATTGTGGATGAATTTACTGGTCGAATTATGCCCGATCGTCGATGGGGAGATGGTCTTCATCAGGCTATTGAAGCTAAAGAAAAATTGGCAATTCGTCAAAAAACAGAAACAGTAGCAGCTATAACATATCAAAATTTTTTCCGACTTTATCCAAAATTATCTGGAATGACAGGGACTGGAAAAACAGCTGAAACTGAATTTGAAAAAATTTATCATTTATCCGTACAAGAAATTCCAACTGCTCGTCCAAATAAAAGAAAAGATTTATCAGATTTGATCTATAAAGATCAATTTTCAAAATGGAATGCAATTGCACAAAAATGCAATCAACTTTCTGCTACTGGCCAACCTATTTTAATCGGTACGACTACAGTAGAAAAATCTGAAATGCTAGCCGAATTATTGAGCGAATATAAATTACCATATCAAATTTTAAATGCTAAACCTGAAAATGTTCGAAGAGAATCTGAAATTGTTTCGCAAGCTGGTAGAAAAGGTAGTATAACAATTGCTACCAATATGGCTGGTCGTGGAACGGATATCATTTTAGGTGGAAATATCAATTTTAAAATTCAAAAAAAATTATATGAGATTTTAACATTAGCCAAAAATTCGAAGCTTTCAAAAAAAATAAATGTTTTAAAATCTTCACTTTTAATTCAATTTAAAGGAAGTTCACAAAAGTTTTTTAGTGTTCTATTATCATTAATAACCGATCAAAATTTTTTAACGTTATCCGATCTCGATATATTGAGAATTTTGAGAGAAAATGATCGTATTTCGATACCTGGAACTTCTTATCAATGTTCCATTCGATTTTTAATTAATGAATTAATTTTTTTTAATAAAAAACAACAAAAGCAAGAAAATAAAATTGTTAAAAATTTAGGTGGGTTATATATAATTGGGACTGAACGAAATGAATCTCGCCGAGTGGATAATCAATTACGTGGACGATGCGGTAGACAAGGAGACCCAGGTACTTCGAGATTTTTCTTAAGTCTAGATGATAATTTATTACGTCTTTTTGGTGGACCAAAAATTCAGAATTTTATGCGAACTCAAATTCCTGATAATTCACCATTAGAATCAGAGTTTATAACAAAAAGTTTAGATGCCGCTCAAGAAAGTGTAGAAGAACACTCGTATCAACAACGAAAAAATTTGTTTGATTATGATGATGTTTTAAATAAACAACGTAATATTATTTACCATGAACGAAGAAAAATTTTAGAGAAGGCTTCTGTTCAAAAAAATATTTTTGCATATGGTGAGCAAATTATTACAGAACTTTTATTAGAATTACAAAAAGAAAAATTTTATACTGAAGAAATTATTGCATTAATTGAAAATTTATTTGGAAAAAATTTACTTTTAAAGCATATTAAAGATTCAGATTCATTTTTGGAAGATTTTGATCTGTATGAATTAAAAATGTATCTATTCAATGAATTCTGGGTAACTTATCAATTAAAGATAATAGAATTATCTGTCTATGGAGATGGTATAATCGAGAATTTCGAGCGGAGTATTATCTTAGTAAATACGGATAGGATTTGGCGAGAACATTTACAAAAAATGATGTTATTAAGGGAAGCTGTTGGATGGCGAGGATATGGACAAAGAAATCCATTGTACGAGTATAAACAGGATGCATTTTATATGTTTGAAACTCGAGAAGAACTATTAAGACATTCAGTAATTTATGATTTACTAAGATCATCAATTTTATAAAAAAATTAAAATTAAGTTAATAATTATGACAAAACGTACACTTTCCAATAAAAGTCGATATTCTGTGTTAAAATTATCAGGCTTTCGCTCACGTATAGCTACTCCTCAAGGTCGAAAAACAATAAGTAATCGACGCAAAAAAGGTAGAAAAAACTTAACTATTCGTCGCTAAAGTTTAAATTATTACAGTTATTTATTTTTAATTACTCTAATAATAAATAATTAATTTGTTAAATTAATATAATACTAATTTAACAAATTAATTATTTTTAATAAGTTATTTTATGAAATTTAATGATGAATTAGCTCTTTTTTTAAAGGCTCGCTATCCAATAATTTATATTAATACCATCGAAGAAGACCGTATAGAATATGTAATTCGTAAAAATGTAAAAACAAATTTAAACCGAAGTATTTATAGTTGGGATTTTGTAGATGGTTACACAAACAATCCTAACAATGAAGGATTTGCAAAAAGAAATCCTTTACAAGCACTCGAATTAGTTGAACGTTTAAATCCTGAGACACCAGCATTATTTTTATTAAAAGATTTTAATCGATTCTTGACCGATCTTTCAATTTCACGAAAATTGAGAAATATTAGTCGGATTTTAAAATTACAACCAAAAACAATTATTATTATTGGATCAGATTTAACGATCCCTTACGAGTTACAAGATTTACTTACGGTTATAAAATTTCAATTGCCTTCGGAAGAAGAAATTAATCAAGAATTAAATCGTTTAGTAAATTCTTTAAATATTAGGATTGAGCCACAACTATTTGAAAATCTTAGCAGAACGTGTCAAGGTTTATCTTTAGAACGAATTAGACGTGTTTTATCAAAAATCATAGCAACTTATAAAACAATCGATGATAATAGTATTGCTATTTTACTCAGTGAAAAGAAACAAATTATTAGTCAAACAGAAATTCTAGAATATTCATCAGTCAATGAAAAAATCACAAATTTAGGTGGCTTAGACAATTTAAAAGATTGGTTAAAAAAACGAAAAACAGCATTTAGTACTGAAGCTTTTAATTATGGTCTACCTACGCCACGTGGATTATTGTTAGTAGGAATTCAAGGAACAGGAAAGTCTCTAACAGCAAAAGCTATTGCAAGTGATTGGCAATTACCTTTATTAAAATTAGACGTTGGTAAATTGTTTGGCGGAATTGTGGGTGAATCTGAGTCGAGACTTCGTCAAATGATTAATATAGCAGAAACTGTTTCTCCTTGTATACTTTGGATTGATGAAATTGATAAAGCTTTTAATAATAGTGAAAGTAAAGGAGACAGTGGAACAAGTAATAGAGTACTAGCAACTTTTATTATCTGGTTATCAGAAAAAACTAAACCCGTTTTCGTGATTGCCACAGCCAATAATATTGATCTTTTACCTTTAGAAATTATAAGAAAAGGAAGATTTGATGAGATCTTTTTTTTAGATTTACCAAAAAAAGAAGAACGTGAAGAGATTTTTAAAATTCATCTTCAAGAATTTAGACCTAGTACTTGGGAATCATTTGATTATTTAAAGTTAACTCAATCTTCAGAATCATTTTCAGGTGCAGAAATTCGACAAAGTATCATTGAAGGTATGTATCATGCATTTTATAAAAAACGTGAAATTACAACAAATGATATTTGTCTGGCGTTAAAAGAATCAATTCCATTAGCTAATCTAGAAAGCAAGCAAATGCGAAAATTACAGAATTGGGCTACATCAGGGAGAATTCGTTTAGCTTCTTCTAAAAACATCTATTTAAGTTAAGACATAAGACCTTTGATGAAACAAAAAATTTTTCGGCTAGTAGCTGATTTACGATTTTCAATTGTTATTCTATTGATAATTAGTATTTGTAGCGTTGTAGGAACTGTAATCGAACAAGATCAGTCCATTGAAACATATAAAATGAATTATCCTTTAACAGAGCCTGTTTTTGGTCTTTTAACATGGGATATTATTCTTCGATTTGGATTTGATCATCTTTATAAAACGTGGTGGTTTTTTGCGTTAATATTTTTGTTTGGATTAAGTTTAATTTCTTGTACATTTTTACAACAACTTCCATCTTTTAAAATTGCAAGGCGATGTCAACTTTTTAGAACAACTGGACAATTTTATCGATTAAAAATTTCTACAATATTAAGTTATTTTTCTTTCAATAAAATTTTATACCAGATTAAACAAACTCAATATTCAGTTTTTCAACAAAAAAATATTGTCTATTGTTATAAAGGATTAATTGGACGAATTGCACCGATTCTTGTTCATTTGAGTATGATTTTAGTCTTACTCGGAACAATTGTTGGTTCATTATTTGGTTTTAAAGCACAAGAAATTGTTCCAAAAACTGAAAATTTCCATATTCAAAATATTTTAAATAATGGTCAATTAACTTTCCTTCCAAAAACTTCAGCTCGTATTAATGATTTTTGGATTACTTATACTAAAAATAAACTAGTTTCTCAATTTTATTCAGATATTTCAGTTTTGGATAAAAAAGGAAACGAAGCTAATAGAAAGACTATTTCAGTTAATGATCCTTTAATCCATAAAGGTGTTTATTATTATCAAACTGATTGGAATTTAATTGGATTAAGATTCAAAATTACAAAGAATGAAATTATAGAATATCCTTTAATAAATGTTTTAATTAACCAAAATAAATTGTGGTTAACCTGGATTTCAAATGACAAATCTCTTGAAGAAGGTATTGTTGCTATAATTGATAGTCTTGAAGGTTATTCTTCCATTTATAATGAAACAGGTCAATTTTTGGGAAATATTGAATTAAATGAAACCGTTAATTTTAAATATACTTTAACTTTATTAGAAATTATAAGTTCAACTGGGTTACAAATTAAAATAGATCCAGGAATTTCAATTATTTATAGTGGATTTTGTTGTTTAATGTTTAGTACTTTAATAAGTTATATAACTTATTCACAAATTTGGATTGTTCAAAAAAATAAAAAACTATTTATTGGTGGAACTACTAATCGTGCTCTTTTTGATTTTGAATTAGAATTTTTTAAATTTATAAAATAAATGACTGATAAAAAAATATTCTTGTTGTATACTTGCGGGTAACAAGTTCAATACTTGGGAAGAATTATAATTACAAAAACTTTTTATGACAGCAACTTTAGAAAGACGTCAAAGCGTTTCACTATGGGAACGTTTCTGCGGTTGGATTACTAGTACTGAGAACCGTTTATACATCGGTTGGTTTGGTTGTTTAATGTTCCCTACATTATTAACAGCTACTTCTTGCTACATTATCGCTTTCATCGCAGCTCCACCAGTTGATATTGATGGTATTCGTGAGCCAGTAGCAGGTTCTTTATTATACGGTAACAACATCATTAGTGGTGCAGTTATCCCTAGTTCAAACGCTATCGGTATGCACTTTTACCCAATCTGGGAAGCAGCTTCTATCGATGAATGGTTATACAACGGTGGTCCTTACCAATTAATCGTATTACACTTCTTATTAGGTGTTGCAGCTTACATGGGTCGTGAATGGGAATTAAGCTACCGTTTAGGTATGCGTCCTTGGATCTTCGTAGCTTTCTCAGCTCCAGTAGCAGCTGCGTCTGCAGTATTTTTAGTATACCCAATCGGTCAAGGTTCTTTCTCTGACGGTATGCCTTTAGGTATTTCTGGTACTTTCAACTTCATGATCGTATTCCAAGCTGAGCACAACATTTTAATGCACCCATTCCACATGGCTGGCGTTGCTGGTGTATTTGGTGGTTCTTTATTCTCAGCTATGCACGGTTCATTAGTAACTTCTTCTTTAATTCGTGAAACAACTGAAAGCGAATCTACTAACTACGGTTACAAATTCGGTCAAGAAGAAGAAACTTACAACATCGTTGCAGCACACGGTTATTTTGGTCGTTTAATTTTCCAGTACGCTTCATTCAACAACTCTCGTGCTTTACACTTCTTCTTAGCTTTATGGCCTGTTTTAGGTATTTGGTTAACTTCTATGGGTATCAGCACAATGGCGTTTAACTTAAACGGTTTCAATTTCAACCAATCAGTTGTTGATTCTCAAGGTCGTGTTATTAACACATGGGCTGACATCATCAACCGCGCTGACTTAGGTATGGAAGTAATGCATGAACGTAACGCTCACAACTTTCCATTAGATTTAGCTTCAGGCGAAGTATTACCTGTTGCTTTAACAGCTCCAGCTGTTAACGGCTAATAGTTAATTTATCTAAAATCTATCCTTTTTTCCTTTTTTATACCGGTGTAAAAAAGGAAAAAAGGATAGATTTTAGATAAATTAGTTTTTTCACTTCCCGTAGTAGCAAATATGTAATAAAATAAACATTTCAAAAATTTATTATAAAAATGTAGTGTTAAAAAGAATTAGAAAAATATTTTCTTGGATCCGAAATAAAAGGACCAAGAGAAAGCTTGTAATATGGTAAGGTGTTCATCTGTTATTCGGTTCGGGGTTCCAAACTTTGCTTCTGCTTCTTCTGGACCAAATAATGGTAATCAAAACCCTGCTCCGTTGTAACGGCCAGCGCCAAATCAAAAAAATCTTGACTCAAACCAAAGAGTTGAGAATACTTCAGAGCGTTATAAGGAAGTACCAACTGTTCGTGGGGGCGCCGTCTTCTCTTTACCGCAATTTCAATGTTCAAAAGACCCGACTATTAGAACTAATCTATTTCCAAAACAACCAAATAGAATTAGGGGACCACTAATAAAACGTCCAAATTCTAGCGGTTCCGGCAGTTTTAAAAACCTTGAAGCCCCAATGCCATCGCGAGGAAGAAAAACTCAACCTCCAAGGACAAGAAATTATAGCTATTCGAAACGGTAGGAGATATTTTCTAGCTATGGACCAAGCTCGCCACAAGTTCAAACATGCTGAGGAGTTTATCGCAGAGATACCGGCCTCTTTTTGAAAAATCAGTAGTCTTTGTTTGCTTAGATCTTCGCTACTCTACAAATTTAGCTGTCAATAAGTTAATTGCAACCAACCTTGCTACGATTGTAACCTTTGAAAATGAACGTCGTCGAGAAAGGCAGCGAGAAGGAATCCTAGCTGCCAAAAAAGCTGGTAAATATAAAGGTCAAAAAACGGTGATTACAAAAAAATTAATTGTAGAAGTGAAAGATCTGAAAAAAAATGGGGCGCTTTCAGTGACTCAAATAGCTCGTCTAATGGGAAGATGCCGGAGTACGGGCTATAAAATTCTTAAAAATGATCTTAACTACGTTTCAAAGGGAATTAGAAAAATGAGGAAATTAAATTTTTCGTCTGAGAATTTAGTTAATTTAGTTATTGATTGGATTGGGTTCAATATCACAGGTTTAAGAGATCCAGAACCAATGTTCTTAATTCTGTATCGTATATGTTTATCCTAATTTAGGATAAACATATACGATACAGAATTCCTGAAGGTAAATCAACTTCTGATAATAAGTCAAAAATTGGCAGTTCAGAATCGTAATAAATTTCTACAATTCGTTTGTGAATTCGAATTTCAAAATGTTCTCTTGAATCTTTATTAACATGAGGTGATCTTAATACGCAATAAATTCTTTTACGAGTAGGTAATGTAATTACTCCAATTGAGTTTAAAGAAGTATTTTGTAAGATATTGACTATCTTCTTACATGAAGAAACTAAAAGTTCATGATTAAAAGATTCTAATCTTACACGAATTTTTGAAGTCGTTTTTATTTCCATAAAAATTTTTAATTATTTAACAATTTTAGAAACTACACCTGCTCCAATGGTACGACCACCCTCACGAATTGCAAATCTCATACCTTCTTCAATTGCAACCGGGTAAATTAATTCAGCAGTCATTTTAATGCGATCACCTGGCATTACCATTTCAACAATTGAGCCATCATCAGCTGTAAATTGAGTAATTGCACCTGTTACATCAGTTGTTCTAACATAAAATTGTGGTCTATAACCTGTAAAAAATGGTGTATGACGACCACCTTCGTCTTTTGTTAAAACATAAACTTCTGACTCAAATTTTGTATGTGGAGTAATTGTTCCAGGCTTTGCTAACACCATTCCGCGTTCAATATTTTCACGTGTAACACCACGTAATAAAATACCAACATTATCACCAGCAAATCCTTCCTCTAATGTTTTTTGGAACATTTCAATACCAGTAATCGTTGTCGATTTTGTATCAGTAACACCAACAATTTCAACGTTGTCACCTACTTTAATAATGCCACGTTCGATACGTCCCGTTGCAACCGTACCACGGCCAGTAATTGAGAATACATCTTCAATTGCCATTAAAAATGTTTTTTCTGTATCACGTTCTGGTGTTGGAATATACGCATCAACAGCATCCATTAATGCAAAAATTTTATCAACCCACGGGTTATCACCACGTTTAAGACCTGGATTTGAATTAATTGCTTCAATTGCTTGTAATGCTGATCCTGGACAAATTGGAATATCTTCACCTGGGAAATCATATGCCGAAAGTAACTCGCGAACTTCTAATTCTACAAGTTCTAATAATTCAGTATCATCGACTTGATCTTCTTTATTTAAGAATACAACAATATCTGGAACACCTACTTGTTTTGATAATAAGATATGTTCACGTGTTTGAGGCATTGGACCATCTGCAGCTGAAACTACTAAAATTGCACCATCCATTTGTGCAGCACCAGTAATCATATTTTTCACATAATCTGCGTGACCGGGGCAATCTACGTGAGCATAATGACGGTTTACAGTTTCATATTCAACGTGCGTTGTATTAATGGTAATACCACGTGCTCTCTCTTCTGGTGCTGAATCAATATCTGCATAAGCTTTTACTTGAGCAGTACCATCTCCTTCTAGGGCTAATGTTGCTGTAATTGCTGCTGTTAAAGTAGTTTTTCCGTGATCTACGTGACCAATAGTTCCAATATTAACATGCGGTTTTGTACGTTGAAATTTTTCACGTGCCATTTTAAAATTCCTTTAGATTTTAAAAAAATTATATTTTATTTGTAAACTTTTAGCGAGAAGAATTATTGTATAGGAATTAATATCTAAAATGCGCAAAAGCTTTATTTGCTTCAGCCATTTTATGAGTTTCTTCCTTTTTTTTAATAGTATTACCAATATCGTTAGCTGTGTCAATAATTTCATTCGCTAATTTAATTGCCATACTTCTTCCAACACGTTGATTCGCATATCGAATAATCCAACGTAAGGATAAATTTGTTGCTCTGAAACCACTAACTTCAACTGGTACTTGATATGTTGAACCGCCTACTCGTCGAGCTTTGACTTCTACAATTGGGCTAGCATTTCGAATTGCTTTTTCAAAGATTGTTAAAGGATTTTCATTTGTTTTCTTTTTAATAATATCAAATGCTTGATAAACAATTTTTTTTGCAATAGTTTTTTTACCAGCTTTTAAAATTCTTGTAATTAATAAGCTAACTAAATAGCTATTATAAGTAGCATCTGTTTGTGGAAAACGTTTTTTTGAAATATTTCTACGAGACATAATGTGATTTATAAATTTTTGACCTAGTTAAAAGTTATAAAAATTGGATTTAAAATAACTTTTAGTTCCAATTGAAATTATTAATATTTTTTTATTATTTTTTAGCTTTTGGTTTCTTAACACCATATTTTGAACGTCCTTGCGTTCTATTTTTTACTCCTCCTGTATCTAAAGCACCTCGAATAATATGATATCGAACACCAGGTAAATCTTTTACTCGACCACCACGAATAAGAACAACTGAATGCTCTTGTAAATTATGTCCAATTCCGGGTATATAAGCTGTTACTTCAAACCCTGAGGTTAAGCGTACACGTGCCACTTTTCGAATTGCAGAATTTGGTTTTTTAGGAGTTGTTGTATAAACACGCGTGCAAACACCTCGTCTTTGAGGGCAATTAACAAGCGCAGGTGATTTTGTTTTCTTTTTGATTTGTATGCGTCGTGAGCGGACTAATTGTTGAATAGTTGGCATAAAATATTACACTTATCTATAAATAAATTTTATTAATATTGGTCAGTTGTATCTAATCGATATTTTTTCATAAATTTTTCAACCCGACCTTCACTATCAATCATAACTTGAGAATTTGTATAAAAAGGGTGATTTGCTAACCAAATATCAATTTGCAATTCACGTTTTGTTGAACCAATTAAACAAAGTGGTTTTCCATCGCATAAAACCGCCGTATTTTCAAACCATTTAGGATGTATATCAGATTTTGGCATATTCGATTTTATATAAAAATATAATACTTAACGTTTTGAATATTGTGGAGCTTTTCTTGCTTTTCGTAAACCATATTTTTTGCGTTCTTTAATTCTTGAATCACGAGTTAAAAAGCCCTCTGGTTTTAGAATTAATCGATTTTCTTTATCCATTTTACATAATAATCTTGCAACTCCTAATTGAATAGCTTGAGCTTGACCCGTAAGTCCACCACCATTGACTAATGCTAGAATATCAAATTGTTTGTCTAGATTTAATTTTTTTAGAGGAGACCAAACCGAATTTAAGTACGTATCGTTGTATTGCAGATATTGACCTCCTGAAATTTTATTAATAATAAGATTTCCTTCTCCAGGAATAAGGAAAACTCTTGCGATTGCTTGTTTCCGTTTTCCAAGTCCAATATTGTTTTTTTGAAAAACTAAGTCTTTTGGATAATTCATAAATTTAAAATTATGTTTTTACTGTTATTTAAAATTTTTATTACTATAAAATTAATGGTCTTCGTTTAAAACCATTTCTTTTTTTTGGATTATTCTGTTAATTAGAAACTAATAATTTTAGAAAACAAGTTTACTATTCAATTGCGGATTTGAATAAAAATTAGAAATATCCATTTCTATTGGATTTTGCGCCTGATGAGGATGATTTTGAGAGCTATAAATATTTAATCGTTTCATCAATCTTTTTGTCTCAGTCTCTGAAAGCATTCCTTTGACAGCTCGTTCAAGAGTAAATTTTGGAAGGCAGTCAGAAACATTTTTTATTTTCAAAGCATGACCTGGTCGACCAGGATTAGAAACAATATAATGCTTGCTGTTTTCATTTACAAGAATTGAATCAGCATTTAGAAGAATTACATAGTCACCAATATCAATTGATGGATAATAATCTGGTTTTACCTTTCCTTTTAATAAAGCAACAACGATTGTTGCAAGTCGACCCAATTTTTGACCTTTACAATCGATAATAAACCAATTACGATTTTTGTAATCTTTAGTCGGTAGAAATGTTTTATTTAATGAATTCATAATTTTTTTAAAAATAAATAACGAACCGTACTAATTAATTAAAGGTTACCAATAAAACCATTAATTACCTCAAAATAATACCTAATTTATTTTTTAATGTGGAAAAAACTTCATCAGCCGATTTTCGGCCGAAATTTTTAAGTTGCTGTAATTTTTCTGGAGAATATTGTAGCAAATCACCAACGGTATTTATTTGAGCTTTTTTTAAACAATTGTACGCTCGGACAGATAGTTGCAATTCTTCAATTGCAATGTTAGTATAAGGTTCAATACTGATTGATTCAGTTTTTGTCTCTAATTGATTACTTTTCTTTATGTTATTATTGTTAATTAATAACGTGAATAAGTCAATAATAATCTGAGAAGCAGATTCAAGAGCATCATTTGGTAAGATACTGCCATTAGTCCAAATATCTATGAATAATCGTTCACTAATACTATTATCAATATCGTAAACATTTTCTATTTTGAAATCTACCTTTTGAACTGGCATAAAAATTGTATCAAGTTCTAAGTAATTCTCAGCTTCATCTAAAAAAGTTTGTGCTGCTAATCTATAACCAGTTCCATACTCAAATTTAAATTCAATTTCAAGAATATTTGATGTAGAAATTGTTGCAATAGAATGGTTTGGGTTTACAATTTCTATATCTGGTGGCAATTGAATTAAATCAGCTGTCACAACAATTGGTCCTTGAACTTTTAATCGACCAAATTGAATATCTTGTGTTTTAGTTTTAAAAACAATTCCTTTTAAATTCAATAAAATTTCTAGAATATCTTCTCGAACTCCAGGAATTGTTGAAAATTCATGAGTTATACCTGCAATTCGAACTGCCGATATTGCTGTTCCACCCAAATCGCCTAAAAGAACTCGTCTTAACTGGTTACCGACAGTTATTCCCTGACCTGATTTTAAAGAATTTATTAAAAATTGACCGTGACAAGAACCTGATTGAATTTTTTCTGATTTAAGACATTTAATAGAAATGTTATTCATGGTTTATTTATTAGAAATAAAAACTTTATACACGGCGTCGTTTAGGGGGCCGACATCCATTGTGTGGAACTGATGTTATATCTTGAATTGAAAGAATATCAAATCCTGCACCTTCTATTGCTCGAATGGCTGTTTCACGTCCTGATCCCTGTCCTTTTACTAAAATTTCAACATTTTTCATACCAGTTCCTAAAGCTTCTAACGCCGCTTTCTCTGCAGCTGTTTGAGCTGCAAAAGGAGTACTTTTTCTAGCTCCTTTAAATCCTGAACTTCCTGCTGAAGCCCAAGAAATAGTATCACCAGTTAAATTTGTAATCGTTACAATTGTATTATTAAATGTAGATTGAATATGAACAACTCCACTTGTGAAACTATTTTTATCTTTTTTAATAGTTAATCTTTTTTTTGTTTGTGCCATATAAAATTTTGAAAGAAATCTAATATATTAGTCTAAAATTATTTTTTCTTACCAGTAACTGTTTTTTTCGACCCACGTCGTGAACGGGCATTTGTTCGAGTTCGTTGACCTCGAACAGGTAAATTATTTCGATGTCGTTTTCCTCTGTGACAATTTATTTCATTTAACCGTTTTATATTTAATCCATTAAATCGTCTTAAATCTCCTTCAAGCTTTAAATCGCTATTTTCCAAAGTTTGACGTAAAGCAACTGTTTCTTCTGTAGTTAAATCGCTAATTCTTTTTTCAGGATTAAGATTTGCAATTTCAATAATTTTTTTTGCAGAAGTAAGACCAATTCCATGAATATAAGTAAGAGCATATGCAATTCTTTTATTTCGTGGTAAATCAACACCAACTAATCTAACCATTTTTTTACTCCTTTAAAATATTATCCTTGACGTTGTTTATGTTTTGGATTGGAACAAATTACCATAACTTTACCATGCCGTTTAATTACCCGACATTTATCACACATTTTTTTTACTGAAGGACGAACTTTCATTTTTAATTTTTAAATCTTAATTTTTATTTTATTTGTACATATTATTATAAACATTCGAGTAGTAAATATTTTTTACTTCACGAACTAAATCTAATACAACACCTGCTAGGATTAGTAAAGAAGTTGTGCTTAAGCCATTCAGACTTGTAATACTTAAAGTTGATTCTAAAAAATTTGGTATAGTTGCTAAAGTAGCAAGCATTGTTGCTCCTACTAACGTTATTCTTTTCATTATTTGCTTTAAATAAAATGTTGTTTGTATCCCAGGTCGAATTCCCGGTATTGTAACAGCCATTTTTTGTAATTGATCAGAAATATCTTTAGGATTTAAGACAATTGTTGAATAGAATGAACTAAACACTAAAATCAACACAAAATAACCAATCCAATAAACAAACTGTAAAGACTCAAAATTTATTGGAAAATTAATATTTGGTAACAATCCTAAGTTACTTATATAATTTGGAACAACTAAAATAGCAGTTGTCAAAATTATTGGCATAACTCCAGCTTGATTAAAACGTAAAGGAATATAATTATTATTAGTTACCGAATCCTCCAATGATGTTTGATTTAATTGCTTAGAGGAAATTAATGTAACAATTCGAACTCCTTCTTGTAGAAAAACAATTCCATATAAAGAAGCAAAGATTGGTAGAATAATACTTACTTCTGAAAAAACTGTTAAATTTTCACTGTTTTCCGCAAATATTCGTTTGCTAAGATTAGGTAAGCTTGATATAATATTTGTATAAATAAGTAATGAAGCTCCATTTCCTAAGCCATACTCAGTAATTAACTCACTTAACCATAATACAATCATTGCACCCGTTGTTAACCAGACAATTATTTCAAACGCTAAAAGATAATTCCAATCAAATAAAATTTGCTTTAAGTACAATGCTAAGCTAACGCTTTGAATAATAGCCCAAATCAATGTAATAAAACGTGTTAATCGATTAATTGATCGACGACCTTCAAGATCACCTTCTTTTTGTGATTTTGCAAGTTTAGGTGAAAATCCAATTATTAATTGAACTAAAATTGATGCGTTAATATATGGGAATATATTTAAAGTAAATAAACCAATCACAAATGTATTATCGCCTGAAAATGTACTCACTAAGCTTTGAGTAACTGAGTGACTTTGAATGTAAAACTCTAAATCACTATGATTAATTCCAGGAACGGTAAGAAATGTTCCGATTCTAATGAATACTAATACTCCAAGCGTCACTAGGAGACGCTTTAGTATAATATCTATAATTTCTTTATTGATTTTCACTGTTTTGTTTTTACTAAATATTTACTTATTTATTTTTAATCTATATTTCGTTTTTTTGCTACTTGAGATTTTGTTGTTAAATTATTTAGAGCACAAATAGATGCTCTAGCATTATTTAATAAATTATTAGATCCTAATTGTTTAGCAATAACATTTTTAACACCCGCTACTTCTAGTACGATTCGAACTGCACCACCAGCTATAACACCAGAACCTTCTATGGATGGTCTCATAATTACTCGACAAGCTCCAAAATTTCCAACAACGTTGTGTGGAATACTTAAAGATTTGGTAATTGGAAGTTTTATAAGATTTTTTCGACCATCTGTTTTTGCTTTTTTAAATGCATTTACAACATCATCAGCTTTTGCAACACCAACACCAACTTTTCCATTTTCATCTCCTACAACTACAATGGCTCTAAAACTTAATTTTTTACCACCTTTCGTTACTTTTGAAACTCGACTAATTTTGATTAATCGTTCAACCAATTTAGGTTCTTGTACATTTGCTATTCGTCGGGTATTTTTTTTGAATTTATTTACTTTTTTTAAATCGCTACTCATAGAAGATATTTAACTTGTCTATTTATTTACAAATTTGAATTTAAAATTGTAGACCACCAGCTCTTGCACCATCTGCTAATGCTTTTATTCGTCCATGGTACAAATAAGGACCGCGATCAAAAACAATTTTTGTAATATTTTTTTTAAAACTTAATTCTGCTAGTTTTTTTCCCATTAACCTTGATGCATCACAATTTTTTCCAGTTGAAAGTGCAAGTTTAATTGATCTATCTAAAGTTGAACAAGAAATTAAAGTTTTTGAATTAGTATCATCAATTATCTGTGCATAAATATTTTCATTTGAACGATATACTGATAATCTTGGCCTTTCAATTGTTCCTTTAACTTGACCTCGTAATATTTCACGTTTTAACTTTTTATATTTATTAGGTTTTAATTTCTTATTTTTGTTTTTTAACTTTAATAAATTTCGTTGTGAAAATTTCATAATGATAATTGTTAATTTTTTTAAACTATGACAGTTTGATAAGTCTTATTTTTAGATTTAGAAATTAGAAAAATGTATCTATTATAAATTTAAAAACAAATTTAGTTCACTAAATTATTTTGCTGATTTTCCAGCTTTTCGAATTATTTGTTCATTTTTATACAAGATACCTTTTCCTTTATAGGGTTCCGGTTGTCTCCAATTTCTAATATTTGCCGCAAATAAACCAAGCAATTCTTTATTACATGATTTTAGATTGATTATTGTATTTTGAACAACCTCAACTAAAATTTCGTTTGGAATCTCAATTTTAACTGGATGACTATAGCCTAAATTTAAAACGATTTCCTTACCCTGAACTGCAGCTCTGTACCCAACACCTTTTAATATAAGAGTTAAATTAAATTGTTCAGAAACTCCTACTACCATGTTATTAATTAATGTTCGATATAAACCATGTAGTGCAGAAACATTTCGTTTTTCTTGTTTTAGAATTACTTTTAATCTATTACTATCGTGACTAATATTAATTCCATCAGGAATTTTTGTTTTTAGGGTCCCAAACTTTCCTTCTACTGTAATTTCTGAATTATTGGAATTAATCTTAACATTTTCTGGTATATTAATGGGTAATTTTCCTATACGTGACATTTTAAAAACTCCTTAGATTTACCAAATATAACATAAAATTTCACCACCAATTCCAAGTTCTTTTGCTTTCAGATTTGTCATTACCCCTTTCGAAGTTGAGATAATTGCAATTCCTAAATCGTCTAAAACTTTTGGTAATTTTTTTGAACTTGAATAAACTCTCAATCCTGGTTTACTAACTCGTGTCATTTTACAAATGACAGGTTTTCGCGATTTTCCAAGATATTTTAATGAAATTAGTAAGTATTTTCTTTCATCTTCTGTATAACTTTCAAAATCTTTAACAAATCCTTCTTTTTTTAAAATTTCTGCAATTGCTAAAGACATCTTGGTAGCAGGAATTTGAACAATTTGGTGTTTCACCATATTAGCATTTCTGATTCTTGTTAACATATCTGAAATAGTGTCGTTTACCACAATTCTCTCCTTATGCAGTATATTTTTAGTTTTTATTCTTGTGACCAACGTTTCCGTTTTAAGTGTCTTTTCTTATCCCAAGCACGGTTAATATCTGAAAATGATTGATATTTTTCATAATATCCACAATCGTTTAATGGGAAACGTAGAAATTTAAATAAAATCATCCCATTTAAAATTTTATCAATTGACTCTGCTCTATATTTAGGCGAATTATGTTCTAAAACAATATTAATTGTAAAACCATTGACTTGATCAACATCATCGTAATCAATTTCTGGAAAAATTAATTGTTCTTTTAACCCCAATGTATAATTTCCGGCTTTATCAAAACTTCGTAAGGATAAACCTCGAAAATCTCTAATTTGAGCAAATGTAAAAAATAATAATTTTGTTAAAAATGTGTACATTTTTTCATCACGTAAAGTTACAGTTAAACCCAGTTCCATTTGTTCACGAATTTTAAATACAGCAATTGCTTTTTTAGCTTTTGTGATAACGGGTTTTTGACCCGTAATTTTTTCAAACTCTTCAATATTTTTTTTTAAAATATTACTATTTTGAGCTGCAAGCCCAAGTCCACGATTAATTTTAATTTTTTTTAATTTTGGAACAGTATGTAAGTTTTTAAATAAATTTGGACTATTTTTTACTAGAGTGGGTTTAATTCCCTTTTCATATTCTTTTTTTATATCACCAAGTAAATTATGAAGTTCGGCGATTTCTTCTAATGAATGTTGATTTAACATATTAAGATACTTCTTTAAAATTTGATTTTAGATTTGAATGATGAATGGGAGCTTCAAATTGTTTAATTTCACCAATTTCATTTTCAGTATTTGGTTTTAAATGTTTAAACTTAAAATTAATTCCTTTTACGATTATTTGTCCAGTTTTTCGATTAATTTTGATAACTTGACCTGTTTCGTTTTTATGAAACCCAGAAATAACTTTTACTGTATAACCAATTTTAATTGGTAATTTTTTTTGGTTTGGCATTTATAAGACCTCCGGTGCTAATGAAACAATTTTAGAATAGTTCTTGTCACGAATTTCGCGAGCAACAGGACCAAAAACCCTTGTACCCCTAGGATTATTATCCATATTGACAATTACAGCAGCATTGTCATCAAATCGAATATACATTCCATCTTGTCTACGAATACGTTTTTTAGTTCGTACAATAACGGCTCTGATTACATCTGAACGTTTTACAGGCATATTTGGTATAGCTTCTTTAACTACTGCAATAATTGTATCGCCAATCTTGGCATATTTTTTGTTGCCACCTAATACTTTAATACACATAACTTTTTTAGCACCCGTATTATCGGCTACTGTTAGCATTGTTTGAGGATAAATCATAAAAATATCGTTTAACTTATTAATGATGATTTTGAAAGAATTTTGATCAACTTCCAACATTTTTTTTTACTTAATGGACGACATTCTTCGACTAAGACTTTATCACCAATATTACATTCTTCTAACTCATCATGAGCTAAATATTTTTTAGTCTTGATTAATATTTTCGAATACATGGGATGTGGATATCGATTTTCAATTTTCACCACAATAGTTTTTGTCATTTTATTACTAATCACAATACCCATTTGTTGCTTGACTGGCATCTAAAACTCCTTAACTTTATATTGAATAGTATTACTTTTTGCCATTTCATCTTAATTTGTACTTAAATTATTATTCTTCAAGGTTCTGGAATCTTCTTGTTAAAAGTGTTTTTAATTGAGCTAAACGACGGTTTGCATTTTTAATTTCATGTGATTTAAAAGTTTGACGAGTCGCTTTTTTAAAACGAAGATTAAATAATTGATTTTCAGTTTGAACAATCGCTTCAAAAATTTCTGTATTTGAAAGTGAAATAATATCAGTAAACTTAGATAGACCCATAGTTTTTAATTAATCGTATCTTTAATAATAAATTTTGTTTTGATTGGTAATTTATATGATGCTAGATTTAATGCAGCTCGAGCAACTTCTTCAGGAACTGAACCAATTTCAAATATAATTGTTCCAGGTTTCACAACAGCTACCCAATAATCTACAGCACCTTTACCTGAACCCATTCTAGATTCTGCAGCTCGAGCTGTTACAGTTTTATCAGGGAAAATTCTAATCCATAATGAAGCTCCACGTTTTGTGTATCGAGTAATTGTTCGACGAGCTGCCTCAATTTGTCGTGATGTAATCCAAGTCGGTTCTAATGCTTGTAAACCAAAATTACCAAAGCAAATTTCATTTCCACGAGTTTTTTTTCCTCGCATTCGACCACGATGATATTTTCTATATTTTGTTCTTTTTGGACTTAACATAACAAATTATTTGAATAAAAATATAAATTTTTTTAATATAGTAACAAAAATTATTTATTTAGATAAAATTTCATTTTTGAATAACCAAACTTTAATCCCTAAAACACCATAAATTGTATTAGCTTCTTTTGTTGCATAATCAATATCTGCACGTAATGTTTGTAAAGGAACGCGACCTTCTCGAATCCACTCACTTCTAGCGATTTCCGCACCGTTTAAACGTCCTGAAACTTGAATTTTAATTCCATTTACATTTTGTTTTTGAGCTCTTTGTAATGCTTCTCGAATTGCTCGTCTAAAAGCAATACGTTTTTCTAATTGTTCAGCTACCAAATCAGCTAAAAGTGAAGCATTTAAATCAACTTGTTCTACTTCGAAAATATTGATTGTAAGTTGACGGTTTGCAGGTACAATTTTTTTAAGATTAGTTAATAAAGTTTCAAGACCAACACCAAGATCTCCCACTAAAATTCCGGGTTTTCCAGTTTCAATAATTAATTGGATCTGATCATTCAATCCATTACGATTTATTCGAACATTTGAAATACTATTTAATTTTGCAATAGTATCAAAATAAGTTCGAATTTTATCATCCTCTTTTAAAATATTGGCATATTGATTAAAATTAGAATACCATGAAGATTTATGTTCTTGTGTAATACCTAATCTAAATCCTAAAGGATGTGTTTTTTGCCCCATAGAATTAATCCTTATAATTTAAATTTATTGTTTAGTTAATTGTTGTCATAATAACTGTGATATGACAAGTTGGTTTTAAAATTTTATATGCTCGTCCTTGAGCACGTGGTCGAATTCTTTTTAATTTTGGCCCTTCATCGGCAAAAACCTTATCGATAAATAGTTTTTTTTTATCGAAACCATAATTATGTTTTGCATTCGCTGCCGCTGAATGAATAACTTGCCAAATAGGTCCACCAGCGTCATAAGGTAAAAATTCTAAAATCATTAATGCTTCTTGATAGGAACGACCTCGAATTTGATCTAAAACTCGTCTTATCTTATGGGGAGACATACGAATATATTTAGCAACTGCTTTAACTGATTGAGTATTTGACATAAGTAATTGTTTCTAATATGTAGTGTTCAAGTTTAAAATCTTAAAATCTGAAACGGAAAAAAATACCTCAACTCTCAGTTGAGATTTTTAATGAAAAATTTTGGAACAATATTAACAGTTACCATAATGATTCTTGTTTTTTAATTAGCACTTTTGTTTTATAGAAAAGTTTAATTGTGATATAACTAAATTGCTCTGAAGTTTGAGAATTTTTACAAAGAAATCGATTCACTTTTGATATTTCATCGATATAGATATCATGAATCCAGATATCAAAAAAATTAACAGAGAAATTATTTTGTAATGACAGAACGGGTAAATATAAGATTGTTAAGAGATTTTCTCGTTCAACTGAAGTTAATTTTAAGAAATATAAAATATCGTCCATTGCATAATAAATGTATTTATTTTGAAAACTATTTAAAATAAATTTTGCGGTTAACGATAATTTATTTTCATATTTTATTTGAAATGTTTTTGATATAACCTCATTTGGCTTAGGATATGGAAGTGATTTTCCTTCGCTTCGATTAATTGATTTACGTTTTTTTGTTCCGAAAATTTCTTCGTGACATTTACATCTATTTTCATGAAGAATTTTATTCATTTCTTTATTTACTTAACGTTTTGTTTTTCTATCAGATTTAATATGAGATTTAAAATTTCTTGTCGATACAAATTCGCCTAGTTTATGTCCAACAAATTGGTCGGAAATAAAAATTGGTACATGTTGTTTTCCATTATAGACTGCAATTGTAAATCCTACCATAGTAGGTAAAATAGTCGATGAACGAGACCAAGTTGTAATTGTATCTTTTTTACCAGCCTTATTTAATTTATTAATTTTTTCCAATAAATGATAGGCAACAAACGGACTTTTTTTTAATGATCTTGGCATCTTGAAAATATTTTTCTTAATTTAAAATGGTTAAATTATTGTTTAAGAACGTCGACGAAGAATGTACGCATCACTTAATTTTTTTCTTTTTCTTGTTTTAATTCCTAAAGCTGCTTTTCCCCATGGAGTTAATGGACGAGTTCGACCAATTGGCGTTCTTCCTTCACCTCCACCATGCGGGTGATCACATGGATTCATAGCTGATCCTCGAACTGTCGGACGTTTTCCTAACCAACGAGTTCTACCAGCTTTTCCACTTTGAACTAAAAATGAATCATTATTACTTATTTCACCAATAGTTGCAAAACATTCTTTACGGATTAAACGGATTTCTTTTGATGGTAATCGTAAAGTAATATAATTACCTTCTTTAGCTAAAATTTTTGCAGATGTTCCACCTGCACGAACAATTTGTCCACCACGATTTGGAATTAATTCAATATTATGGATTGAAGTTCCTAAAGGAATTTCTTCTAATGGTAAAGTATTTCCAATATTTAATGGTGAACCAGAGCCAGAAATAATTTTATCACCAACGTTTAAATTTTTGGGTTGTAATATATAGCGTTTTTCTCCATCTAAATAATTTACTAATGCAATTCTAGCGTTTCTATTTGGGTCATACTCAATTGACGCTACAGTGCCTCTAACGCTATATTTATTGCGTTTAAAATCAATTATCCGATAGCGTCTTTTATGACCTCCACCTCTATGACGAACAGTAATAATTCCTCTATTATTTCGTCCTTTATTACGATGATTTTTTTCAATTAAAGTTCTTTCTGGTTTAGCTTTTGTAATCTCACTAAAAGTTGACAGTGCACGATTTCGGGTACCTGGGGTATATGATTTATAAAGACGAATACTCATAAACTGGATTATTTTTTATTTATTAACTATTGGTAAATAAATTGATTACGTTGCCTTCAGATAAAGTTACAATTGCTTTTTTATATTGAGGTTTCCAACCTATATATTTACCAACACGTTTTTTTTTACGTGGAAGACGGCATGTATTAATTTTTATAATTTTTACATTAAATAAATGCTCAATTGCAGTTTTGATTGTAATTTTATCTGAGTAACGATCGACAATAAAACTATACTGGTTATTTTCTAAAAGTCGTGTAGCTTTATCTGTGGTAATCGGATATTCAATGATTTGGACATTATTCCGAGAAAAATCTAAAGAATTAATCACAATAAATCTCCTTTATATCATTTATTGCTAATGGCGTTAATATAATTTGCTTTGCTTTTAATAAGCTAAGAGTATTTAAATTTGAAGCAGAAATTAACTCAACATTTTGAAGATTTTGTGTTACTAATTTTAACGGTATTGTTTTTTTTGAAACAATTATTAGTATCTTTTGGTCTCCATTAATCGAGCAATTTTGACAGACCTTTAAAAAGGATTTTACTTTTGGCTCAGTAATTTCATTTTCCAAATTTTCAATGATTAAAATATTATTTTTTTTACTATACAATAAAGTCTGCAATGCTAATCGACGTTCTTTTTTGTTTAATTTTAAAATAATTTTTTTTGGCTTTGGACCAAAAATGACTCCACCCCCTTTCCATAAAGGTGAGCGGTTTGAGCCAGCCCTTGCTTTACCTGTTCCTTTTTGACGCCATGGTTTACGACCACCACCCCGAACTTCACTTCGAGTTTTTGTCGCAACTGTTCCTTGTTTTTGAGAATTAAAATGTCTTAAAAGATCTCTATGTAATAAATAGTTTCCTGATGTTTCTAAAACATTTAATTGTAATTCATTAGTAGAATCTAATTGTTTTCCATTTATATTGAATGGAGTATATTTTATAAATTTTTGAACGGTCATACTTTCTTTTAATAGATTTATTTTGTAATTTCAGTTATCTTATTCTGAAGGAACAATACTCAATAAATTGCCTGGTTTTCCGGGAACAGATCCTTTTATTACTAAAATATTTTCTTCTGGATTTATTTCGATAATTTTAAGTTTTTTAATTGTTTTAATTTTATTCCCTAATTGACCTGCCATTTTTTTACGAGGTAGAACACGACCAGGAGTTGTTCCCATACCAATTGATCCAGGCGCTCTATGATTTTTAGATCCATGAGTCATAGGACCTCGGCTAAAATTATAACGTTTTTGAAGTCCAGAGAAACCTTTCCCAATACTTTTACCGCGAATATTTACTAGTTGCCCTAATGAAAATGAATCAACATTTAAAATTTGACTAATTTTAAACTCATGATTTTCATTTACCTTAAATTCTTTTAAATATTTTAAAGGTTGACTATTAGATTTTTGCAAGTGACCTAGTTCCGGTTGCGTTAAAATTTTACTTGGGACACTGCCATAACCAATTTGAATTGAATTATAGCCATCTTTTGACGTATTTTTTATTTGCGTTATAACACAAGGACCAACTTTTAAGATTGTGACTGGAATAATATTACCAAACTGGTCAAAAATTTGAGTCATGCCAATTTTATTACCTAATAAACCGACAACCACGATATTCCTCCAAATTTATTCTTTACTTATTAACTTTGCTTTTTTAGTTTAAAAATAGTTTATAAATTAATTAAAACTAATTTATTGTTTTCAATACTTTAAAAAATTTGTAAAGTTTTGTCTATACAAGTTATATTACCAATATTATTAAAATTTAAAATTATTACGGATTATTGCGTTCCTTTTTATTGAATTTGATGATTTATAATCATTTTAAAAATATAAATATAAAAAAATTAGAAAAATGGCAAAAGTTGTAGGAATTGATTTAGGTACGACAAATTCTGTAGTTGCAGCAATTGAAGGAGGTCAACCAAGCGTGATTATTAATGCTGAAGGATTAAGAACAACTCCTTCAATCGTTGCATATACAAAAAAACAGGAATTATTAGTTGGTCAAATTGCAAAACGTCAAGCAGTTATCAACCCAGAAAACACTTTCTTTTCAGTGAAACGATTTATAGGATCAAAAGAAGGAGAAATTTCAGAAGAGGCAAAAAAATTACCATATAAAGTTGACAAAGATCAAAATGATAATATTAAAATCAAATGTCCAGCATTAAATAAAAATTTTAGTCCAGAAGAGATTTCAGCGCAGGTTTTACGGAAATTAATCAATGATGCAACAAATTATTTAGGTCAAGAAGTAACTCAGGCTGTTATTACTGTGCCTGCTTATTTTAATGATTCACAAAGACAAGCGACTATGGATGCAGGGAAAATTGCAGGTATTGAAGTTTTAAGAATCATTAATGAACCTACGGCTGCTTCATTAGCTTATGGTTTAGACAAAAAGCAAAATGAGACAATTCTAGTTTTTGATTTAGGTGGTGGAACATTTGATGTTTCAATTTTAGAAGTTGGTGACGGTATTTTTGAAGTTTTAGCAACTGCAGGTGATACAAATTTAGGTGGTGATGATTTTGATAATATTCTTGTAAAATGGTTAATGAATGATTTTAAAAAGCAAGAAGGAATTGATTTAGAAAATGATATTCAAGCTTTACAACGTTTAACAGAAGCGGCTGAGAAAGCAAAAATTGAATTATCAACTGTTGAAAAAACAATTATTTCTTTACCATTTATTACAGCAAATAAAACAGGTCCAAAACATATTGAAAAAGAATTAACAAGAGAAGTTTTTGAAAATCTATGTCAAGACTTAATTAATCGATGTCGTATTCCAGTTGAAAAAGCCTTAAATGATGTGCGACTAACTAAGTCAGACATAAATGAAGTTGTATTAGTTGGTGGCTCAACGCGTATTCCGGCGATTCAAAATTTAGTAGAATCTTTAACGAATAAAAAACCAAATCAATCTGTAAATCCAGATGAAGTAGTTGCAATTGGAGCAGCCATTCAAGCGGGTATTTTAGCAGGTGAAGTAAAAGATGTTTTACTCTTAGATGTTACTCCATTATCATTAGGTGTTGAAACGCTAGGTGGCCTTATGACCAAAATTATTGCTCGAAATACAACAATTCCAGTTAAAAAATCGGAAATGTTTTCAACGGCAGTAGACAACCAAAAAAATGTAGAGATTCATATTTTACAAGGTGAACGAGAATTAGTTACAGGTAATAAAAGTTTAGGAAACTTTAGATTAGATGGAATTCCATCTGCTAACCGTGGGATTCCTCAAATTGAAGTTATATTTGATATAAATGTTGATGGAATTTTATCTGTAAAAGCAAGAGAAAAAGAAACAGGTGTAGAGCAATCCATTACAATTCAAGGTGCATCTAATTTAAATGAAAAAGAAGTTGAAGAAATGTTAGCCGAAGCTGAAAAATTTGCTTCAGCTGATAAAGAAAAAAGACAAAATATTGATTTCAAAAACCAAGTTGAAGCATTATGTCTTGAGGCTGAAAAAGAACTTTTTCTTTTCAAAGACAGTATTTCTGAAGATAAACAACAAAATATTGAAAAATTAATTAGAAATATTCGTCAGGAAATTCAAACTGATAATTTTAAAGTATTAAAATTACAAGTTGAAGATTTAAAAACAGCAATGAAAGAAATGACAAAAAGTAAATCAAATTCAGATCCAATGTCAAATTTAAATGATTTGTAACAAAGTTAATATTAAAAGTTCAAATGAATCTTAAGATTAAGATTCGTTTGAACTTTTACTCTCATCAACAATAATACATTCAGTTGTTAAAATCATACTGGCAATTGACGTTGCATTTTGTAAACCAGAGCGAGTAACTTTTGCCGGATCGACAATACCCTCTTCATACATATTACCAAAAGTATTTTTTGCAGCATTGTATCCAATCTCAAATTCTTGTTGTTGAACTTTTTCAATTATAACTGGGCCGTTTACACCAGCATTTTCGGCAATTCTTCGTAATGGAGCTAAAATCGCTCGTGAAATAATCATTGCTCCAATCAGTTCGTCTTCTTTTAAATTATTTTTTGCCCATGTTCCAAGGTTTTCCGATAAATGAGCTAATGTAGCTCCACCACCAGGGACAATTCCTTCTTCTACAGCAGCTCGAGTTGCATTAATAGCGTCTTCTAAACGTAATTTTTTATCTTTCATTTCAGTTTCAGTTACAGCGCCTACACGAATAACAGCAATTCCACCAGATAATTTGGCAATTCGATCTTGTAATTTTTCTTTTTCATAAGCTGTATCTACAATATTAACTTGTTTACGAAGTTGTTCACAACGAATATTAATTTCATTTAATGTTTGACCATCTGCAACAATAGTTGTTGTATCTTTATTAATTATGATACGACGTGCTTGACCTAATAAATTTAATTGAATATTATCTAGGCTTAATCCAGCATCTTGTGTTATAACAGTTCCATTTGTTAAAATAGCAATATCTTCTAACATTTGTTTACGTAATTCTCCAAAACCAGGTGCTCTAACTGCTGCAACATTTATAATTCCACGTAGTTTATTTAAAATTAATGTTGCCAATGCTTCTTTTTCAACATCTTCGGCAATTATTAAAAGTGGGCGTTTTGTCTTTGTAATTTGATCTAAAATTGGTAATAAATCTTGTTGGACTAGGGTAATTCGTTTGTCAGTTAAAAGAATATAAGGATTATCATAAGAAACTTCCATTTTTTCTGTATTCGTAATGAAATAAGGAGAAATAAAACCTTTTTCTAATTTCATACCTTCAGTAATTTCTAACTCTGTTACAATTCCCTTTCCTTCTTCTAATGAAATAACACCCTCTTTCCCAACTTTTGATAATGCATCAGCGATCAATGACCCAATTATATCATCATTTCCAGATGAAATTGAAGCGACTTGTTTAATCGATTGCAGATCTTCAACTGGTTGTGCAAATTCGTTTATCTGAGTAACTAAATATTGAGTCGCCTTTTCCATTCCAAGTTTGATTGAAATTGGGTTTGCACCAGCTGCAACATTCTTTAATCCTTCTTTTACCATTGCATATGCTAAAACGGTAGCAGTTGTTGTTCCATCTCCTGCTACATCATTAGTTTTCGAAGCAGCCTGTCGAATTAATGAAACTCCAGTATTTTCAATATGATCTGGTAATTTAATTTCTTTTGCAATTGTTACACCATCATTAACAATTTGAGGTGATCCATAAGATTTCTCTAATACTACGTTTCTACCTTTTGGCCCTAATGTAACTGAGACAGCTTCTACCATTATTTCCATTCCACGTTCTAAAGCACGTCGAGCATTATCTTGGTATAAAATTTTTTTTGCCATATTGAAGAATAATTTTTTCTGAAATTTTTAACTCAAAAGATTTAAAACGCTAATCTAATTTAAGAGTTATTAGTTTTACAAGTTCAAAACTCGATTCTATTGGGGGTTTTCATACTTTACTAAAGTGTCATTTTTTAGTAATATATATTTGTATCATTATGTTTTGGGCTTGTAGCTCAGTGGACTAGAGCACGTGGCTACGAACTACGGTGTCAGGGGTTCGAATCCCTTCTTGCCCAATACTGTTAGATTTAAAAGTAGATTTTGATTATTTTTTTTGAAATTTTGGGGTGTCGCCAAGTGGTAAGGCTGCGGACTTTGACTCCGCCATTCGTAGGTTCAAATCCTGCCACCCCAGTTAAACAGAATAATATATCGATTTAATTAAAAAAGAGTTGTTTTTAATTAACATAACTTGCATAATTAAAATATAGTTATTATAATTTATTGATTTTGAACATAAGATAAAACTATGGAAGCTAAAATTCAATTTATCAAAGGTTTTGATGAGAAGGTATTACCAGATGTTCGGTTAACCCGTTCAAGAGACGGAAGTACTGGAACAGCGACTTTTAAATTCAAAAATCCTAATATATTAGATAAAAATACAGCAAAAGAGGGTGAAATAACCGGAATGTATCTAATTGATGAAGAAGGAACATTAGAAACACGTGATGTAAATGCAAGATTTGTTAATGGAAAACCTCAAACAATTGAATCAATCTATATCATGAAAAGTCCAGAAGCTTGGGATAGATTTATGAGATTTATGGAAAGATATGGAGAAACAAATGGTTTAGTTTTTAGTAAAGCAAATTAAGTAAAAAAATCTACAAAAATTCAAAGATGCAAATATCACTAAAATGGGTTAATGAATTAGTAAATATTGAAACAGTTGATTTAGATAGTTTAATTGAAAAATTGACACTTGGAGGGTTTGAAGTTGAAAAAATTTTTGAGTTTGAAATAAATAATGAACCTCAACTTGCATTAGATATATCATCAACGGCAAATCGTTCTGATAGTCTATCTATTCAAGGCATTTCAGTAGAAATGAAAGCCGTATTAAACAAAAAATCTAAAATTTCACCCTATTCACTTCAAATAACAGATTGGGAACAAAAGATTAAATATCAGTCTATCATCGGAACAGGCGAAAATGATTGTTCCAAATTTTTAGCAGTAAAAATTGAGAATTTAAGAGATACTAGTGTTCCAAACTGGGTAAAAAACAAATTAATCAGTTCTGGTTTAATCCCGTTAAATAATTTATTAGATTTTCAAAACTATATTCTACTAGAAAGTGGTTATCCTTTTGTATTTTACGATTTTGATAAAATTTGCTCCAAACTTAATATATCAGAATTTAATTTATCATTATCCAAAGCTAGAAATAATCAAGAATTCATTGCTAGCAATAATTTATCTTACCAATTAGATGATTCAACTTTATTAGTGAAAGCCAATGAAATAAGTATTAGTGTAGCAGGAATTATTGAAAATAAAGAGTTTGCTTATTCAGAAAACACAAACTCATTATTAATTGAAGGAAGTATTTTTAATGCAGCTAAAATTCGACAACAATCTAGAAATTTAGGAGTAAGAACAGATCGTTCTGCACGATATGAAAAATCTTTAAAAAATACTTATTTAATTAAATCGTTATATAAATTAGTATCTTTGTTACGAATTTCAAATTCAAATTTAATTTGCAAATTTCATACTAGTCTTGAAACTGTTGAATGCACTTTAAAGCCTATTTATTTAAGATACCAAACTGTTAATGAAATTTTAGGTCCAATTAATGAATATACCCAAAATCAATTTAGTTATATTAAACCTGAAACAGTTACAAATTATCTAGATCGGTTAAATTTTAAATTTTTCTATGATATTGATTATTTAACTTGGAAAGTTGAAATTCCTCATTCACGAAGTGATGATATTACACGTGAAATTGATTTAATTGAAGAAATTGGAAGATTACATGGATTTAATAATTTTTTAACGACTTTACCAAAAATCAAAAAAATTGGAGACGAAGATTACAGTTATCAAACACGTAAAAAGATTACCTCTTGTCTCTTAAATCTAGGATTTAATGAACTTATTCATTATTCATTAGTCAATGAAACAACATTTTTAGACAACGAAATCAAATTGTTAAATCCTCTTTTATCAGATTATTCAAGTTTACGATCAAGTTTATTGCCAAATTTGATAAAAACTGTCCAAGAAAATTTAAAACAAGGAAATTTATTTATTGAAGGATTTGAGTATGGCCATATTTTTTCTAGGAATAGTTTAAAAAATTTGAAAGAAAAAGAACATGTTGCTGGTATATTTGGTGGTGTAAAAACAAAATTGACATGGGCTGACTCAGCAAAAGTTATAATGTGGTTTGAAGCTAAAGGAAAAATTGAAAAATTATTTAAACAATTAAATCTTTTAATTTATTGCAAAACAGATTTTTCTTTCAAGAATACTATATTTCATCCTTATCGTTATGCTATCTTAGAGTTATCAAATGGATCAAAGCTAGGAACTTTTGGTCAAATTCATCCTATTTTAGCAAATCGATTGTCTATTCCGCCTGAAATTTATTTATTTGAATTTGACATTGAAGTAGTTCAAAAACAAATTCAAAATAAAAAATTAACTGTTTATAAAGAATATTCACTATATCCAAAAATAATAAAAGATTTATCTTTTATTATTAATCAAGAAATAACCTTTGAACAACTTGAGGAGACACTTTACTACAATGGAACGCAATTTTTATCTTCAATAAATTTATTAGATGAATACATAGGTCGTTCTATACCTGATAACCATACTAGCTTATGTTTGCAGTTAGTTTTTCAATCAAATGAAGGAACATTGCAAAATAAAGACATAGAAAATATTATTAGTAATCTTCAATTAGTTCTGAATCAAAAATTTGGGGTTATGCTACGGCAATAAAATTATTTAAAGGAATAAATAACTCTCTAAATCTTTAAAGAGTTATCCTCCACCAACAATTGTTACAATTTCAATTTTGTCATGATCTTGAATAAAAATATTATTCCAATTTTTTTTATTACAAATTAAATTATTATACTCTAAAACCAAAAGCGAAGTATTATAATTAAAATATTGGATTAATTCTAAAATTGTTAAATCATAATCGGTAGAATATTTTTGATCATTTAAGACAAAACGTTTAATTTCATTCATATATTTATTTTTAAAATTTTTTTTCTAAATAAACTAGACATAATACAATAGTAAATGATATAGTTTCCGCCGGGACAGTTTGGCGGGTGTGGCCAAGTGGTTAAGGCAGTGGATTGTGGTTCCACCATTCGCCGGTTCAAGTCCGGTCACTCGCCCTTGTTTAAATTTTTACTATTTGAGGTTTTTAAAAAGAATTCATTATAAATTTAATAGATTTTTATGTCACGTTATCGAGGACCTAAATTAAGAATTACTCGACGGTTAGGAACATTACCTGGTTTAACAACAAAGAAGTCAAATAAAATTAATCGACCTGGAAAAGATGGAAATGCTAATGCTGATACTGGTAAAAAATTAACAGAATATGGTGTACGATTAGAAGAAAAACAAAAACTGAAATTCAATTATGGATTAACAGAGAATCAATTATTTAGATACGTAAAAGAAGCACGTAGACGTCAAGGCGTTACTGGTTTAATTTTACTACAGTTATTAGAAATGCGCCTAGATATTCTTTGTTTTGTAGTAGGTTTTGCAAAAAGTATTGCACAAGCTCGCCAATTGGTAAATCACGGTCATATTACGGTAAATAAAAAAGTGGTCAGTATTCCTAGTTTTCAATGTCGACTAAATGATGTTATCAGTGTTAAAGAAAAAAATAGTTCAAAAACTTTAATTGAAAATAATATTAAAAATATTCGAATTAGTGAAATTCCGTCAAATTTAAAATTCGACACTTCTAAATTAAAAGCAACCGTTTTAGATTATTGTGATAGGGATGATGTATCGTTACAAATTGACGAATTATTAGTAATTGAGCATTATTCACGCCGATAATTTATAGATTATCTAAATTAGATTTTTAGAAAAGTTAGAAAATTGATTCTCTAGTGTTTATTAAAAAAAAAATTACTTTATATGTTAAAATTAAGATTAAAACGAATAGGAAGAAAACGTTCGCCATCATACCGTTTAGTAATAATGGAAAATACTTCAAGAAGAGATGGTAGACCAATTGAAGAAGTTGGATACTATAATCCACTGACAAAACAATTTAAATTTGATTCTGATAAAATTCAAAAATGGCTTAATTATGGTATTAAACCAACTGAAACAGTCTTAAGTTTATTGAAAAAAGCAGAGGTAACTAACTATTAGTATAATTAGACTAAATAATTATAGGAAAGTATATTATAGTTATAGTTGAATTTATGAAATCATAATATTACTATTTATGTCACATTTCACACACATAAAAACCCGTTTTCAAAACTTATTTTATTTAGGAAAAGCGTTAGAAAGATTAAATATCGTTTATCAAGAACAAGAAAAAAATATTACAAATTCAGAATCATATAATGTAAACTTAGTAATTCCTCAATCAAATGGTTACGATCTTGAATTTGGTTGGAATAATCAAGAATATGAGTTAATTATAGACGTGAGTTTTTGGCAACAACCTTATCCAATAGAAAGTTTCATTGATAAAATTGCCCAGCAATATGCAGGTGAAGTTATTATTAGAGAAAGTCAAAAAATTGGTTTCCAACCAGTTAAATATCAACAAAATAATGATGGTTCGAATACATTAATTTTAGAACGGTGGAAGAACGAGAAAATTTAGGTCTAAGATCTAACCAATCGTAAATTATTACTCTATAAATAATAATAATTCATAGAGTAATAATTTACGATTGGTTAGAAAATTAAGCTAGAGTTAATAAAAAGATAATTTTAATTTTTTTAGTCGCCAAATTGAAAGTAAAATATTTTTTAAAAGTAGAATCATGATTTGGCTTTATCTCTTTGATTTAGAGAAATCATTCTTTTTTTAATAACTTTTCTTTTTTTATCTAATAAACCTTACCAGAACAATAGCTTTTCTAATTGTTTTCAGATTTTTATATGTCCTCAAAATCACAAATTATACAATTGTCGTTGAGTATTTCACTCAAACAATTTTCCAAGTAGTTAAAGGAATCTCTTATCTAAAAATACCTTTAAAATATTATTTTATTAATTTTCAACAGATACTACCTAATGAGAGAGCCCAAATTGTTAATTTTTTTCTTACCAAAAATCGTTTTACAATTTTAGCAACTTTATGAATTGGAACAAACTGAAATTTAAATACAGCATTATTAAAATTTCGTAACTATCCATTCATATAAGATTAGTACAATTAATTTTTAATTCAAAATTAAATAATTGGGAACGGAGGGACTTGAACCCTCACGCTTATCACTAAGCAACGGATTTTAAGTCCGTCGTGTCTACCGTTTCCACCACATTCCCTAGATAATTTTTTTTTAATTTTAAAATATACTGTATATCAATACCGATACAATGTATATATATTGAAACTTAAAAACAATACTATAGTTTAAAAGTTTTTAAGGCGGCACCCAGATTCGAACTGGGGGATCGAGGATTTGCAATCCACTGCCTTACCACTTGGCCATACCACCATATTTAGACTTCTGTTTATGTTAGTATAGCATATTTAGTTAATTTTTAAAAATTCAGATTTAATTGATGTATAATGTATAGTATACTGTATAAGTTAAAGTGAATAGAAACGGAACGCTTATAGTTAAACAAAATAAAAAATATTTATGTTTGAAAAATTTACTGAAGGTGCCATAAAAGTTATTATGTTATCTCAAGAAGAAGCAAGACGTATGGGTCATAATTTTGTTGGAACAGAACAAATTTTATTAGGTGTTATTGGACAAAAACATGGTATTGGAGCCAGAGCATTGAAAAAATTACAAATCACTTTAAAAAGAACTCGTAGAGAAATTGAATTATATATCGGTAGAGGTAGCGGTTTTGTAGCATCAGAAATTCCTTTCACACCAAGAGCAAAAAGAGTTTTAGAAATGGCGGTTTATGAAGGTAAAGATTTAGGTCAAAACTTTGTAAGTACAGAGCATATCTTGTTAGCACTTATTGCTGAATCTGATGGTGTTGCAGTGAGAACGCTACGTTACCTTGATGTAGATATTCATAGACTGAGAAATTTAATTTTGATGTATATCGAAGAGACCCAAGAAGAAATTCTACGGCCTTTAAGCCAAGCTGAAAAATTCTTATTCGAACGTCAAAGAAAAGGTAGCCCAACGCCTACCTTAGAGGAATACTCCGAAAATATAACAAAAGAAGCAATTGATGGAAAGCTAGATCCAGTTATTGGGCGTGAAAAAGAAATTGATGATGTTATTGCCGTTTTAGCGCGTCGGACAAAAAATAATCCAGTTCTAATTGGAGAGCCCGGAGTTGGAAAGACAGCTGTTGCTGAAGGATTAGCTCAATTAATTTTAACAGAAAAAGTACCAGATTTTTTAGATGGAAGTCTTATTATGGCTTTAGACCTTGGTTCAATTTTAGCTGGTACAAAATATCGTGGTGAATTTGAAGAACGATTAAAAAGAATTTTAGAAGAAGCTCAAAACGATGCTGCTGTTATTATTGTTATTGATGAAATTCATACGTTAGTTGGGGCTGGTGCGGCTGAAGGTGCTGTAGATGCAGCAAATATTTTAAAACCTGCATTAGCTCGAGGTAAATTTAGATGTATTGGCGCAACAACAAATGACGAATATCGGAAATATATTGAGCGTGATCCTGCATTAGAAAGACGATTTCAACCAGTTCATGTCGAAGAACCTAGTGTAGGTGTGACTATTGATATTTTACGTGGTTTACGTTCAAAATTTGAACAACATCATACATTGAGTTATCATGATAAAGCAATCGAGCAAGCAGCAATTCTTTCTTCTAAATATATAGCAGATCGGTACTTACCTGATAAAGCAATCGATGTTTTAGATGAAGCCGGTGCGAGAGTTAGATTAGAAAATAGACGATTACCTTTAGGATTAAGAAGTCTATTGCGTGAATTACAGGAGACTATAAAAGATAAGGAGAACTGTATTAAAGGACATGAATTTGAAGTTGCAAGACAACTATTAGATCATGAGTTGGAAGTTCGAACACATATTCGAATTATGAAAAATTCAGCTTTGGCTAAGAATAAGAAAGCTGGTTTTACGCGTCTAGAAGTTGACATGGTCACTGAAACTGACGTAGCAGACGTTGTTTCAAATTGGACTGGAATTCCTGTCACAAAAATTACCGGTTCTGAATCAGCACGTTTATTAAAAATGGAAGATACAATTCATGAACGTATCATTGGTCAAAAACATGCAGTTGTATCAGTTTCAAAAGCGATTAGACGCGCTCGAGTAGGGTTACGAAATCCAAATCGTCCTATTGCAAGTTTTATATTTGCTGGACCAACTGGCGTTGGTAAAACTGAATTAACAAAAGCTTTATCTGATTATATGTTTGGAAGCGAAAAAAGTATGATTCGTTTAGATATGTCCGAATATATGGAAAAACATACAGTAGCTAAATTAATCGGTTCTCCACCAGGATATGTTGGTTACAATGAAGGCGGTCAGTTAACCGAAGCAGTCCGTTCAAAACCTTATTCAGTAGTATTGTTAGATGAAGTTGAAAAAGCTCATCCTGATGTCTTTAATTTATTATTACAAATTTTAGATGATGGAAGATTAACAGATTCAAAAGGTCGTCTGATTGATTTTACTAATGTCTTAATTATTATGACAACAAATTTAGGTGCAAAAATTATTGAAAGAGAAAGCGGTATTAAACCAAAAACAGACCACAAGAACTTTCGAATAACACCTGATGCAATTGTAGGTTGGGAACCTGTACCAGAACCTATTAAGGATCCCGAAATTTTTGAGCGGGTTACTAAATTGGTAAATGATGAGTTAAAAAATTTTTTCCGTCCAGAATTTTTAAATCGTATCGATGAAATTATTGTTTTTAATCATTTAACGAGAATGAACATTTGGGCAATTTGTACTTTAATGATTAAATCGTTACAAGATAGATTAAAAGATAAGGGAATTAATTTAATTGTTGAATTATCTGTTCAAGCATTTTTAACTGATGAAGGTTATGATCCAATTTACGGAGCTCGTCCATTACGTCGTGCTATTATGAAATATTTAGAAGATACACTTGCTGAACAATGCTTATCCAAAACTTTATATCCCGACACAAAAATTATTGTTCGTCGGAAAAAAGTTGAAGGAACACTAATGACTTATCAAAATGAGTTAGAAGTTGAAATTGATTTTAGTGATGTTGACCCCAATTTGTTGAAAGAATCAAAAGATAAGAGTGATCAATTAGTAGAAAATTTAAGTAATTCTGATAAATCAAATTCAAGATTAGTAGTTGATGAGCCAAAACCATCAATCGTAGGTCGAGCAGCTAGTTTTTTTGCAAAAAAGATTAGATAAAAGAATATTATTATTATGGTTTATTTACAGTAAAGTAGATTTATTATCTTAATACAAAAATAAAGGAATTATTAAATTCCTTTATTTTTGTATTAAGATAACCAGCCGTAACTATGTAATCCTTTTCCCAAAAAATTAACTCCTAAGTAGCAAATCCAAATAACAAAAAAACCCATACTACCTAAAATAGCAGTTTTTTTACCTTCCCAACCTTTTGTTATACGAGCATGTAAATAAGTTGCAAAAATTAACCAGGTTATTAATGCCCAAGTTTCTTTTGGATCCCAACTCCAATATGATCCCCATGCTTCGTTTGCCCAAACTCCTCCAGCAATAATACCTATAGTTAAAAAGGGAAATCCTAAACCAATTATTCGATAACTCCAGTTATCAAGACTTTGTAAAAGTTTTAATTTACCTAACTCAGAAATTTCAGTCGATGGGGCTAATAATTTAGCTTCATAATAATCTAGCATAATATTATAAAGGGGCAATGACGAATCATCCATAACTTTTAAATCAACATCTTTATAACGAGAAATTACTAAAAATAAAAGACATAGTAATGAACCCATTATTAAGGTACCGTAACTCAATAACATCATACTAACATGCATCATTAACCAGTTTGACTGTAATGCAGGAACTAGTGGACTTGACTTTTGCATTTCAGGTGAAAGTGTCAAGTTCGCAAATCCACTAATTAATAATGTTACAGGAATTAAAACTGATCCTATTAATTTACTTTTTGTCTTTATTTCAAGATACAAGTAAATTGTTAATAACATCCATGTTAAAAACAATAATGATTCGTATAAGTTACTTAATGGAAAATATCCAGCTACAATCCAACGAGAACAAAGAATAAAAAATAAAATTAAATTAGCAATTATTGTACTAAATCGACCAATTTTTGATAATAGGTATGAGTCACGAAATAATGATAAATTGACCCAATATGTTATCATTGCAAATAATAAAACTCCAAAAACTATATTTGATGAAAATCTTTGAATTTCATTCCAATCCATGAAATTTCTCCCATAAAAATTTTTATATAAATTATCTTCTGATATATCATTTTACTAAAAAATTAATGGATTTTGGCGATTTTATTTTTACCCTAAAAAAACTCGTTTGAAAGCCCTCAGAAAAAACAAATACAATATAAACGCGGATATAAACTTAAATAAATTATTTATAAGCGTAAATACTTAGAATAACATATAAACCTTGACAAATCAAGCATTTGTAATTAGGTTTAATTAGGCTTATAACTTATAAATAGAAATATAAAATAATATGAACAAAGAACACTTCGCATTCTTTTTATTTTTGACGAACTCAAGAAAGAAGGACTTTTTTTCTCTTATTTTCAAATTGATAACAAATACAAATATTATTTGTTTCTCTACGGAGACAGAAAAAAATCTATTGACATAGAGTTTCTTTCTCACGCAGTTCATGTGATTCAAGAGTTAGATACAAAAAAACGCAAAATTCGATCCTTAAGAGGCTTTTTTCTCTATGCTTTAAAAATTATAAAAGCAGGACAGGAAGTTGAAGTTTTAACAACCAATTGTCTACCTTTTTTTTGGAGAAAGGTAGAAACTATTATTCGACAAAATAAAAAAGGAGCATTTAGTGACTTTTTATTCGGCACCTCTCCACCAGATCAATCACAAACTTATCATCCAGATCAAACAAAAGAGTTCAAACCTTTGGAAAAAAAAGATTCAAACACTTCAGAACGAAGTCAATTCTCTCAAGCAAAAATTAAACAGTTTAGAAGAAAGTCAAAATCTAGTCAAGGAAGTGAAATCAAATAGTCTCTCAGCAGCAGCATCTTATATGCTTTTAAGAGCAACTTTTAACAGCTAATCAGATTGATGAGCAGCCTAAATTGAAGTTCTTGGGGCAGATTTCAGAGGATGAAAAGATAGATATTATCAGAACAGGCTTTCAATTCAATAAACAAAAGAAAATATCTTTTCGAAAGTATTACGAAGGGATAAAAGACCATACTCTTTTATCCCTTCGAGGTTATTGAATTAAATACGAAAGCATTCGTCGTACGAAATTATATTTAAAATTCAAAGCAGAATCTTTAGAAAAGTGAAGACATCGCAAGGATTTCAAAATAATAGAAAGTTGAATTAAAGAGCTTTTACGGTTCTCTGCTTCAACTTTCTACACGTTTATGTCATATTTTATAGGTTGTTACTTACTTGTAACTCTCGTTTGCCGCCAGAAGTTCTAGTTGATACGATTTAACACTATTATTAACTATTTCTTCTGAATTAAGATTTTTTTGATTTAAAATTGTCCCCTGCAACCTCTCCAACGAAGCAGGGTTATTATTGTTTGGCCCAAAATAAGAAAGGTTTGAAACCCTAAGTAAGACATGAGCGCCTAACCATATTAAAAGTAGTCTCTTCTTAGCTTTTAACTTGTTATTTCGTGTTCTATTTTCTTGTTGATTTTGTATCCGAAAAAGTAATTTTTTAATTCTCTTTAACATTATCAACTCCTTTTTTAAAGAAAAAAATAAATTTTTAATTTTTATAAGCGCAGCTTTAATATACTATGAGTCAATCTGTTTGTCAATATAGAAATTTAAAAAGGCTTTACTTCAAAAGTTTAAGTTAAATTTAGACTCAATTTTAGGAATTTTATTAAAAAATCAAATTGACATTAATTTCTAATCTAAAGTAGCATAAAGTTAATTTTGATCCAATTAAAATAGTATGTTATTACTAAGAAAATACGAAATAATGATTCTTTTAAGCGAAGAATTTAATGATAGTGAATTAAAACTATGGGTTTTTAATTATGCTAAAACCTTAAGAAAATTTAATGTTTGTGATATGTCCGTTATTTCTAGGGGTAAGCGCAATTTAGCTTACCCAATTTTTAATCAAACAAAAGGTAATTACATTCAACTTAATTTGTCAAGTATGCCAAAATATATTAGTAATTTTTCCAAAATTTTAAACCTGGATGCTAATGTGTTACGATTTTTCGTTGTCAATAAACAATTATAATTGTAATTAAAAACAAGCTATGCTAGAATGTGGGTAGTTAATATATCCTCAGTAGCTCAGTGGTAGAGCAATCGGCTGTTAACCGATTGGTCGTAGGTTCAAGTCCTACCTGGGGAGTAGCTCTAACAAAATAAATAATAATGGAAGAAAATTTTGACACATTAAAAATTGGAAATAAGTTTTTTAATTCTCGTTTAATGCTAGGAACAGGTAAATATAAAACACCAAATGATGCAATTAAAAGTATCGAAAATAGTGAATGCGAAATCGTAACAGTTGCGATTCGACGTCTCCCAACAGATTTAAAAAATGATACAACAAGCTTTTTAACAAAATTAAATTGGAGAAAACTTTGGTTATTGCCAAATACAGCTGGTTCACAAACTGCCGAAGAAGCTATACGAATAGCCTTTTTAGGCCATGAATTAGCTTGCCAAATTGGACAAGAAGATAATTTTTTTGTTAAACTAGAAGTTATTTCTGATCCTAAATATCTTTTACCGGATCCTATTGGAACATTAAAAGCTGCCAAATTTCTTATTAAAAAAGGTTTTACTGTTTTACCATATATAAATGCTGATCCAATGCTAGCGCTACATTTAGAAGATTTAGGTTGCGCAACAGTTATGCCACTTGGATCACCTATCGGCTCTGGTCAAGGCTTAAATAATTTAGGAAATATTAAAATTATAATTGAAAATGCTAGTATTCCAGTAATTGTAGATGCAGGAATTGGAACTTCAAGTGAGGCAGCCAATGCCATGGAAATAGGTGCCGATGGGGTTTTATTAAATACGGCTGTGGCACAATCAAAAGATCCATCTAGAATGGCTTCAGCAATGAAATTAGGTGTTCAAGCTGGACGTTTAGCTTATTTAGCTGGACGAATGGAAAAAAAATATTATGCTACTGCAAGTTCACCTTTAGAGCGAATTAGTAAACTTTTGTAAAATTCTAATTCTATATTTTAAACTTTATTTACTTTAAAATATAGAATTATTTCTTTTTTTAATAAGCTAATCCTAAACTTCGAGTTGTTTCTGCTCCTAAATATACTCGAACACTTAAAAAATCAGTTGGACAAGCTGTTTCACATCTTTTGCAGCCTACACAATCTTCAACTCGTGGTGAAGAAGCAATTTGACCAGCTTTACAGCCATCCCAGGGTACCATTTCTAATACATCTGTAGGACATGCTCGTACACATTGTGTACAACCAATACATGTGTCGTAAATTTTAACAGTATGAGACATAATTTTATTATTTTTTAAAATTTTATTAAATTCTTCTAAAAGTCAAATCTGACTCTAATTGTTTTATTCTCGTTTTCAATTCCGAAAATTAACGTCCTAAACGTTGAAGTTGTTGAATAGCTAGACGACCTATATTAAATAAAGCCCATGATGCTGCAATTAGTAATGGTGCAGCAATTACTACTAAACGAGTATCCATAAGTGAGAATCCTTTTGAAATATTTGAATGAAATACAATATAACATTATACTATATTTCATTCAAATGAGACTTTTAACATCAAACTTTGTTTCTAGATGGTAGCATGATTTTGAACGGGATATTTGATTTCGTTAAATCTGAGATTGAGTCTAAGTTCTCTAAACTTTCCATCTCCGAGATCAGGTTTACAGTTTTATTGTTAAGTTTGATATTCATAATAATAGCTGGAATGAGTCCCTCTCTGTACCCTAGTTTGGAAACTTTCATTTGAACGTCCCCCCTAGAACTCTCATATTTAAACGTGCGAGAGTAAACAACTGTACTACAACAAGCTTCTTGTTGAGTTATACTGTTATACTAGAAGCGTAAACTGTTTTTTCTCCCTAATTTTTAATTTTTCTAAAAATTATAAATTTTAAACTTTGGCATTGAACTATCTTCCCAGGAGGTCCCCCTCCAAGTATTGTCGTCGATTTATAACGTTTCACAACTGAGTTCGAGATGGATCAGTGTGGTCCCGCTTAGTACACTCAAAACACCAAAGCAAAAAAATGCTTTCGTTTGAAAGCATTTTATATTGTATAAAAAATTCAAGTCTTCGGTCTGTTAGTACATCTCAGCTCACCTATTACTAGATTTACACTTAATGCCTATCAAACGGTTAGTCTTACCGTGACCTTATTCACTTACGTGATGAGAATACTTATCTT